>JACCDV011165107.1_pt1 | contig 42748 bp, 37 predicted proteins | sample 7446131 | NCBI WGS metagenome assembly JACCDV01 (sample SAMN15323448, study PRJNA562643) | freshwater metagenome | isolation source: river surface water | place: USA:Blue River Watershed | collected 2017-08-17
GGTTAGATTGGGGCACTTCAGGGCACACAAGGGAAGTCAAAAAACAACTTAAGCAATTGATTTCATTGGTTTTTATTAGATTTTCACTCTCATGAAAGAAGATCTAAAAAACCATACCCCAATGATGGCCCAGTACCTGGCCATCAAGGCTGAGTTTCCGGACACACTCGTGTTCTACCGGATGGGCGATTTCTACGAGCTCTTCTACGACGATGCGGAAAAAGCTTCGCGCTTGCTGGACATCACGATCACCACACGTGGTCAGTCAGCGGGCGCTCCTGTGCGCATGGCAGGCGTGCCCTTCCATTCTGTTGAAGGCTACCTGGCACGCCTGATCAAGCTCGGCGAGTCAGTGGCGATTTGCGAGCAAGTCGGAGATGTCGCCACCTCCAAAGGCCCAGTCGAACGCAAGGTGGTGCGGGTGGTCACGCCCGGCACGCTGACCGACAGCGAACTGCTTTCCGAAAAATCCGAAGCCCTGCTGCTGGCCGTGCACCAAGGCAAGAAAGCCCGCTGCGGCCTGGCCTGGCTGAGCGTCACGCAAGGCGTGATCCACCTGGCCGAATGCGCACACGAGGAGCTGGCCGACTGGATCGATCGCATCGCCCCCGCCGAGCTGCTGGCCAGCGCGGGCATGACGCAGGCCTTTGAAGAGCGCCTGCGCCAGATCCGTGCCCAGTACCGGGGTGCGGGCTTCTCGCTCGCACTGCGCCCCGACTTCCAGTTCGATGCAGGCCTGGGCCAGCGCAAGCTGCTGGAACAAATGCAGGCCGCCAGCCTCGCGGCCTGGAGCGCCGATACCCTGCACGATGCGCATGCCGCCGCCAGCGCTCTGCTGACCTATGCCGAGCACACCCAGGGCCGCAACCTGCCGCATGTGCAAAGCATCCGCGTGCAGCGCTCGGACACCTTGATCGACCTGCCGCCCGCCACCCGCCGCAACCTGGAGCTGGTGCAGACCTTGCGCGGCGAGGATGCGCCCACGCTGTTTTCGCTGCTCGACACCTGCATGACCGGCATGGGCAGCCGCATGCTCAAGGGCTGGTTACTCAGCCCGCAGCGCGACCGAGCTCAGGCACTGGAACGTCTGGCCGCGATTGAACAGCTGCAGGCCAGCGGCGCCTGGAATACGCTGCGCGAACAGTTCAGGGGCGCCAGCGATGTGGAGCGCATCACCGCCCGCACCGCGCTGCGCCAGGTACGCCCGCGCGAGCTGGTGGCGCTGCGCTACGCACTTGAACGTGCTGACGGTCTGGCCCAGACGCTGCAAAGCCTGGCCCCAGAAGAGGGCACGCTGCTGGCACGCCTCGCCCGCTGGCTCACACCGCCTGCCGGCTGCGCCGCGCTGCTGGCCCAATCTCTTCTCGAAGAACCGGCCGCGCTGGTGCGCGACGGTGGCGTGATCGCCCCGGGACTGGATGCGGAACTCGACGAGCTGCGCGCCATCCAGACCAACTGCGACAGCTTTCTGCTCGACCTCGAAACCCGCGAGAAGGCCCGTACCGGCATTGCCAACCTGCGGGTGCAGTTCAACAAGGTGCACGGCTTCTACATCGAGGTCACGCAAGGCCAACTGGACAAGGTGCCCGACGACTACCGCCGCCGCCAGACCCTGAAAAACGCCGAGCGCTTCATCACGCCCGAACTGAAGGCCTTTGAAGACAAGGCCCTGTCGGCGCAGGAGCGGGCGCTGGCCCGCGAGAAATGGCTGTACGAAGGCCTGCTCGACCAGCTGCAAAGCTTTGTGCCCGCGCTCACTGGCCTGGCCCAGGCCATGGCCGGGCTGGACGCGCTGTGCACCTTGAGCGAGCGCGCCATCACCCTGAACTGGTGCGCGCCCGAGTTCACCCGCGAGCCCTGCATTGAAATCCGCGCTGGACGCCACCCGGTGGTCGAAGCACGCCTGGCAGAACTGTCCGGCGGCAGCTTCATCGCCAACGACACGGTCATGGGCCCCAAGCAGCGCCTGCAGATCATCACAGGCCCGAACATGGGCGGTAAATCGACCTATATGCGTCAGGTGGCATTGATCGTGCTTCTGGCCAGCATCGGCAGCCACGTGCCCGCCAGCCGCTGCCGCCTGGGCCCCATCGATGCGATCCACACCCGCATCGGCGCGGCTGACGACCTGGCCAATGCCCAATCGACCTTCATGCTGGAGATGACCGAAGCCGCGCAAATTTTGCACAGCGCCACGCCCCACAGCCTAGTGCTGATGGACGAGATCGGCCGCGGCACCTCCACATTCGATGGCCTGGCTCTGGCCAGCGGCATCGCCACCCACCTGCACAACAAGGTGCAGTGCTTTGGCCTGTTTGCCACGCACTACTTTGAATTGACCGAGTTCCCGGCCACGCACACCGCTGCCGTCAACATGCACGTGAGCGCGGCCGAGTCGGGCAGCGACATCGTGTTTTTGCACGAAATCCAGCCCGGGCCAGCCAGCCGCAGCTACGGCGTGCAGGTGGCGCGTCTGGCGGGCATGCCCGCTGCAGTGCTCCACCACGCACGCCACGCCCTGCAAGCCCTGGAATCGGGCGCGCAGGATGCCCGCGCCCAGGTAGACCTGTTTGCACCGCCACCCGAAACCGAAGCCAGCGGCCCCACCGCTGTCGAAGCCGCCTTGGCCCAGATCAACCCCGACGCATTGAGTCCGCGCGAAGCGCTCGATGCGCTCTACAGCCTGCAGCGTTTGCTGCCACCCAAATCATGACCTACTGCTGCGCCATCAAGACCCGAGCAGGTCTCGTCTTCCTGTCCGACTCCCGCACCAACGCGGGCCTGGACCAGATCAGCACCTTCCGCAAGATGATCATTTACGAGAAGCCGGGCGACCGTTTCATGACCCTGCTGTCTGCAGGTAACTTGAGCATCTCGCAGTCGGTGCGCGAGGTGCTGCAGATCGAAAAACTGGTCGAATCCGGCCAGGACGAGCCGCTGACTATCTGGAACGCCACCAGCATGTTTGATGCCTGCCGCGTGCTGGGCTCGGCCATTCGCCGCGTGTACGAACGTGATGCTGCTGCGCTGCGCGCCTCGGGTGTCGAATTCAATGTGTCCATGATCTTCGGCGGGCAGATCGGCAACGAAGGCATGCGTCTGTTTCAGGTGTACTCACCCGGCAACTTCATCGAAGCCACCGACGAGACGCCTTACTTCCAGATCGGCGAATCCAAATACGGCAAGCCCGTGCTCGATCGCGTCATCACGCCTAGTACCCCGCTGGACGAAGCGGCCAAATGCGCGCTGGTGTCGATGGACTCGACGCTCAAATCAAACCTCTCTGTCGGCCTGCCGCTGGATATGGTGGTCTACGAAGCCAACAGCCTGCACACCGATCGCATCATGTGCATCGACGAGCACAACCCCTACTTCCAGATGCTGCGCTCGAGCTGGGGCGACAAGCTGCGCCAGATGTTCGACAGCATCGAAGACCCAATGTGGCACGGCGGCGCCACCGACGTGCCGCTCATGGTGCCTGCGGCACGCAACACCCTGCTCAAGAAAATCAGCACGCCAGACGAAAAGCTGATCTGATACCCGCATGCGCCCTCACATCGTTTTTTCGCACGGCAACAGTTTTCCGTCGTGCACCTACCGTCAGGTATTCCAAAGCCTGGAGCAGCGTGGCTTTGAAGTGTCTGCGATTGAAAAATTCGGACACGACCCGGCCTACCCGGTCAGCGACAACTGGCCCCATCTGGTCGAGCAGCTGGCTGCATTTGTCCGCAGCCAAACCGGCAAGGGTTCTAGGCCCTTTCTGGTGGGTCACTCCCTGGGCGGCATCCTGAGCCTGATGTGCGCAGCCAAGCACCCAGGACTGGCACGCGGCGTCTTGCTGCTGGATTCACCGATCTTGGCGGGCTGGAAGGCTACCACTCTGGGCCTGGCCAAACGCACGCCGCTGGTAGGCTCGCTCTCACCCGGGCGCATCAGCAGCAAGCGCCGCAACCACTGGCCCAGCCGCGAAGCCGCGCTGGAACATTTCCGGCACAAGAAAGCGTTTACCCATTGGGACCCTCAAGCCTTGCAGGACTACATCACCCACGGCACCACCGAACGCGACGGTCAAATCTACCTGAGCTTCGACCGCGACGTGGAAACACACATCTACAACACCTTGCCCCATAACCTTGGCGAGCTGCTGCGTAAACACCCGGTCCAGTGCCCTGTGGCCTTCATTGGCGGCACACATTCGGTGGAAATGCGTCAGGTGGGCATGGAATTGACTCAGCGCGTGACCAAAGGTCGCGTCATGATGCTCGACGGTTCACACCTATTCCCAATGGAAAAACCGCTGGCCACCGCAGCAGCCATTGAGGCAGCGTTGCGCAACCTCGGGTGCTGATCAAACGCTGATCACTCCGCCCAATGCACCAGCCCCCAGTGGCTGGTGGCCAGCACCAGTAGGCCAAAAGCGATGCGGTACCAGGCAAACACCTCGAAGCTGTGGGTGGAAATAAAGCGCAGCAGCCAGCGCACGCACACCCAGGCGCTCAGAAACGACACCACCAAGCCCACGCCAAACAGCGGCGCATCGGCCATGCTCAGCAGGGCTCGCTCTTTGTAGAGGCTGTAGGCACCAGCGCCAATCAGGGTAGGAATGGCCAGGTAAAAGGAAAAGTCGGTCGCCGCCTTGCGCGACAGCCCCAGCAGCATGCCTCCAATGATGGTGGCCCCGCTGCGGCTGGTGCCCGGAATCATGGCCAGACACTGCACCAGTCCCACCTTGAGCGCATCGCGCCCTCGCATGTCCTCCACCGCCCGAATACGCACAGCGCTGGGCGGACGACGCTCCGCCCACAAAATGACCAATCCACCCAAAATAAAAGTAGTGGCCACCACCTCGGGCGTGAACAGATGAGCCTTGATGGCCTTGCCAAACAACAAGCCCAGGATGACAGCCGGGAAGAACGCTACAAAGACATTCAGCGCAAAACGCTGCGCCTCCTGCTTGTAGGGCAGCTGCCGCATCGTGGAGCGAATCTTGTCCCAGTACACCAGGATGACCGCAAAAATCGCTCCGGTCTGGATGGCGATTTCAAACACCTTGGCCTTGTCGTCATGAAACCCCAGCAAGCTCCCGGTGAGGATCAGATGCCCAGTAGACGAAATTGGCAAAAACTCGGTCAAGCCCTCGACCACTCCCATGACCGCTGCTTTGGCCAACAACAAGGCATCCATTCAAACTCCTGCTTTAACTCAGGCAGCATTATCGCCGCCGATCGTCGACGGTTCAGACTGGCAAGCAAATGCAAGGCAGGTCCTTTAAAAACCTGTCGCAACGCCTAAAATCCGTACATGAATTCTCCCGCCCACACACCTGCTGCAGCCGACAGCGTCGAGCATAAGGCCAGCAACTTCCTGCGCCAGATCATCGACAACGACCTGGACAAAGGCACCTATGCCAGCCGCCGCTGGGCAGGCAGCCCCGGCGACGCCGCGCACCACGCCGCTGGCGAACCCGACCCAGCCAAGATCCGCACCCGCTTTCCGCCCGAACCCAACGGCTATTTGCACGTGGGCCACGCCAAAAGCATCTGCATCAACTTCGGCCTGGCCAAAGAGTACGGCGGCGTGTGCCACCTGCGCTTTGACGACACCAACCCCGAAAAAGAAGACACCGAATACGTCAACAGCATCATCGACGCCGTCAAATGGCTCGGTTTTGACTGGGCACAAATCGGCCAAGCCGCTGGCAGCGCCGCGCCCTACCAGGCCAGCGACTACTTCGACTTCATGTACCGCGCTGCCGAAGCGCTGATCCAGGCCGGACACGCCTATGTGGACGAGCAAAGCGCAGAAGAGATGCGCGCCAATCGGGGCGACTTTGGCAAACCCGGCGTGGACAGCCCTTTCCGCACCCGCAAGATTGAGCAAAACCTGACGCGCTTTCGCGAAATGCGCGACGGCCAACTGGCCGACGGCGCAGCTGTCCTGCGCGCCAAGATCGACATGGCCTCGCCCAACATCAACATGCGCGACCCGGCCATCTACCGCATCCGCCGCGCTACCCACCACCACACGGGCGACACATGGTGCATCTACCCGATGTACACCTTTGCCCACCCCATCGAAGACGCGCTGGAGCAAATCACCCACAGCATCTGCACGCTGGAGTTTGAAGACCAGCGCCCGTTTTACGACTGGCTGATGGAGCGCCTGTGCGAATGCGGCCTGCTGGCTGCGCCCAGCCCCAAGCAATACGAATTTGCCCGCCTGAACCTGACTTATGTGATCACCAGCAAACGCAAGCTGGCGCAACTGGTCAATGACGGCAAAGTCAGCGGCTGGGATGACCCCCGCATGCCGACCATCGTGGGCCTGCGCCGCCGGGGCTACACGCCCGAGAGCCTGCGCCTGTTTGCCGACCGCATCGGCGTGACCAAAAGCGACAGCTGGATCGACTACAGCACGCTCGAAGGCTGCCTGCGCGAAGACCTGGAAAACAAAGCCCACCGCGGCATGGCCGTGCTCGACCCCGTCAAGCTGGTGCTGACCAACTGGGCCGAAGCCTTTGGCTCAGATTCCTACACCGAGGACTGCTCCCAACCCGCCCTGCCCCACAGCGCCATTGCTGAAGGCCAAACACCCCCGGCTGAGCGCGTGTTCAAGATCGGCAAAGAGGTGTGGATCGAGCGCGAAGACTTTGAAGAAGTGCCGCCCAAGGGCTACAAGCGCCTGTTCCCAGGCAACGTGGTGCGCCTGAAGGGCGGCTACGTGATCGAATGCACCGGCTGTGCACGAGACGCCGCAGGCCATGTGACCGAAGTGCACGCCAAAGTCATCCCCGGCACCAAGAGCGGCACCCCTGGCGCCGACAGCGTCAAAGCCAAAGCCGCCATCACCTGGGTCGGCGTGGCCGACGGCGTGCCAGCCGAAGTGCGCCTTTACGACCGCCTGTTTGCGGATGCTCACCCCGACGCGGGCGGCAAAGACTTCTTGCAGTCGCTCAACCCCGACAGCCTAAAAGTCGTGACCGCTTATGTGGAGCCATCACTGGCTGCTGCACAACCGGACCAGAAGTTCCAGTTTGAGCGCTTTGGGTACTTTGTGGCAGATCGACACGACCATCTTCCTGGCAAGCCAGTGTTCAATCGCGCAGTTGGCCTCAAGGACTCCTGGGGCAAATGAAGGCGCATGATCCTTCACTCGATCTGATACTGCATGCGGACGAGCACCTGCTGGTGCTCAACAAGCCCAGCGGTCTGCTTTCTGTGCCAGGCCGTGGTCCCGACAAGCAAGATTGCCTGTCCAAACGCGTTCAGGCGCTCTACCCAGAAGCCTTGATCGTGCACCGCCTGGATCAGGACACCTCCGGGCTTTTACTGATGGCACGCAGCCTGGAAGCACAACGCCGCCTGAGCAAGTTGTTTGAAACACGCCAAGTCCATAAACGCTATCTGGCCGTGGTCGCGGGCCATCCCGAACAATCACCCAAAGCGTTGACCCCGGATGCAGAGGGCTGGTACACCATCGATGGCCCCATCTTGCTCGACTGGGACCGCCGCCCCATTCATATCATTCACCCTGACGGCAAGCCCAGCCGCAGCCGCTGGCGAGTGCTGCAAACCGGCAACAACTCCACACTGCTCGAGCTGGAACCCGTCACCGGCCGCACCCATCAGCTGCGTGTACATATGCAAAGCATTGGCCACCCCATGCTGGGCGACACCTTGTACGCTCCAGCGGACATTGTGGCCTTGAGCCCTCGCTTGATGCTCCATGCCCATACGCTGGCTTTCCCCCATCCTTTCAGCCAGGAAGCGATGACCTTTTCTGCAGCCAGTACAATGCTTGACCATGAATTCAATGGTTTTCAATATAATCAAAATATGGATATCAAGTAATCCATTAAAATCGCAAAATTCATTAAAATCACAAATTGCTGGCTCAGTACTCATCACTCTGAGCTGCATCTGCCAAGCCTCCCCACAGCAAGAGATTGTCAAAAACCTGCGCGAGGGGCAGCTCGGTCAAGCAGCCAAACTGGTGGCAGCCGAGCGCAAGAGCAATCCCAAAGATGTCGATGCCTGGTTTCTCGAAGGTGTAATTCAGGCGCAGTCCGGACAAACCGACAAAGCCATTGCGACCTTTACCCAGATCACACGCGCGCACCCCCAACACGCCGAGTCCTACAACAATCTCGGCGTCCTGGCCGCGGCCAAAGGTCAGCTCGCCGAAGCACGGGCCTATTTCGAAAAAGCCTTGCAAACCAACCCCAGCTACGCAGCAGTGCACAAGAATCTGGGCGATGTGAACAGCCAGCTGGCCAAGTCGGCCTATGGCAAGGCTCTGCTGCTGGATTCAAAAAACAAGCCTGCTGCTGTTCAGCTGAGCATGTTGGCCTCAACTTCCGCGTTTGTGCCTGCCGAAGCAGCTCCCGTGGCAACTACAGCCCCCGGCAAACCCTCGACAGCAGCTGCCCCCGTCAAGACAGACACAGCCGCTCCAACAACTGAACCCGCCAAGGTCACCCCACCGCCTGTCATTGCTGCAGCCGCCCCCTCTACCCCAGTGGCAGCCACTGCTGCCATCACCAAAGTCAAAACTCCACCTACACCTGTTTCAAACACAGCTGAATCAGCTGCCAACGATGAAGCCGATCGCAAACAAGTGGAAGATGCTTTGCGTACCTGGGCCAAGGCCTGGAGCCGGAAAGACATGGATCAATACCTGGCCACCTACGCCACCAGCTTTGACCCTCCAGGCAAGATGAACCGCAAAGCCTGGGAAGAAGAACGCCGCATTCGCATTGTGGGCAAACGCAGCATTCAGGTTGATCTCAGCCAATTCCGTATTCGGATCAAAGGGACCCAGGCCCAAGCCCAGTTCGTTCAGCAATACGACTCGGACAGTTTCAAGGGTCGAAGCACCAAGACCCTCTTCTTGGTCAAGGAAAAGGGCCGTTGGCTGATCAGCAGTGAAAGCGCCAAACCGCTTTGATGCCTGCATGAAGTTTTCGTTTATCAGCCTTCTGCAACGGTCTGGCTCTCGCTGGCGTTGGGCACTTCCAAGTCTTGCCGTATTGGCGATGGGGTCAACGGTATGGTGGTGGCCCAATAAAAACGAGTCATCGCCCAATGTGAGTGGAGCACATGCTCAGAAACTGAGCTGGAAACTCGTGTTTGAGACGGATGACATCACGCCACCGGCACAGATCGATGACCCGGAAGTACAACTCAGATGGGTCTACAAAGCCCTGGGTGAGGGCAATCGTGCATCTGCCCTGCTGCAGGCAGAACAGCTCACACTTCAATTTCCCAACTTCCAGTTGGGTCATCTGGTCTACGCAGACTTGCTCAACATCAGCGCCACGCAGCCTCAAAACGAATCCTTGCTCATACCTGAGCAAACTGGCATGAGCGACCGGCTCAAAGACCTGGTTCTTGAGGCGCAACGCCGCCTGACACACCCATCATTCACCCAAGTTCAAGGCAAAAAACCATCACAGCTGCTGATGCTAGGCAAGGAGCATCCTTACTTGGTTGTGGTAGATACCAGCGCCTCGCGTCTTTACTGGTTTGCCAACAAGATCATGGCCGATGGCCAGACCCAGCTTGAACTGCTCAGCAGCACTTATGCTTCTGTCGGCCAGAACGGCGTTGGCAAAAACAAGGAAGGGGATGGAAAAACCCCCTTGGGTGTGTATTTCACCCAACGCAATCTGTCAGGTCACACATTGCCCGATTTGTTTGGTGTCGGCGCCATCACACTCAACTACCCCAACGCCATCGACCTGTGGCGTGGCCGTACGGGCACGGGCATTTGGCTGCATGGCACACCGAAAGCCCAATACACGCGCGCACCGTTGGCAACAGATGGCTGCGTGGTCGTAGCCAACCCGAAAATGGGGCGGTTTCTCGAGCTGCCGGACAGCCGGATGACGCCGGTCATCATCACTGAGCACATGCAGTGGGTCGACGCGCAAGCTCCGAAAACTGCGCTCCAAAACCAACTGCAGAGTGCATTGCACCAGTGGCTTCAGGCTCGCACAACATCAGGCAGCGACGAAGCTGCTTTACGCAGCTTCTACAGCAATCGCTTTGAGCGAGATGGCCTGGACATCGGGCGTTGGTGGGAGACATTGCTGCGCGTGTCACAACGCACCTCTCAGGTAGACGCTCTTCAAGTCACCTCCGCCGTGCTCTGGAAAGATCAGGAAGACCTCGCCGTGGTGACCTTCCGGCATTCCAGCCACCCCGCCTGGGGCAACTCGGAGTTCTGGCGCACCTACTGGGTGCATGAAAACGGAGCCTGGAAAATTATCTTTGAAGGCCCTGCCTGAACCTGAAGTGTTCTGCACTCAGTCGTCCAGCCCCAACTCCTGAATCTTGCGGGTGATGGTGTTACGGCCAATACCCAGTTTCTGGGCCGCCTCGATACGCCTGCCCCGCGTGCTGGAAAGGGCAGCAAGAATCAAACGCGATTCGAAACGTTTGTTGAGCACATCCCAGACGTCCTGTCGCTCCGTGCTCAGCAAGGCCAGCGCCTCTTTCTCCAGCCCTGTTTCCCAGTCTGCCATTGCGCTTGGCACACTCGGCACACCGCTAGCGGCAAGGCCTGCAGTCAGGTTTGGAGACAAATGAGCCTGCAGCTCCACAGACCCTTCCTGCGCCACAGATGTTGGTATTGCACCAGTGGGCAACACTTCAGGAGGCAGATCTTTGACCTCAATCACTTGCGCTGGCGCCATCACCGTCAGCCAGTGACAGATGTTCTCCAGCTGACGCACATTACCCGGATACTGGAATTGTGTAAGCCACTGCATGGCTGCATCAGAAATGCGCTTGGGCTCCACACCCAGTTGCGCCGCACTGCGCTGAAGGAAGTAACGGGTCAGCATGGGCACATCTTCACGGCGCTCGCGCAAGGCAGGCAAACGCAGACGGATCACATTCAGGCGATGGAACAGGTCTTCACGAAACCCGCCTTCCTTGACCCTTTGCTCCAGGTTCTGATGTGTGGCTGCAATCACACGCACATTGGCCTTGACGGCACTGTGCCCACCCACGCGGTAGAAGTGCCCATCGGACAACACGCGCAACAAACGGGTCTGCAAGTCAAACGGCATGTCGCCAATCTCGTCCAGAAACAGCGTACCGCCATCAGCCTGCTCAAAGCGCCCACGACGTGATGCTTGCGCACCGGTAAAGGCACCACGTTCATGACCGAACAGTTCGCTTTCCAGCAAATCTTTGGGAATCGCAGCGGTATTGATGGCCACAAAAGGGCCATGCGCACGCGGCGAGTGCTTGTGCAGGGCCCGCGCTACCAGCTCCTTGCCCGCCCCCGATTCACCCGTGATGAGCACCGTGACATGGCTTTGGGACAGCCGCCCGATGGCGCGGAAAACGTCCTGCATGGCAGGTGCCTGCCCCAGCATCTCTGGGGTGTCGTCCAGTTTTTCTTCAGCCACCTCTTCGCGCAGGCTTTCATCCACCGCACGACGAATCAACTCAATGGCCTTGGGCAAATCAAAGGGCTTGGGCAGGTATTCAAACGCCCCTCCTTGAAAAGCCGAGACCGCACTGTCCAGATCAGAGAACGCCGTCATGATGATTACCGGCAAGCCTGGCAAGCGTTTCTTGATTTCGCCCAGCAAATCGAGCCCCGATCCACCAGGCATGCGAATGTCGCTGACCAGAATCTGCGGCCCCTCAAGGTCGCCCGCCTCACTCAAGGCCTTGAGAACTTCCCTTGGTGTGGTGAAACTGCGGGTAGGCATACCCTCGCGCAACAAGGCCTTCTCCAGCACAAAGCGGATGGATTGGTCATCGTCAACGATCCAGATCGGTTTCATGGGCATGCTGCTTTCTTCAGGTCATCAAGGCAACGGAATCAGAATCTTGAAATCCGTCCGGCCCGGCTCACTCTCGCATTCGATCAAGCCATGGTGCTGCTGCACAAAAGTCTGTGCCAACGTCAGCCCCAAACCTGATCCTCCATCCCGCCCTGAAACCAGCGGGAAAAAGATCCGGTCCTTGATCGCCTCGGGAATGCCCGGGCCGTTGTCCATGACATGCAATTCCAATGCCAACCTGTAGCGTTGCTTGCCAAAGGTCACCTGCCGCAGGATGCGTGTGCGCAGCACAATCTCACCGCTGCCCTGCGCAATGCGTTCGTGCAGGGCTTGCGCCGCATTGTGCGCAATGTTGAGCACCGCTTGAATCAGCTGCTCACGATCACCCCGGAACTCCGGAATCGAAATATCGTAATCGCGCCGCACTTTGAGACCGCGGGGAAACTCCGCCAGGATCAGCGAACGTACACGTTCGCACACCTCGTGGATGTTTACATCGCTCACCACATGCGGTTTGCGATGCGGCGCCAGCAGGCGGTCTACCAGGGTTTGCAAGCGATCGGCTTCATGAATGATGACGCGCGTGTACTCCTTGAGCTCACGGCTTTCCAGGTCCATTTCCAACAACTGAGCCGCCCCACGAATGCCCCCTAAGGGGTTCTTGATTTCGTGCGCCAGGTTGCGAATGAGCTCCTTGTTGGCCTGCGTCTGCTCCAGAAGACGCTCTTCCTTTTCCTGCCGGGTTTGCTGCTCCACCGGCAGCAACTCCACAATCACTTCGTCAACCTGATCCGACGGCGCCACAATCACGTGCACTGGCAATGCATCCTGATGGTGCGGACGGCGCAATAAGGCCTCATAGCGCAAAGCCGCAAACTCCTGCGCTTGAGCACCGTCCAAGGCATTGAGCAAGGGTTTGGCATCTGCAAATTGCTCTGACAGCTGCAGCCCATGCAAAATTCGCCGCGATTGCCCTGTCACATCCTCAAACGCCGCGTTCACAAAACGAATTTGTCCCCCCACCGCGACAACCGCAATCGGGGTGGCCAACAAATCCAGCGCAGCAAACCGTTCAGTCATCACCACTCCAGAGCTAAAAAAAAGGACGGCCGAAGCCGTCCTTTGAGCAAGCACTTTCGCGCTGTGCGATCACAGCGAGTAGTACATGTCGTACTCGACCGGGGACACTTCCACGCGCGAGCGGGTCACTTCCTGCATCTTCAGTTCGATGTAGCTGTCGATCCAGGCGTCGGTGAACACACCACCCTTGGTCAGGAAGGCTCGGTCGGCGTCCAGCGCGGCCAAGGCCTGGTCCAGGCTGGAGCAAACGGTAGGCACCAGCTTGTCTTCTTCCGGAGGCAGGTGGTACAGATCCTTTGTGGCGGCTTCGCCCGGGTGAATCTTGTTTTCCACGCCATCCAGACCCGCCATCAGCAGGGCGGCAAAGCCCAGGTAGGGATTGCACAGCGGATCGGGGAAGCGCGCCTCCACACGGCGGGCCTTGTCAGACGCGACGTTAGGAATGCGGATCGAAGCAGAACGGTTCTTGGCAGAGTAAGCCAGCTTGACCGGGGCTTCGAAGTGCGGGACCAAGCGCTTGTAGCTGTTGGTGCCGGGGTTGGTGATGGCGTTCAGGGCACGAGCGTGCTTGATGATGCCGCCGATGTAGTACAGGGCGAATTCAGACAAACCTGCGTAGCCATTGCCTGCGAACAAGTTCTTGCCGTCTTTCCAGACCGACTGGTGAACGTGCATGCCGGAGCCGTTGTCGCCAGCGTAGGGCTTGGGCATAAACGTGGCGGTCTTGCCGTAGGCATTGGCCACGTTGTGGATCACGTACTTTTGCATCAGGGTCCAGTCGGCGCGCTCAACCAAGGTCGAGAACTTAGTGCCGATTTCGCACTGGCCTGCGCCAGCCACTTCGTGGTGATGCACTTCGACCGGAATGCCAATGGATTCCAGGATCAGCGACATTTCGCTGCGCATGTCCTGCGTGCTGTCGACCGGAGGCACGGGGAAGTAGCCGCCCTTGACGCGGTTACGGTGACCGCTGTTGCCGCCTTCAACCTTGGTGCCGCTGTTCCAGGGCGCTTCGGCTTCGTCGATGGCGTAGAAGGTGTTGTTCGGCTCGGTGCTCCAACGCACGTCGTCAAACAGGAAAAACTCGGGCTCAGGGCCGAAAAAGGCAGTGTCGCCCAGGCCGGCTTGCTTCAGGTAGGCTTCAGCGCGCTTGGCGATGGAGCGCGGATCGCGTTCATAGGCCTTGCCATCGGTCGGCTCGATCACATCGCAGATCAGAACCAGAGTGACTTCTTCGAAGAAGGGGTCAATGAAAGCGCTGTTGGCATCGGGGATCAAGAGCATGTCGGAGGCTTCGATGCCTTTCCAGCCGGCAATCGAAGAGCCGTCAAAAGCCTGGCCATCTTCAAATTTGCTCTCGTCGAACTGCGACACGGGCACAGTGATGTGCTGCCATTTGCCACGGGTATCGGTGAAACGGAAGTCAACAAACTTGACTTCGTTCTCGCTCACCATCTTCATCACGTCTGCGACGGTCTTGGCCATCAGATTCTCCTGGTTGGATAGGTGTAGAAAAACAGGTACTCAGCCTTTGCAGTTTTTGTGCCAGCCTAGGGCATGGCACTGCAAGCGGCGTTTCAACCCTCCATTGTGCCCGGACGACACTGCATTCCAGCAGGTTGCGCACAATTTTTCGACCCATCCGAATGCACCATTTTAATGCAATAACGCATTATTTTGGTGCAATGGCATTTACCGCACCAATTCAGGGCCGAACGAGATTTGCATCAACCTCAAAGCCTGCAGCAAGTCCGCATAAGCCTTGGCCACCGCATCGGGTGCCCCTTTGACACCCAGCTCAATATGCTTACCCCATTGCGGGTGATCCACGCTGGGCAAGCTAAACACCTTGATGCCTGAGTGATCAGCTTCAATACGCTGCATCAAAGGTGCAAGCGTGGACTCCATGGCGCCAAGCACGATGACCGATTGCTCGCGATAAGCATCTTTCGAAAACGCATCGGCAAAGCGCTGATCCAGCACCGACTCGATCATGGGCCAGGCCATGACCGGAAAACCTGGAACGAAATGCACACCCGCGTTCGGATGCCCGGGCTGCGGATGGGTACTGGCACAAACAAACCCGGGAATCTTGTTGTAGGGGTTGGCAATCACACCCGCCCCTTGCGGGAACATCCCCATTTCCAGTCGGCGTTGATTTTCCAGACTGTTTTCGTCCAGAGGAACGCCCTGCTCTCTGGCCATGTCGTGCATGCGTTCGGTGATCCAGATACGTGCCTGTGGGTGCAGGGCCAAAGGCACCCCCAGGGCACGTGCTGCGCATTGGCGGGTATGGTCATCGGGCGTGGCTCCAATGCCGCCGCATGAGAACACCACATCGCCACTGGCCAATGCACGCGCGAGCACAGCGGTGATGCGCACCGGGTCATCGCCCACATACTCGACCCACGCCAAACTCAAGCCGCGCTCGCCGAGGATGCGTATGACTTGCGCCAAGTGCTTGTCTTCGCGCTTGCCCGAAAGGATTTCGTCGCCAATGATGATCAGGCCAATGGGCAAGACACTCGTTACAGAGACCGACATTCAAAACTCCTCAGGACTGCCCGTCATGCGCCGGTCGGTGGCTGTCCGCTGCAGCGTCATAGTTCAATTGCCGCGGTGGGACAGGCTCCACAGCCTCCTCACGCAAAACCGTGGCTTCAGCCACATCACTGCTCATGGGCAGCTTCAGCTGCCGCAGTCTGGACAGCCCATCGAGCAAAAAGTGCGCATACCAAAGCGAGGAGAACACAAACACCAGGGTGTAAATCCAGATGGCAACCGGCACCAAAATCACAAAGGCAGCAGCGAACAAAGCTCCAGAAGCCCAAACCACCCCAGGTGCCGCGCCCATCATGCCCGAGACAATGCCCATGCCCAGCAGGCTCAAGCGATGCTGCGCCATCAGCGCCTGTCGCTCGGAGGCATCAGCGATATCGGACAAGACATCAAAGGTCATGACACGGTAGGTCAACCAGCCCCAGATCACGGCTGGCAAGACCAATGCCAAAGGGGGCACCAGCCACAAAGGCAAGGTCAATAACAAGGCACCCATCGCAAGCAGCAAGGAAAACAGGCTCCACAGCAGGCTTTGCAACACGCTGGCCCCACGCTTGCGCTCCATGGATGCAAAGCGACGCTCGAGCACCATGCGCGTCAGACCGGGGGTCATGAAGGCGGACACGGAAAAAAGCGAAACCACGACCACCAGAGGGGTGACCGCCACAATCACCAGCAAAGGCGCGACCACTGTTTTCAGGTCCGGCACACCCAACTGCTCCATCCAGCTCCAAAGCGAAGAGAGCAAGCTGAACTGCTCCAGAAACTGGCGCACGCCAGAAACTGCAGCATCCCAGTACAGATAGCCCAATCCCCAGGACAACACCACCATCAACAGCAAGGGCAAAAAAGACAGTGCAATGACGCGCGGCATCAGGCAATACAGCCCGGCCCGCATGAAAGCATCAAGAATCGATTTCATGGAGCAAGCTTAGCACCCTCGCCACAGAAAAACGAGTCAGGCACGCCCGAGCAAACGCAGCACACCCTGTTTCTGTTGCGCCCAAAATCCGCGCCCATAGTCGCGGCCTTGTTCAACCTGATCGCGAACGCCGGTGGCATCAAAGCGAAGCTGAAAGTCTGCGGTACGAAAAAGCATGTCCCAAACAGGCAACAGCACGCCAAAGTTACAGCCGCCCAGCACCACACGACCGTGCTCGAAGGACTCGTGGCCGTCGCCAATGCAGTGGTGGCGTCTGTGAAACCGGGGGCTGACCCACACGCGCTCAAACACCGGGCCAAAACTCAACCGCACATTTGCATGCTGGAGGTTCTCGCTCAAACGCCCAAAAGCCATCAAGGCCACGAACTGCCCGGGCCCCACCCCAATCAGTACCGCCACCGCAGCAAGGATGCTGGCCACCAAAATACTGTCAATCAGATGGTTTCGATTGTCTGTCCACATGGTCATCTGTCGTTGCGAGTGGTGCAGGGCATGCAGTTTCCACCACCACTCGAACTCATGTTGACCACGGTGAATCAAGTAGTTCACGAAGTCAAATACCACCAGGTAAGTCAGAAAACTGACAAAGGCCAGATCCGTGACGCCAGGCCAGATCTGGTCGATGTGCAAAGTCGGCATGCCCCAAGCACGTAAATGCGCAATGCCCTGCTCCAGCCACTTACCGAAGGTGAAATACATGAACAGCTCAAACACACCCAACTTGTGCACCAAGGTGTAGATCATGTCCACACGAATGGCCTGGTTGTCTGTGACCGATTCCACAGGGCGCCAACGTTGCAAAGGCGCAATGAGCATCAGCATGATCAACACCTCCAGCACCCCCACCATGAACAGGCCCGTGCCCTCATAAGCCACTTCCAGCACATTACCCAGCCCCAGGGCAAAAGCCACGGGTTGCACCAACCACTCAAAGAGCAGGTCATGCGAGATCGTCCAGAGGTTGAGCAATGTCTCGATCATTGATGTTCGCGGAGCTTGAAACGCCCGTCCTTCCACTCGTGTTTTCGAATCCAGTCTCGATAAGCAGGATGATCCGCAAGCGAGGCAAAACACATACCCTTGGCCTGCAAACCTTCAATCAAAGGCTGCAGCACTGCAGGCGCCCAAGGGTCCTGGCGGGACCATATCCCCAAGTGAGCCATCAAGATGTCCCCAGGACGAATGTTCTGCAGGGCTTTGCTCAACAATTGTGCATTGGGGTAACGTTCGCTGGACAACTCATCGCCGAGGAAGCCGGCGTCAGACCACCCCACATGCGCATATCCACAATCACGCGCCGCCTTGAGCAAGGCGGGAGAATGTTTGCCTCCCGGCGCACGAAACAGTGGCAAAGGCGCCTGTCGGGTCAAGGATTGCAGACGCGCACTGGCGCGGTCGAGCTCCTCGCAGTAGCGTTGCGCACTCCAAAGCTGCACTTGCCCCGGCTGCGCCCCCCCGGATGGGCGAATCCGGAACTGCTGCAAGCCATCTGCGCCCGTCACATCGGCCAGCCAGTAGGCGTGAGCCCAGGTGTGCGAAGCAAAGGTATGCCCCTCGCCCCCCCTGGCTTGCCACCAAGGACCCCAGTGCTCGCCCAGGGTGCCATCCCCCTGTTGAGTCTTTTCTTGCGCGGCAAAGAACGTCACAGGTATGCGGCGACGTTGGAGCACATCGGCAATCAAAGGTGCCACGCCCATATGTCCGGTATCAAACGTCAGGTACACCGGTTGGCTGCACGTCGCTGCGCGGGCGGGCATGGCAAGCTGCACACATGCGCACACAAGCCATATCAGAGCATGCAGGCTGCGCATCTCAAACCTCCGGTCAAAGTCGCCCTGCGTGATCCAGCGTCCACACACCGTGGGGCGATTTGCCTACATTCACTTGGCGCACAACTTTGCGCGCAGCAATGTCGATAACGGTCATTTTTTTTGCCCATCGCGAAGCGACCATGAGCAATTTACCATCGGAGGACACTTCCATGCAGTCCGGGCCTGATGGCCCCGGCAGCTGAGCCACCACCTGCATGCTCTGGTAATCGATCATGCTGATGGTGTTGGCCACCCGGTTGCTCACAAACACATGCTTACGATCCCCCATGGCACGAAAGGCGTGGGCGCCTAGCCCTGTGGGCAATTTTTTGACGAATCTAGGCGCTCCCGATGCCAAGTCATAAACCTCCACACCATCACCCCCGGTCAACCCGACCAGCAAGTAACGGTCATCCGGGGTGCCAAACACGTCCGCAGGCAAGGAACCCGTTTTTACGCGCGAGCGCAAGGTCTGGGTCTTCAGATCCAGGGTCACCAACTCATCAGAGTCCTGCATCGTGACCCAGGCCGTGGTGCTTTTGGTGTCTATCCAGACATGGCTGGGCGTCTTGCCGGTCGCAATGCGTTTGGCCAGTTGCAGGTTTTGGCCGTCCCAACGGTAAATGTCCACATGGTTGAGGCGGTTGGCGGCCGTGACCAGCCACTTCATGTCAGGAGAAAAGCGCAACTGGTAAGGATCCAGAACGTCATACACCGTGCGTTGCACGCTGGCGGTACGCGGGTCGATGAAGGTCAGCGAATCGCCCAAGGCATTGGCAACAATCACCGACTTTTCATCAGGGGTCATGTACAGATGGTGTGGCTCCTTACCCGTGGGTATGCGTTTGGTTTCACTCCATGTCAGCGGATCAATGACGCTGACGTTACCGTCCAGTGAATTGAGGACAAATACTGGCGTGGTTGGACTCGCCCATGCCGCTGTCGCGCACAAGGCACTGGCGACCATGCAAAATCGCCAAAATCGATGCAAAAATGAATACAAGATCAGACTTTCCGAAGAGCGGGGCAAGTGTACCCGCTGAAAACTGAAAACTTCCTGATGAAGATCACAAGCTCACAACAGATGACTGTGGATGGCCATGCCCTTGAAATCCAACGGATCGATGGCCCGGACCCTCTGGCCCCTCTGGTTTTTTTGCATGAAGGCCTGGGCAGCGTAGCCATGTGGCGCGACTGGCCGCAGCGACTGTGCCTGCACCTGGGTCACGCAGGGCTGGTGTATTCGCGCCAAGGTTACGGCCAGTCGGCTGACAGGGTCGATGTGCGGGGCGCAGGCCACTTGCAGCCCAACTACATGCACCACGAGGCGCTGATAGTGTTGCCCGGACTGCTGCGGCAGCTGGATATTGAGCGGCCCATTTTGCTGGGCCACTCGGACGGCGGCACCATTGCCCTGCTGCACGCCAGCCAGCACCCGGTTGAGGCCTGCATCGTCATGGCCCCGCATGTGGTGGTCGAAGATATTTCGGTACGCGCCATTGCAGCGGCCAAAGAAGCGTTTGAGCACGGTCCATTACGCCAACGGCTGGCGCCCTACCACCAGCATGTGGACACAGCATTCTGGCAATGGAACGATGTGTGGCTGTCGGACGCATTTCGAAGTTACGACATCCGGGCTGAGGTGGCCCGAATCACAGCCCCCTTGCTGGCCATTCAGGGCGAGAACGACCCTTACGGCACGATGGCGCAGATTGATGACATCGCCGCTGCAGCGCCGCAAACACAGCTGTGCAAGCTGGCCGCTTGCGGGCACTCGCCCCATCGGGATCAAAGTGATGCGGTCATGGCCGCCATTGCCAAGTTAATGGCGGGGCTGAAGCCCGGCCTTTAAGACTCACAGTCCGGCCCCCACTGGCAGCATGCTCAGGGCTTGAGCAAATCCAGCTCTTCGGGAGTCACAAAGCGCCACTGCCCCGGGATCAGGTCTGCGGGCAGTGCCAAGCCACCGATGCGGCTGCGGTGCAGCTGCTCGACCCGGTTACCTACGGCGGCCAGCATGCGCTTGACCTGGTGGTATTTGCCCTCGATCAAGGTCAGGTCCAGCGTGCACTCACCGGTCTGCACACAGGCCGCGGCCTTGACAGGTTTGGGGTCGTCGTCCAGCACGACGCCGGCCAACAGGCGTTGCACCATGGTCTCGGTGATGGGGTGACAGGCCGTCACCTGGTACACCTTGGGCACATGCTTCTTGGGCGAGCTCATACGGTGGATGAAGGCCCCATCGTCGGACAGCAAGAGCAGCCCCGTGGTGTCCTGGTCCAGACGGCCCACCGCCTGCACGCCTTGCACGGCGCCCTTGCTGGGGCGTTGGCGCAGCGGCGCAGGCAACAAGGTGTAGATGCTGGGCCAGGCCGAGGGCTTTTGCGAGCACTCGGTGCCCGCCGGTTTGTGCAGCATCACATAGGCCTTGTCGTGGAACGACCAGGCCTCGTCCTGCACCTCAAAGTCCAGGCCCTGTGGGTCGTAAAAAGCCCCGGCGTCGGTTTGAACCTGACCTTGCACACGCACATGGCCTTGCTGCACCAAACCGGCGCAGACGCGACGCGTCCCGAAGCCCTGACTGAACAGGATGTCTTCGAGCCGCATCTGTTTGGAACCCACAGCGAATTACTTGAGCGCCTTGTAGCGCACGCGCTTGGGCTTGGCGCCCTCTTCGCCCAGACGGCGTTTCTTGTCGGCTTCGTATTCCTGGTAGTTGCCGTCAAAGAACACCCACTGGCTGTCGCCTTCGGCGGCCAGGATATGGGTGGCAATGCGGTCCAGGAACCAGCGGTCGTGGCTGATGACCATGACCGAACCAGCGAATTCGAGCAGCGCGTCTTCCAGCGCGCGCAGGGTTTCCACGTCCAGGTCGTTGGAAGGTTCGTCCAGCAGCAGCACGTTGCCGCCCTGCATCAGGGTCTTGGCCAGGTGCAGGCGACCGCGTTCACCACCAGAGAGCATGCCGACTTTCTTTTGCTGGTCGCCACCGCCGAAGTTGAAGCGGCCGCAATACGCACGGCTGGGCATCTGGAATTTGCCCACGGTGATGATGTCCAGACCGCCGGAGATGTCTTCCCACACGGTCTTGTCGTTGGCCAGGTCATCGCGGTTCTGGTCGACAAAGGCCATCTTGACGGTTTGACCAATGTGGACTTCCCCGCTGTCGGGTGTTTCCTTGCCCGAGATCAGCTTGAACAGGGTCGACTTACCGGCGCCGTTGGGGCCGATGATCCCGACAATGGCGCCCGCAGGCACCTTGAAGCTCAGATTGTCGATCAGCAGGCGGTCGCCAAAGGATTTGCTGACGTTCTTGAACTCGAACACGTCGTTGCCCAGACGCTCGGCCACCGGGATGAAGATCTCGTTGGTCTCGTTGCGCTTCTGGTATTCGAAGTCGCTCAGTTCCTCGATGCGTGCCAGACGGGCCTTGCTCTTGGCCTGGCGACCCTTGGGGTTCTGGCGGGCCCACTCCAGTTCCTTTTTCATGGCCTTGGTGCGGGCGTCTTCGGTGCGCTGTTCCTGCTCCAGACGGGCTTCTTTTTGCTCCAGCCAGGTGGAGTAGTTGCCTTTGTAGGGAATGCCGTGGCCACGGTCGAGTTCCAGAATCCACTCGGCGGCGTTGTCCAGGAAGTAGCGATCGTGGGTGATGGCCACCACGGTGCCCGAGAAGCGGGCCAGGAACTGTTCGAGCCAGTCCACGCTTTCAGCGTCCAGGTGGTTGGTCGGCTCATCGAGCAACAACATGTCGGGCTTGGACAGCAGCAGGCGGCACAGGGCCACGCGGCGTTTTTCACCACCCGACAGGTTCTTGATGACCGCATCCCAGGGCGGCAGCCGCAGGGCGTCGGCGGCGATTTCGAGCAAATGCTCGGAGTCACCTTCGGCGCCAGCGGCGGAAATGATGGCTTCGAGCTGGGCCTGTTCGGCAGCCAGCGCGTCAAAGTCGGCGTCCTCTTCGGCGTAGGCGGCGTACACCTCTTCCAGGCGCTGCTTGGCTGCAGCCACCTCGCCCATGCCGCTTTCAACCGACTGGCGCACGGTGTGCTCGGGGTCGAGCTGGGGTTCCTGGGGCAGGTATCCGATCTTCAAGCCCGCCATCGGAATGGCTTCGCCTTCGATGTCCTTGTCAATGCCCGCCATGATCTTGAGCAGCGTGGACTTGCCCGAGCCGTTGAGACCCAGCACACCAATCTTGGCGCCCGGGAAGAAAGACAGCGAAATGTCCTTGAGGATCTGACGCTTGGGCGGCACGATCTTGCCGACCCGGTTCATCGAGAAAACGTATTGAGCCATGGGGAAACACCCTGAAATATCTGAATAACCCGTGATTATCCCAGAGGCCATTGCGTCAAGCGCCCAGCCTTGGGCTTCAGGACCAGAAAAGCGGTCCTGAGCTCGCTTTTTAAAGTGTGCGTTGGGACATCTGCCCCGGACGACCAGAAAACTGCACCTTGCTGTCCTGCACCTCCAGCGCTACGCGGGCAGCGCGCCCGCCGTACACCTCGGCCTTGAGCCAGGCGCACTCGGCCTCCAGTGCCTCGGGCGACTTGAGCGCACACCACCAGGCCTTTTGGTCTCCATCCCAGCGGTAGCCGCGCGCCTTGAGTTTGTCCTTGGTGTCAAAGGGCGAACCGGTGGCGTTGAGTTTGTAACGCAGCGACTGCGCGCCCTCCAGCAAGGTTTTGAGGCCCGTGCGCCCATCAGACAAGGGTGTGGTCAACACCTGCAACAAGGCATGGCAATCGGTCAAGGCGCGGTGGGCGTCGTAGAACCAGCCGCGCTCACTGGCCAAAAATTCCAGCTTGGCCGAGCCGTTGCCCTCTTTTTTCCAGTCGATGCCGGCAAACGAACAGTTCCAAGCCTTTTGCGCAAACACGGGTAAACGCGCCTCCACAAAGGGGCGGTCAAAACCGGCGTTGTGTGCCACGATCACATCGGCCTGCTCGACCAGAGCCGCAACTTGCGCATCGTCAATGCGCTGGCCGCGCACCATCTCGTCGGTGATGCCCGTAATCTCAGTGATCTCTTTGGGAATGGGGTGCCCCGGGTCTTCAAACGACTCGAACACCGTGGCCTGCCCGACTGGCAGCCCGGTTTCGCGGTCCACCAGCACAGACAGCATGGCCAGCTCGATGATCTGCTCCTGGCGCGCGTCCAAGCCCGTGGTCTCGGTGTCCAGAATCAGCACTCTGGCGGTTGCTGCGCCCTCAAGCATGGGCCAGCTCAGTTGCGGCACCAAGCGGCGCAGCACGCGGTAGTCCGGGTGGGCGTCCAGCAGCGCAGCACAAGTCTCAGGGTTCGTCACCGCCACCGACATTGCAGCAACAGGCTCGGGCCCGGCACTCCAATCGCCCAGGCTCAATTGATCATTCGCATTCATGCCGTCATTATTCCTCAGTCACTACTCTCAAGAACGTAAATCGTTTGTGTGCGACAATCACACCCGTTGCCGCCACCAGTTGCCGCAACATCAGCGTTCTGCTGGGGCCTGACCCGAAATCCTTTCGCGGTGACATGCCCACTCCCTTGAGACCGATTGGCTCCAACTGGCCGTTGCACATGCAACGATTTGGCCGATCACCTGCGCCTGTGTGGCGCTCCTTTCATGAACTTTGAAGAACTGAACCTGGCCCCGGCCATTGTGCAAGCCGTGCGTGAGCAAGGCTACGAAACCCCTACCCCCATTCAGGCCCAGGCCATTCCCGCTGTGCTGGCTGGCCACGACCTGCTCGCTGGCGCCCAGACGGGCACCGGCAAGACCGCAGCCTTCACCCTGCCCGTGCTGCACAAGCTCAGCCAGAGTGAGCCCGGCAAGAACCGCTTCGGCGGTAAGGCTATCCGCGCCTTGGTCCTCACCCCCACCCGCGAACTCGCCGCCCAGGTGGAAGAGTCCGTGCGTGACTACGGCAAATACCTCAAGCTTGACTCCACCGTGATCTTCGGTGGCGTGGGCATGAACCCGCAAATCAACCGCATCAAAAAAGGTGTGGACATCCTGGTGGCCACCCCTGGCCGCCTGCTGGACCTGCAGGGCCAAGGCCACATGGACCTGTCCACCGTTGAAATCCTGATCCTAGACGAAGCCGACCGCATGCTGGACATGGGCTTCATCCACGACGTCAAAAAGGTGCTGGCCCTGGTGCCGCAGGACAAGCAAAGCCTGCTGTTCTCGGCCACTTTCAGCGACGAGATTCGCGAGCTGGCCAATGGCCTGCTCAAGGATCCGCAAAGCATCCAGGTCACACCGCGCAACACCACGGTGCAGCGCATCACGCAGGTGATCCACCCCGTGGGCCGTGCCCGCAAGAAAGAGGCGCTGCTGCACATCATCCAGCAGCACAACTGGAGCCAGGTGCTGGTCTTTACCCGCACCAAGTTTGGCGCCAACAACGTGGCCGACTACCTGACCAAAAACGGCGTCAAGGCCATGGCCCTGCACGGCAACAAGAGCCAGAGCGCCCGCACCCAGGCGCTGGCCGGCTTCAAGAGCGGTGACATTCGCGCTCTGGTGGCCACCGACATTGCTGCACGCGGCATCGACATTGAAGAGTTGCCACACGTGGTCAACTACGAGATCCCCAACATCTCGGAAGACTATGTGCACCGCATTGGCCGCACCGGCCGCGCAGGCAACAGTGGCGAAGCCGTCAACCTGGTCTGCATGGACGAAGAAGGCTTCATGATGGAAATCGAGCGCTTCACCAAGCAGCAGATTCCTGTTCAATTGCTCGAAGGCTTTGGACCCGCTCCCGACGAGCGGGCCGAACCCATCGCCATGGGTCGTCAGACCCTGTGGGGTGGCGCTTGCAAGCCGCCCAGCCGCGATGTGATGGCCGCAGCGGCCAAGGCTGCGCGTCAGGAGATGATGGGCCGCATTCGCGAAAACAAGGCCAAGCAAGGCGATCGCCAGCCCCGCGGTGAGCGTGGGGATGGCCAAGGCGGCCAGGATGGCGAAGGCCAGCAAACTCGCGGGCCGCGTCCTGCACGCAACGGTAACCAGCCTTCACGCCGCCATGGCGATGGGCAAGGCCACCGCCAGGATCGTCCGCAACATGCCCGTGGTCCCCGCCCTGAAGGTCAGGGGGGTCAAGGCGGCCAGCGCCGTGAACGTGATGCCAACCGCGACCAAAACCGCGACCGTCGCCCACGTGATGGTGACGAACTGCCCCGCCACATCGACCCGCTCAAGACCACGCAGTTTGCACGCCTGGACTTGCCCAACCGCAAGCCCGTCAAGACCGGCGGCCAACCCGACCCGACACGCACCAGCATCGACAGCCTGGCTGCCGGTGGCAAGCGCCACGGGGGTGGTGGCTATGGCGGTGGTGGCGGCAACCGTAGCGGTGGCAACCGTGGCGGCAGCCGTTTCCGCTAAGCGTTGACGAGGGCCGGCATCACCGGCCTGGTTTCACAAGCCCGCTCCTGCAGCGGGCTTTGTTTTTTCAGCCCCGCACAAACACCGTCACCAAAGGCTCATCGCCCAGCTGACGGCTGCAATGCCCATGCAGGCTCGGGTCAAACGTAGCGCCCTCGGGCAACACATCGGCCGAGTAAAAGTGCTGGCCGGGGCCGAACACACGCGTGCTGCCGTCCTGCAGACCGATTTCCATCTGGCCTTGCAGCACAAACAGCCATTGCGGAATGCCCGTGCAATGAAACTGGCTGCGAAAGCCCACCGGGCTCATGCGCAGCTGCAGGCCCTGGGCGTCCTGCCAGGCCGAGAGCTGGCTCATGGGCGTGCCCTCGCTCAGGGGCACTTGCTCCTCGCGAAAGCGCGCGCGTCCATCGGTATCGGTGAAGAGAATGACTTTGGTGAAGTGCTGCATCTGCAATCCTTTGTGAACATTAAAAACCGGTCGTGATGGCGCCAGTGACTGCGCCCTCATCGTCGAGCACGGCCATCCATGCCCATTTGTCAAACGTGGTGCAGGGGTGCGAGATGCCCAGCGCCAACTTGTCTCCCACTGCGGGCTGGGGCCCATCGACAGGCACATGCATATGGGCGTGCTGATCGCTCAATGCCCGCACTTGCCAAGCTGCAGGCGCGGGCTTGGCCTGCAACTGGCCTGCCTGCGCCCACAACAAGGGCACCGGCATCTGCTGGTCAAACGAAACATCTCGACGCCCCGCATTCAAAATGGCCAGGCCGGGTTCGGGCACCGACTGCACCAGCGCCCACACCTGCAAGGCTGGCTGCAGCCCCTCGGACAAGCCTTCGCGCTGCAACACCCGTGTCAAGTATTGGGCGTAATGCCCGTGGTCATGCGTCACATAGCAGCCTGAGCGCAAAACACCCAGCACCGGTCGCGACAAGGTCAGACCTGTAATGACCGGCAGGATCAAATCAAAAATCGCTGAGCCACCGGCCGAGAGCAACACTTGCGCCCCTCCCCAAAGACCCGCTTGGTCGATGGCTCGCACCACCGCGTGCACCCGGCGAACCAGCGCCGTGATCGCTTCTGGCGAAGGATCGGTCTGCACCTGAGCCAAGCCACCTTCATAACACTCGACCCCGGCGAGGCAGCCCACAGCGCTGTCGGCAACGGCCTGCGACAAAGCCAAGGCTTGCGCGGTGCTGCGGCAGCCGGTGCGAAAACCATCGGTCCCCATCTCCACCAACACGTGCCACACACGACGGCAGCATGTGCGCTGAGCCCAGGCCTCAATGGCGCGCCACTGCGCCAGCGAATCCACCAAAAAATACACCTGGGTCTGCGGGTTTTGCGTCAACAACGCATCCAGCGAGCACAAGTCCGCATCCGCAAGCACCTGGTTGGCAATGATGAAGCGTTTTGCCCCTGCCTCCAGTCCCCATTGCAATTGATGCACATTTGCAAAGGTGAGCCCCCAGGCGCCTGCACGCAGCTGCTCTCGCATCAGCTGCGCAGACAAGGTGGTCTTGCCATGCGGCGCCAGGGCCACGCCTTTGCGATCGGCCCAGGCCTGCATCCAGGCCATGTTGTGTGCCAAGGCCGATTGACGCAAAGTGGCCAGCGGCAAAGGCAGCTCAGGGCCAAGTACGTGCCAGCCTTGTCTGCCCACCGCGTCAACGGGCACATCGGCATGCAATGTCGGGAAACCTTTGAGGCCACTGTGAAGGGAAAAATCGCGCATGGATGTGAGGGTCATCGTGTTCAGGCATCATCATGCCTCATGAGATTCCTCCACACCATGCTTCGCGTTGGCAACCTTCAACGCTCGATTGATTTCTACACCCAGGTGCTGGGCATGCAGCTGCTGCGCACCTCCGAAAACCCCGAGTACAAATACTCGCTCGCGTTTTTGGGATTTGACGGCGGCAACCCCGGCCAGGCCGAGCTGGAACTGACCTACAACTGGGGTGTGGAGAGTTACGAACTCGGCACCGCCTATGGACACATTGCCTTGGGGGTGGTGGATGCCTATGCGGCCTGCGACAAGATCCGTGCAGCCGGTGGCCAGGTCACGCGCGAAGCGGGACCGGTCAAAGGCGGCACCACGGTGATCGCTTTCGTGACCGATCCTGATGGCTACAAAATCGAGCTCATCCAGCGCCCTGAACACGCCGCTGGTGCTGGTTTGCGGTAAACCCTCGCGCCTGGGCGCAGCCGCGCCAACTCAGCGCTGGAGTTGCGAAGCCTCGCGTGCCAGCGACTCGATGCGAGCCCAGTCCCCTTGGGCCAAGGCGTCTGCCGGCACGAGCCAGGAGCCACCCACGCACGCCACATTGGGCAGTGCCAGCAACTCTGACGCATTGCCAGGCGTCACGCCACCGGTGGGGCAAAACTTGACGTCAAAGAATGGACCGCTCCAGGCTTTGAGCATTTGGGGGCCACCGGCCTGCATGGCGGGGAAGAACTTGAGCTCGGTGTAGCCGTCTTCCTGCGCCATCATGATCTCGCTGCCCGTGGCAACACCGGGCAACAGGGACAGCCCGTTGTCCTTGCATGCCTGGCCCACCGCTTTGGTGTAACCCGGGCTGACTGCAAACTGCGCGCCAGCCTTGGCAGCCGCAGCCGCATCGGCAGGACTGCGTACCGTGCCCGCGCCGACCACAGCGCCAGGCACTTCCTTGGCAATAGCCTCCATGCAGGCCAGCGCCTGGGGCGTACGCAAGGTCACCTCCAGCATTCGAATACCGCCAGCCACCAGCGCACGCGCCATGGGTACGGCATGCGCCACATCATTCAAGACGATCACGGGGATCACGGGCGCGTCCTGCATCACTTGCAGGGCAGTCAGTTTTACAGCCATGTGCAGGCTCCTTCTTCAGCGTTGAGCGCAGTGCGGCGCATATTGGCAAACAATTCACGACCCATGCCCACGCCATTGGCTGCGCGCAGGGCATCGGGCATCACGGCCGCTTCGCGTGAGGCCCAGTCAGACTCGCTGACGAGCACTTGCAAGGTGCCCGAAACCCCATCCAGGCGGATCATGTCGCCATCGCGCACCTTGGCCAAAGGACCACCGGCAGCAGCTTCTGGCGACACATGAATAGCCGCAGGCACTTTGCCCGATGCACCGCTCATGCGGCCATCGGTCACCAGCGCCACTTTGAAGCCTTTGCCTTGCAGCACAGCCAGTGGCGGTGTGAGCTTGTGCAATTCGGGCATGCCGTTGGCTTGAGGCCCCTGCCAGCGGACCACGCAGACCACATCGCGGTCGAGCTCGCCGCTCTTGAAGGCGTCATGCAAAGATTCCTGAGAATCAAACACACGCGCTGGCGCTTCAACCACATGCCTGTCTTCAGGGACAGCGGAGACCTTGATCACGCTGCGGCCCAAATTGCCTTTCAACAGTTTGAGCCCCCCCGTGGCACTGAAGGGGTTCGATGCAGGACGGACCACGTTCTCGTCCTTGCTCGCACCAGAGTCTTGCCACACCAGCTGCCCCGCCTGCAGCGAGGGAATGCGGGTGAACTCGCGCAGGCCACCCGGACGCACCGTGAGCACATCCTCGTGCATCAAACCGGCATCGAGCAATTCGCAGATCACAAAACCGGGGCCGCCTGCGGCCTGAAACTGGTTCACATCGGCGCTGCCATTGGGGTACACGCGTGTGAGCAAGGGCACCACGTCAGACAATGCGGAAAAGTCATCCCAGTCGATCAAGATGCCTGCGGCCCGCGCCACTGCGACCCAATGAATCAGGTGGTTGGTTGAGCCACCCGTGGCCAGCAGAGCCACCATGGCATTGACGATGCAGCGCTCATCCACCAGCTTGCCAATCGGGGCTGGTTTTTGAAGGACAGTGCGCGCAGCTTCGCGGGTCAGCTCAGCCCGAGCGCCCTCGCCGGGGTTGATGAAGGCTGTTCCCGGCACATGCAGGCCCATGGCTTCGAGCAGCATCTGGTTGCTGTTGGCCGTGCCGTAGAACGTGCAGGTGCCCTCTGCGTGGTAGGCCGCAGACTCGGCTGCCAGCAACTCATCACGCCCCACCTGCCCCAGTGCGGCTTTCTCGCGCACCTTGGCTTTTTCGCTGTTGGACAGGCCGCTGGTCATGGGGCCTGCGGGCACAAACACTGTTGGCAAATGTCCGAATTGCAAGGCTCCAATCAACAGGCCCGGCACGATCTTGTCGCAGACGCCCAGCATCAGGGCCACATCAAACACATCGTGGCTGAGCGACACAGCCGTGGCCATGGCAATCACGTCACGGCTGAACAAACTCAGCTCCATCCCTGCAGTGCCTTGGGTCACACCATCGCACATGGCCGGCACGCCACCCGCAACCTGTGCGGTCGCGCCGAGCTTGCGTGCTTCGTCCTTGATCAGGTCCGGATAGTGCTGCAGCGGCGCGTGGGCCGAGAGCAAGTCGTTATAGGCATTGACGATGCCAATGTTCAGAGGGTGATGCGTCACCACGCCAATGCCCTTCAAGCCGCTGGCGCGCTGCTTGTCACCCTCTGACATGGCGGCAAACGCATGCGCCACATTGGCGCAACCCATTCGCTGGGCGCCAGGCGTGCGCGCTGCGTAATGCTCCAGTTGCGCCAAATACGCTTGGCGCGTGGACTGGCTGCGTTGCGCAATGCGCTTGGTCACAGCCACCAGTGTCGGATGCAGACTCATAAAGGGAACCTGTTTGGTAACAAAATTACAAAACAGATGGTAACCGGTTTCCACCATGAGATGAAGAGATGTGAGTTACAGGCGCGGTACAAAATCAAATGACGTCTATCGCCCAAGCGCTAAACTGCAACCATGAACATCGCCGACCTGCGCAAAAGTTACGAAAAAGCCGAGCTCAGCGAGCACGCTTCGCATGCCGACCCACTCCAGCAATTTGGGCAGTGGTTTGACGAGGCCCTCAAATCCGAAGTGCCAGAGCCCAACGCCATGACGGTGGCCACCGTCAGCAGCGATATGCGTCCCAGCACGCGTGTGGTGCTGATCAAGGACTTTGATGCGCGCGGCATCGTCTGGTACACCAACTACGCCAGCCGCAAGGGCCAGGAATTGGCAGGCAACCCTTTTGCAGCTTTGCAGTTTCACTGGGTTGAACTCGAACGCGTGGTGCGTATTGAAGGCCAGGTGGAGAAAGTCAGCGACGAAGAAAGCGACACTTATTTCAAAAGCCGCCCACTGGACTCACGTATCGGTGCCTGGGCCTCGCCGCAAAGCCAGGTGATCGACAGCCGCACCGTGCTGGTGACCAACGCGGCCAAGTACGGCGCGCAGTTTCTTCTGCAACCGCCTCGGCCACCTCACTGGGGAGGCTACCGACTGGTGCCTGACCGTTGGGAATTCTGGCAAGGCCGCAAGAGCCGCCTGCACGACCGCCTGCGCTACCGCCTGGAAGAAGGTCAGTGGGTGCGCGAGCGACTGGCGCCCTGAACTTTCACAGGGTGTCAGTGCGCATTCAATGTGGCAACAGCGCCAACGCCACAGACACGCTGATGGCCGATAGTGCTGTTGATAGCGCCACTGCACCTGTGGTGGACTCCTCTTCCAGCGCATAGCGCTGAGAAAACAAAAACACGTTGGCCCCGATTGGCAAAGCCGCAGCCACCACCATGACCGACAGGTGCAAACCGCGCAAACCCAGAAGCCACCCCACGGCAAACATCAGCAAGGGATGGATCATGGTTTTGACTGCAGCCACCTTGAACGCAGTCTTGAGGTGGCGCCCTAGCGGAATCTGCGCCAGGCTCACCCCCACCAGCAGCAAGGCAATCGGACCAAAGGCCCCGGCCAACATGTTCAAAGGCTTGTCGATGACTGGATGCAAGCCCCAGCCCGTTTGCGCATAAGCCAGCCCTAGCAAGATGGGCAATGGCACCGGGTGCAACACCGTGCTTCGCACAGCTTGCCCCACCATGCGCCACAAGGGCGCACGCCCAGCAGTCACCTGGGCTTGCTCATGCGCCAATTGCAGCTCAATCACAATGGTAGCCACCGTCAGCAGCACCAGGGCATGCAGGGCAATCAACGACAACAACAGCACCTGTCCTTCCTGCCCAAAAGCCAGCCCGACCAAGGGAATCCCGATCATGACCGTGTTGCTGAACACACTGCCCAATGCCAGTACAGAGGCTCGCGCAGTGCGCCCGTGCACGTAAACACTGGCAAAAAAGACCAACCCGACCACCACAAAGTACTGAAACACCGGACTCAAGTCCAAGCGCTCCAGATGCACGCTGCTCATGGTGCGAAACAACAGCGCTTGCGTCAGCACCAGAAAAACCAGGTTCGACAAATCCTTGACCGCTTCCGGACGCACCCACCGATAGCGCCCTGCCCCAAAGCCCACAAGAATCAGCAAGGCCACAGGCAGCAGGGCCGAAACAACAGGATGGTCGAAATTCATGCGCCGATTATCTGGCGCACGCGCTCAGTCCCTCAGCCACTGGGCAAATGTCCTTCGAAATTTCTCCACCTTGGGCGCTGCCACGGCCTGACAGTACCCGTGGCCGGGATGGCGCTCGAAAAAGTCCTGGTGGTAGTCCTCGGCCGGGTGGTAATTGCGCAAAGGCTGTAACTCCGTCACCACCGTTTGCGCGCTCTGCGCCTGCACCTCGGCCATGACTTCTTGCGCCACCTGCGCCTGTTCGGGCTGTGTGAAGTAAATCCCGCTGCGGTACTGCGTACCCACGTCATGACCCTGGCGGTTGAGTGTGGTCGGATCGTGGATCAAAAAGAAAATCTCCAACAGCTGGCGCACGCCAATTTGCTGTGGGTCGTACACCAGCTTGACCACCTCGTTGTAGCCGGTGCTCCCGGTACAGACATCTTCATAGGTCGGAGCCTCGGTCTGGCCATTGGCATAACCCGACTCCACATCCAGCACGCCTTTGACATGCACATACACCGCCTCGGTGCACCAGAAGCATCCGCCGCCAAGAACCAGGGTTTGCGTTTGAGGAATCGCCATGGCGACATCTTGCCGTAAATTCCGTAATGCAAGGCACCATAATTGCAAAACCCTTTAGGAAGAGACCCCCATGGCCACAAGCAAAAACACTTTCAGCTGGGAAGACCCCTTTCAACTGAGCGCCCAACTGAGCGACGACGAACGCCAGGTGCAGGAAGCCGCCCACGCCTACTGCCAGGAAAAGCTGCTGCCCCGCGTCAAAGACGCCTTCCTGAATGAAACCACCGATGTCTCCATCTTCCGCGAGATGGGTGAACTCGGCCTGCTGGGCCCGACCATCCCCGAGCAGTACGGCGGCGCTGGCCTGAACTACGTCTGCTACGGCCTGGTGGCTCGCGAAGTCGAGCGCGTGGATTCGGGCTATCGCTCGATGATGAGCGTGCAGTCGTCCCTCGTGATGGTGCCGATCAACGAATTCGGCACCGAAGCGCAAAAGCAGAAATACCTGCCCAAGCTGGCGCGCGGCGAGTGGATTGGCTGCTTTGGGCTGACCGAACCTAACCACGGCTCCGACCCCGGCAGCATGATCACCCGCGCCAAGAAGGTGCCCGGCGGCTATTCCTTGAGCGGCGCCAAGATGTGGATCACCAACAGCCCCATCGCCGACGTGTTCGTGGTCTGGGCTAAGGACGATGGCGGCCAGATCCGTGGCTTCATTTTGGAAAAGGGCTGGAAAGGCCTGTCGGCCCCTGCCGTGCATGGCAAAGTGGGCCTGCGCGCTTCGATCACCGGTGAAATCGTGATGGACGAGGTGTTCTGCCCTGAAGAAAACGCCTTCCCCGAAGTGCGTGGCTTGAAGGGCCCCTTCACTTGCCTGAACAGTGCCCGCTACGGCATCGCCTGGGGGGCGCTGGGTGCCGCCGAAGACTGCTACTTCCGCGCACGCCAATACGTGCTCGACCGCCAGCAGTTTGGCCGCCCGCTGGCCGCCAACCAACTGGTGCAGAAAAAACTGGCTGACATGCTGACCGAAATCAGTCTAGGCTTGCAAGGCTGCCTCCAGCTCGGCCGCATGAAGGATGCGGGCACAGCCAGTGTCGAGCTGACTTCCATCCTCAAGCGCAACAGCTGCGGCAAGGCGCTGGACATCGCCCGCCTGGCCCGTGACATGATGGGTGGCAACGGCATCAGCGCCGAATACGGTGTGGCCCGTCACCTGGTGAACCTGGAAGTGGTCAACACCTACGAGGGCACACACGACGTACACGCCCTGATCCTGGGCCGGGCCATCACCGGCATTGCGGCTTTCGCCAACTGAGCGCCGCTGCGCTTGAGCAAAAGCCCCCACCTCTGGGGGCTTTTTTGTGCTTCTTTACCCGGCAGCAACACTAATAACCATTCAGTCATTAAAATGGACGCATGAGCACCTCAGCCCCTGTCCACAAACGTGAGCGCCGCAAAGACGCACGACCCGGCGAATTGCTGGAGGCAGCGCTGGACCTGTTTGTAGAGAAAGGCTATGCCGCCACGCGCGCGGAAGAAGTAGCTGCCCGCGCAGGCGTTTCCAAAGGCACTCTGTTTCTTTACTTTGGCAGCAAGGAAGAGCTCTTCAAGGCTGTGGTGCGCGAGAACGTGGTCCGTCATCAAACAGAAGGCGCCGAAGAGCTGGCCCGCTTCGAGGGAAGCTCATCAGAACTGCTGGTCTATCTGATGCTCGAGTGGTGGCGCCGCTACGGCGCCACAAAGGCGTCGGGCATTTCCAAACTGCTCATGAGCGAGGCCAGCAACTTCCCCGATCTGGCGCGTTTCTTCCAGGAAGAAGTCGTCACACCTGGCCACGCCATGATCCGCTTCGTCCTGCAACGCGGCATCGATCGCCATGAATTTCGCCCGGTGGATGTCGACCTGACCATCCAGTCCATCATTGCCCCCCTGCTCTTTTTGGTGACCTGGAAACACTCCATGGCCCCGTGTTGCCCCAGCGATCAGCGTATTGATCCTGAAACATTCATCCAACACCATGCAGATTTGTTGCTGCGTGGCCTGCGCCCTTGAGCGCTCCCACACTCTTGAACACCATGAAAAACAAACGCATCTGGATTTTGTCGGCTATCGCCCTTGCAGTCCTTGTGGTCGGGGGTACGCGGATCCTGAGCAAACGCAATGCTGCAGCCGTCACCACGCCAGCCACCGCCAATGCCACAGCCCGTGTCGAGCTGGCACCAAGCGATGTACTCACGGCCAAGGTCCGTAGCCTGACATTGAGCCTGCCCATCTCGGGCACGGTGCAGTCAACATCGACAGCCATGATCAAGGCCAAAGTCACCGGCGAGTTGCTCAAAGTCAATGTGCGCGAAGGCGATGCCGTGCGCGCTGGCCAGATCATTGCCGAAGTGGATCCCACCGAATACCAAGCCCGCGCTCGCCAGGCCCAGCAACAAGCCGATGCTGCCCTGGCCCAAGTCAGCATTGCCCAGCGCCAATACGACAACAACAACGCATTGGTTCAGCAAGGCTTTATCTCGTCGACCGCACTGCAAAGCTCTTTGGCCAACCTGCAAACAGCACAAGCCAACCACGCTGCAGCATTGGCCGCGCTGGACATTGCACGCAAAGCGCTGCAGGACGCACGCTTGCTCAGCCCCATCACGGGCGTGGTTTCGCAACGCCTGATGCAGCCGGGCGAACGCGTCGCCCCTGAGGCCCGCATCGCCGAGGTGGTCAACCTCGACCAACTGGAAATGCAAGCTGCCCTTTCCGCAGAAGATGCCACGCAAGTCCAGGTGGGCATGACAGGCCAATTGCAGATCGAAGGCGTCAGCGCCCCGGTCAACGCACGGGTACTGCGCATCAACCCCAGCGCACAAGCGGGCAGCCGCAGCGTGCTGGTTTACCTGGGTCTCAAAGGACAAGCCGGCCTGCGGCACGGCGCTTTTGCCACCGGCGCCTTGGGCACGAAAACCACACAAGCCCTGGCCGTGCCTTTGAGCGCCGTGCGCACCAACAAACCCGAACCGTATGTGCAAGTGGTGCAACAAGACAAAGTGGCACACATCAGCGTCAAGCTCGGTACACGTACCCAGATTGATGGACAAAGCTGGGTCAGCCTCGAAGGCCTGAGCGAAGGTGCACAAGTGCTGCTGGCCAGTGCAGGTGCCGTGACTGAGGGCACCACAGTGCAATTCACTGGCGCCACCGCCAAATAAGGAACCAGCACCATGTGGTTCACCCGCGTCAGCCTCAAAAATCCGGTTTTTGCCACCATGCTCATGGCCGCACTTGTGGTCATGGGGCTGTTTTCCTACCAGCGCCTCAAAGTTGACCAGTTCCCCAACATCGACTTCCCCGTCGTCGTGATCAGCACGGAATACCCCGGTGCAGCACCCGAAATCGTGGAAAGCGAAGTCACCAAGAAAATTGAGGAAGGCGTCAACGCGATCTCCGGCATCAACAGCCTGACCTCGCGCAGCTACGAAAACGTTTCGGTCGTCATCATCGAGTTCCAGCTCAGCGTCGATGGCCGCAAAGCCGCCGACGACGTGCGCGAAAAAGTCGCTGCCATGCGCCCGAACCTGCGCGACGAAGTCAAAGACCCCAAGGTCTTGCGCTTTGACCCGGCCAGCCGTGCCATCTGGTCTCTGGCCGTGTTGCCAGACAGCAGCAAAGGCCCTGCGCCCGACGCGGTGCAAATGACCAACTGGGCTGAGCAAGTGCTCAAGAAGCGGCTGGAAAACGTGCGCGGTGTGGGCTCTGTCACCACTGTGGGTGGCACCGCTCGCGAAATCAATTTGTACTTGCAGCCCGCAGCCATGGAGGCTTTGGGCGTCACCACCGACCAGGTGCTGACCGCGGTCAAAAACGAAAACCAGGACCTGCCCGTCGGCGCCATCCGCTCCCTGCAACAAGAGCGCATGGTCCAGATCGATGCACGCATGCAGCGCCCTGAAGACTTTGCCAACATCATCGTGGCGCGCAAAGGCACGACGCCCATCCGCCTGGGCCAGGTCGCCCAGGTGCACGACGGCGCCGAAGAACTGGATTCCCTGGCTCTTTACAACGGCCAGCGCACCCTGCTGCTGTCGGTGCAAAAGGCGCAAGACGAAAACACCATTGAAGTCATCGACGGCCTGGCCAAGACCCTGGCCGAAATGCAACAGCAAACCCCGCCCGGCATGCGGCTGGAGCCGATCACCGATGCCTCGCGCCCCATCCGCGTGGCTGTGGCCAACGTCCGCAGCACCCTGATCGAAGGCGCCATCCTGACGGTATTGATTGTTTTCCTGTTCCTCAACTCCTGGCGCTCCACCGTCATCACTGGTCTGACGCTGCCGATCTCCATCATCGGCACCTTCATGTTCATGCAAATGTTCGGCTTCACCATCAACATGGTGACCCTGATGGCCCTGAGCCTGTGCGTGGGCCTGCTCATTGACGATGCCATCGTGGTGCGCGAAAACATCGTGCGCCATGTGCAAATGGGCAAGAGCGCCTGGCAAGCCTCGCTGGAAGGCACCCAGGAAATTGGCCTGGCCGTGCTGGCCACTACCTTGTCCATCGTGGCCGTGTTCCTGCCCATTGGCTTCATGCAGGGCATCATCGGCAAGTTCTTCCATGAGTTCGGCATCACCATCGTTGCAGCGGTGTCGATTTCGATGTTTGTGAGCTTCACGCTCGACCCGATGCTTTCAAGCCTTTGGCACGACCCCTCCATTCACGCACACGGCCAGCACCACAAACCCGTCACACTGTACGACCGCACCATTGGCCGCATCACCGCGTGGTTTGAACGCGCGACTGACCGCATGAGCGATGGCTACCAATCCATCCTCTCGTGGTCCCTTGTGCACAAGCGCAAGACCTTGCTGGCCGCTGTGGCCATCTTTGTGCTGAGCATCGTCATGGTCCCCATGCTGGGCACCGAGTTCGTGCCCAAGGCCGATTATTCGGAAACCACCGTCACCTTCCAGACGCCAGTAGGCACCTCGCTGGAAGCCACCGAGGCCAAAGCCCGGCAGGTCGAGCAGATCATCCGCGAGCTGCCCGAAGTGCGCTACACCGTGGCCACCCTCAACACGGCCAACGCCCAGGGCAAGAACAACGCCAACGTGTATGTTCGCCTGGTCGATCGCAAAGAACGCGCACGCAATGTGGACCAGATGTCGGACGTGCTGCGCGAGCGCCTCGCACACGTTCCCGGCATCACTGTGACCCACGTGGGCCTGCTCGATGCTGTGGGTGGCAACAAGCAAATCGAGTTTTCCATTCTCGGCCCGGACCAGAAAGAACTCGAGCGCATTGCGCGCGAGGTCATGGGCAAGATACGCAACACCCAAGGCCTGGTCGACCTGGACTCCAGCGTCAAGGACAGCAAACCCACCATCCGAGTGGACGTGCAGCGCGACTCTGCCTCCAACCTGGGCCTCTCCACCGCCCAGATTGCAGGTCCTTTGCGCACCTTGATTGCCGGCCAAACCGTGGGCAACTGGCGCGCTGCCGACGACCAGACCTATGACGTCAACGTCCGCCTTGCCCCCGAGTCCCGCAAGCACCCCGAAGACCTGCAGCGCCTGCCTCTGGTCACCGGTGCGCAAGCCGACGGCTCGGCACGCGTGGTCCGCCTCGGCCAGGTCGCACGCATTGAGGAATCCACCGGCTCCACCCAGATCAACCGCCGCGACCTGATGCGCGAAGTGGCCATCAACGCCAACACCTATGGCCGCTCGGTCGGCGAAGTATCGGGAGACATTCGCAAAGTACTCGATGGCATGAACCTGCCATCCGGCTACCGCTACCAGTTTGGCGGCTCTACCAAAAACATGGCCGAGTCTTTTGGTTACGCCATGTCGGCGCTGGCCATGGCCGTCATCTTCATTTACATGATTCTGGCCAGCCAGTTCAAGAGTTTCCTGCAACCCATGGCGCTCATGACCTCGCTGCCCCTGACACTGATCGGCGTGGTCCTCGCACTCATGATGTTTGGCTCTGCCTTGTCGATGTTCTCCATCATTGGCGTGGTCATGCTGATGGGTCTGGTCACCAAAAACGCCATCTTGCTGGTGGACTTTGCCATCCGCTCCCGCGAGGACGGCATGGAGCGCACAGCCGCCCTGCTCCTGGCCGCCAAAGTCCGGTTGCGCCCGATCCTGATGACCACCCTGGCCATGATTTTCGGCATGGTCCCTCTGGCCTTTGCACTGTCCGAGGGCTCCGAGCAGCGTGCCCCCATGGGCCAGGCCGTGATCGGCGGGGTCATCACCTCCTCGCTGCTGACCCTGGTGGTGGTGCCCGTGGTGTACTGCTATATGGACGATCTGGCCCAATGGCTGCGCCGCAAAGCGGGCTTGCCCCCTGTGCGTCAGGGTCAAGCTACGCACGAACAGTAAAATGGACAAGAATCCGTTAACATACCCCCTGGAGTACCAAATGCAAGCCTCTCTGGACCTCGGCAAAGCCCGCTTCAACATGATCGAACAGCAAGTGCGCCCCTGGGAGGTGTTGGACACCCGCGTCCTGGAGCTGCTCGACACGGTGCACCGCGATCTGTTTGTGTCTGAAGGTCAGCAAGCTCTTGCCTATGTGGACATGGAGCTGCCCACCACCCCTGGTCAGGTCATGCTGTCGCCCCGCATGCAGGCACGCATGGTCCAGGATCTGGCCCTGCAGGCCAGTGACAACGTACTCGAAGTGGGCACCGGCACCGGCTTTACCGCCGCCCTGATGGGACAGCAAGCCCAGCACGTGCTCAGCCTTGAAACCGATGCCCAGCTGTGCAACCAGGCCCGCGCCAACCTGGCCCGCGCCAACATTCACAATGTGCAGGTTCGCCAGGCTGACGGTAGCCACGGCGCCGCCTCGGACGGACCGTTTGACGCCATCATGCTCAGCGGCTCGGTGCCCGAAGTGCCGCAAAGCCTGCTCGATCAGCTCAAGGTCGGTGGCCGTCTGATCGCCATCGTGGGCCAGGAGCCCATCATGCGCGCCACCCTCATCACCCGCGTGGGCGACCACAGCTGGTCCACCCAGCAACCCTGGGACGCCAACGCGCCGCGCCTGAACGGCTTTATGGAACCCACCCGTTTCGAGTTCTGATCACCATGCAACAACTGCCCCCCTCACAAGTCGAAACCTGGGCCAGCGCCCAGACACAACGCCCCGTGTTGCTGGACGTGCGCGAAGCCTGGGAGCTGCAACAAGCCAGCACCAAGCCCACGGCCCTGGATCTGGTGCACATGCCCATGCACACCGTGCCCGCACGACTGCCCGAGCTCGACCGCAACCGCCCCGTGGCCTGCCTGTGCCACCACGGCGGGCGCAGCATGCAAGTGGCGGCCTTTCTGGAGCACCATGGCTACAACGTGGTCAACGTCTCCGGCGGCATCCACGCATGGGCATCGCAAGTAGACCCCACCATTCCGACGTACTGATTCGGGTACAAGAACGCACATTTCCGACAAAGGAAGCTTCATGAAACTGCGCCCTCTCCATCTCTCCCTGGCCCTGGCATGGGCCCTTGCAGGCTCTGCGCAGGCGCAAAGCCTGCTGCAGATGTACGAAGCCGCCAAAGGCCACGATGCCACTTACGCGGCTGCACGAGCGCAGGCTGAAGCCACGCAGGCCAAGGCTGCGCAAGCCAAGGCGGCCTTGTTGCCGACGGTGGGGGCTGGTTACACCCGCAGTAAAACCGAAATTGAAATTGCCTCCACTGGCCTAACTCCCAGTGACTACAGTACAAAAACAACAGCTCTCAGCGCCAGCATGCCTTTGTTCCGTATGGGCAACATCGCCAGCTTCCAGCAGGGCCAAAAATCTGCTGCTCTTGCGGCAGCTCAGTTGACCGCCGCAGAACAAGACCTGATCGTGCGCAGCGCCCAGGCTTACTTTGACGTGCTCACCAGCACGCAAGCCCTGGCCTCCGTGCAAGCGCAAAAGAAAGCCGTAGCCGAGCAACTGGCTGCCGCCAAACGCAACTTCGAAGTTGGCACCAAAACCATTGTGGACACCCGCCAGGCGCAGGCCCAGTTTGACCTGGTGGTCGCTCAGGAGCTGAATGCCGAGAACGACCTGCGCAACAAAAAGCTGGCCCTGGATCAGCTGGTCGGCGCCAAAAACCAGCAACCTCTGCCGCTGAATGCAGCCAAAACCCTGCAAGCCCCACAGCCTGCCGACGCAGAGCAATGGGTTCAGCGCGCACTGGAAGGCAACACCAATCTGCAACAGCTGAGCGTGGCCTACGAAGTCGCCAAACTCGAAACCACTAAGGCCCAAGCCGGTCACATGCCGACACTGGATTTGACAGCATCGTATGCACGTAACCGCTACGACGGCATTCATGCCAGCCCGAGCAGCATCACCGATAACAATGTCCGCTCAGTTGGCCTGTCCCTGAACATCCCTCTGTTCGCCGGTTTTGCCGTTCAAAACCGCGTCAAGGAAACCGTGGCGCTTGAAGAACAAGCTCGCTCCAACCTGGAAGCAGGTCAACGCTCTGTCGAGCAAGGCACCCGCACCGCTTACTTTGGCCTGCTCAGCGGTCTGAGCCAGGTCAAGGCGCTGGAAGCAGCCCTGGCCTCAGCACAAAGCGTGGTCGACGCGACCAAGCTGGGCTACCAGGTGGGCGTCAACACCAACGTGGACGTGCTCAACAGCCAAAGCCAGCTCTACCAGACACAACGCGATCTGGCTGCAGCACGCTACAACGTCTTGCTCGGTCAACTCAAACTGCGCCAGGCAGCTGGCACGCTGAACGCTGACGACCTCAAGGACGTGAACGCTTTACTCGGCCAGTAAGCTGCGCACCAGTGCTGCGGTTGTGGCCGCAGCCCCTTGATGAGCCCGGGCAAAGTCCCGGGCTTTTTCTTTGGCCTGGGCCAATGTGCTCGCCTGTTCAGCACCGAACAAGGACAGCGCGTGCAACCACGCTTGCTGCATATCAGCCACCCGCCAGGCCGCCCCCGCCATAAGGGCCTGTTCGGCGACCTCGGCAAAGTTGAAGGTGTGCGGCCCCATCACCACCGGGCAACCACAGGCCACCGCCTCGATCAGGTTTTGCCCGCCCAGCGGCGCAAAGCTGCCTCCCAGCAAAGCCACATCGGCCAGGCTGTAGTACAGCGCCATCTCGCCCAGGCTGTCGCCCAGCCAGACCACACGCCCCGCCTCAGCAGCCGGCCCCTGCTCGCCCCACTGGCTGCGCCTGTTTACTGTCCAGCCGGCTTGCTTCAACAGGCGCTCCACCTCATCCACCCGTTGCGGATGGCGCGGAACAATCAAGGGCTGCACACCCAGCGACGGGCTTTGCTGCGCCTGGTCTTGCACCGCTTGCAGCCAAAGCGCTTCCTCGCCTTCTCGGCTGCTGGCCAGCATCACCACTGGCCGCTGCTGCGCCTGGCGCCAGGCCAGGGCTTGGGCGCACTGCGTCGCATCGGGCTGCGCATCAAACTTCAGGTTTCCCGTCACGGCCTGAACGCTTGCCCCCAGTTGGCACAAACGCTGGGCATCGGCCTCGGTTTGCGCCCACACAGCTTGCAAACCAGCAAATGCTGGTTTCATCAACCCCGACCATCGCACGGCGGCCTTGAGCGATTTCTCGCTCATGCGTGCGTTGACCAACGCCAGCGGCACACCAGCCCGACGTGATTGCGCCACCAGATTGGGCCAGACCTCGGTTTCCATCAACAGGCACGCACGGGGTTTGAAGTGCTGCAAAAACGACCGCACCGCCTCTGGCGTATCCCAGGGTTGCCAGACTTGCACATCGCCCTCACGCAGGTGACGTTGACCCTCTGCACGGCCTGTGGCTGTACCGTTGGTGAGCACAAAGCGAATGCCAGGCATCACCTCACGCAAAGCAGCCATCAACAGCCCCGCCGCCCGCGCTTCCCCCAGAGAAACCGCATGCACCCACACCCGCTCACGCCGCGTTTCTGCAGCCTGGGTGTAGTGGCCAAACCGTTCGGGCACAGCTTCACCGTACCCTGGCTCAGCAACCGCTCGACGGCGCAGCTTGCGACGCAACAAAGGTTGCGCAACACGCACCAGCAGGTTGTAGAGCGCGAGGTGAAGAGTGGTCATGCGTCAGAACAGAAACCGATCAGTGTGCCGAAGCGCCCACCTGCGCATCGGGCTTGACCGAATGCAGCAACGCCATCATGTCCTTCTCGATGCGGTGCAATGCGGCTTCGGTTTGTCCTTCAAAGCGCAGCACCAGCACTGGCGTGGTGTTGGAAGCGCGAATCAGGCCAAACCCATCGGGCCAGTCCA
>JACCDV010467107.1_pt1 | contig 42729 bp, 37 predicted proteins | sample 7446131 | NCBI WGS metagenome assembly JACCDV01 (sample SAMN15323448, study PRJNA562643) | freshwater metagenome | isolation source: river surface water | place: USA:Blue River Watershed | collected 2017-08-17
ATCATAATAATTCCGATGGCAATTGCCGTAATCGCAATTTTTATAATTGGCGAAGAAATACTACTTTTATAACTTTTAGCAGCAATTAGTCTTTTGGCTATGAAATATTCTAAATTCAAGGTTTTAATATTATAATTAACGCAAATATACATAAAGTTTTTCGCCACAGATTGCACAGATTTACACAGATTAAAAAATAGTTATGAAATACCCTATATATAGATTTACAATAGTATTTAGTTTACTAATCCTTTCGGTTTCGTGTGGAAGTAGTAAAAAGACTATTCCACAGTTAAAACCAAGTACTGATAATGTGACTTTGACTTCCACTTCAACAGATGTCACTTTTAAAACGGGTGCCGAAAACTTTGAAAGTTATTTACCGTTATTGAAAGACAAAAGAGTTGGGATTGTTACGAATCAGACTGGAATATTAGAAAACAAAAGCAAATTAAATTCTGAAGACCACGGAGTGCATTTATCAAAAGAGAAACATTTGGTTGATTTTTTAATCGAACAAAACATCAATCTTCAGAAAATTTATGCTCCTGAACACGGTTTTAGAGGAACAGCTGATGCAGGCGAATTAATCGTTGACGGAAAAGACACAAAAACAAATTTGCCGATTATTTCCCTTTACGGAAACAACAAAAAGCCAAAACCAGAGCAATTAGAAGGAATTGATATCTTGGTTTTCGATTTGCAAGATGTCGGCGCGAGATTTTACACGTATATATCGTCGCTGCATTATGTGATGGAAGCTTGTGCGGAAAATAATATTCCACTTTTAGTTTTAGACCGACCAAATCCGAATGGAACTATTATTGATGGTCCGATTTTAGAAAAAGAACATAAAAGTTTTGTTGGGATGCATGAAATTCCGGTTTTACATGGGATGACGATTGGCGAATATGCGAAAATGATTAACGGAGAAAAATGGTTGAAAGATAGTTTGCAATGTGACTTGAAAGTAGCGCCTTGCTTGAACTATTCGCACGATATGAAATATAGTTTACCGGTGAAGCCTTCTCCAAATTTACCGAATGACCAATCGATTAATTTATATGCGAGTTTGTGCTTTTTTGAAGGTACGAATGTAAGCTTAGGTCGAGGAACTGAGAAACAATTCCAAATTTACGGTTCGCCATTTTTACCGGAAAGCGAATTTGATTTTAGCTTTACTCCGCAACCTAATTTTGGCGCAAAAGATCCAGTTCATAATGGAAAGTTATGTTTTGGCGAAGATTTAACCGAAATTAGAAAAGTACATCGATTAGAATTAAAATGGTTATTGAAAGCTTACGAAAACACCGCAGACAAAACAGTTTTCTTTAATGATTTCTTCACCAAATTAGCCGGAACCAAAAAACTTCGCGAACAAATTGAAGCCGGAATGACCGAAAAAGAAATTAGAAAAACTTGGCAAGAAGGTTTGGAGCAGTTTAAAGAAGTGAGAAAGAAGTATTTGATTTATGAGTGATGATGGAAGCTGGATGATGGAAGTTGGAAGAATTAAAAAAACACAAATTTCACAAATTAGCACGAATTAAAAGTTTAGCTTCTTAACAAAATGAAAAGATTGCGAAAAACTGAACACTTTCAACTGAACACTGACCACTATTAAAGCGGCAACTTCTCCTTCATTTCCTCCACAATATTATAAGTTAATGTTGATTTTAGATGAATGAATGATTAGTTAATTAATACAAAAGTAAATAAAATGATTTCAAAAATCAACATCGTAGAATTTAGAGAACGTTTAAATAAAAACACAAAAACTGGGAATCCAAAAACTAAAGGAACGCCATTTGCTATTATATCCATATGTGGAGAGTCTGATAAAACTTTTTTTGGAACATTCGATAAAACTAAATTTGAACTTACTGAAAATGCAACTTTATTACCAACAGCCTATATCATTTCAGGAGAAATTAATCCAAAAAGTGAAACTCAAACTGAAATAAATTATGAAGTTAAACCAATTGGATTTGGATATTATTGGTTAAAATATATGCCAATCTTTGGTCTTATCGTATTTAATTTAATTCTTTACACACAATCAGCTTCTTTAAAAGCATATCAAATAATAAACCCAATGATGTTTAGTTTTATTATTTTTAGTCGTTTTTATATGTGGCGAAAGAAAAATAAACTTGAGACTAACTTTAAAAGAATTTTTGAAATTGAATAAAGACCAAAAGAGATTCCTAACGGAATGACAAGATTGTGAAAACTGAACACTTTCAACTGAACACTGACCACTTTCTACAAAGGCAACTTCTCCTTCATTTTCTCCACAATATTAAACGCAGCTGGACAAATCGCTACATTTTTCAAGGTTAAATCTGAGATTTGTTGAAATTTCTTTCTATCGGTATGTGGGAATTCTCGGCAGGCTTTTGGGCGCACATCGTAAATGAAACATTTGTTGTCGCTATCTAAAAATGTACATGGAACACTTTTTAATACATAATCGTTATCTTCATCAATGCGAAGATATTGGTCGATAAATTGCTGTGGTTTTTGACGAAAACTCTTTGAAATTCGCTCAATATCAGCCGAGGTAAATAACGGTCCGGTTGTTTTGCAACAATTGGCACACTCCAAACAATCCGTTTTTTTGAATTCGGCATCGTGTAAATCTTGCATTACATAATCCAAATTCTTGGGTGTTTTCTTTTTTAACTTGTCAAAATACTTTTTGGTTTCGTTATGCGTATCTTTGGCAAGTTTTCCGAGTTCGTTTAAATTTGGCTTTAGCATTTTATGAATTTTCTACTGCAAAGTTAAACAACTTTTAAACTCCTAAACCTTTAAACTTTTAAACTTTTTTATGAAAGACCTTTTCGGAAAAGCCATTTTAGATTACCAAACGAATAATTCTCCTGAAGATTTAATCACCGAAACTTCCATTTCGGAAGCTGATGAAATGAGCGTTGCCTATTTGTTTCGTGATTTTAAAGACATGCCAAAACTGGAACAAAAAGCATTGCAATTAGCCAAAGGAAAAGTGTTAGACGTAGGTTGCGGCGCTGGAAGTCACGCTTTGTATTTGCAAGAAAAAGGTTTTGATATTACCGCAATTGATATTTCAGAAAATGCAATTAAAGCTTGTGAATTGCGAGGTTTGAAAAACTGTAAAGTTTCGGATGTATTGAATTTAGATACTTCGGAAAAATTCGACACCATTCTACTACTAATGAATGGAACTGGAATTTTCGGAAAAATGAATCAGATTTCGAAGTTCTTGCAAAAATTAAAATCGCTTTTAAATGAAGGCGGACAAATTTTAATCGATAGTTCGGACTTAATTTATATGTATGACCAAGACGAAGATGGTGCTTACGAAGTTCCTGCGAATGGTTATTATGGCGAATTAACCTTCACTATTAAATATAAAGGAGCAACCGAAGATACTTTTGATTGGTTGTATTTGGATTACAATACGCTACAAAATGCCGCAATTGCAAATGGTTTAGAATGCGAATTGATTTTGGAAGGGAAGCATTTTGATTATTTAGCAAAGCTTACTAAAATTTGATTTGAAACACATAGCCACAATAGATTTTCTTTATTTAGAAAAGACGTTTCACTTTGCATAGCAATCAATAGAGAAACTTAAAACAGAAACACAGATTCAAGAAATTAGATAAATTTTTAAAATTTCCTAAATCTGTGTTCCGAAAAAAATTGAATTTGAAATTTCCGTTATGGAATATTCAAATATTTATGGGTTTGCAACGAAACTCTCCACTTTGGATTATTCATCACATAATCTACAATTAATGGAGTCATTTCTTCTTTTTTGCTCCATTCGGGTTGTAAAAACAAAATTGCGTTTGGATTTACTTTAGCAGCTTGTTCTTCTGCAAAAATGAAATCATGTTTGTTGTAGATGATTACTTTTAATTCGTTAGCAATATCGTAAGCACTTTGAACTGGCAATTTGTTTTTCTTTGGAGATAAACAAAACCAATCCCAAGCTCCTGTAACTTCATAAGCTCCCGAAGTTTCGATATGCACTTTTAAATTTTGCTCTTTTAACTTAGAAGTCAACAAAGTCATATCCCAAGTCAAAGGTTCTCCTCCCGTTACAACTACAGTATCAGCGTATTTTTTTGCATTGGCAACAATCAAATCGGTATTGGTTGGTGGATGCAATTCGGCATTCCAACTTTCTTTTACATCACACCAATGGCAACCTACATCGCAACCGCCAATTCTAATGAAATAAGCTGCTGTTCCTGTATGATAACCTTCGCCTTGAATCGTGTAAAACTCCTCCATTAAAGGCAACATTTCGCCTTTTTCAACCGCTAATTGTACTTCTTTTTTTAACATCTCAAATAAAAATAGTGGGCAAAGATACGACTTGGAAATTAGAATTTAGAAATATGAAGTTAGAAATTAATTTTTGAACTTGAAATTGTACTTGTCTTTGTCCTTGAAATTTCCTCCGATTTTAACTACATTTGAAATTCAAAATACATCAAAATGAGCAAGACAGAAGATTTTAGCAAACATATAAACGAAGGTTACGCTTGTAAAGGCGAATTCATAACATTAGGTGGTGGAATTTTAGATGGCGAAGCGGTTCCAAATACACACGTAAATATTCCATTAAAAACCTTAAACCGTCACGGATTAATTGCAGGAGCAACTGGAACTGGAAAAACCAAAACCATTCAAGTGCTTTCGGAACAATTATCGCAAAATGGAATTCCAGTTTTGATGATGGATATAAAAGGAGATTTCTCTGGAATTGCAATGCCTGGCGAAGAAAAATCGTTTATTACCGAACGTCATGCTAAAATTTCGATTCCATACGAAACAAAAGGATTTCCTGTGGAATTAATGACGATTTCAGAACAAAATGGAGTTCGATTACGAGCTACAGTTTCTGAATTTGGACCAGTATTATTCTCTCGAATTTTAGATTTGAACGACACGCAATCTGGCGTAGTTTCTATCATTTTTAAATATTGCGATGATAATAGTTTGCCATTATTGGATTTAAAAGATTTCAAAAAAGTACTGAATTACGCAACTGAAGAAGGAAAAGCCGAATTTGAAGCGGAATATGGAAGAATTTCAACGAGTACAACGGGTTCCATTTTGAGAAAAGTTATCGAATTAGAACAACAAGGTGCGGCATTATTCTTTGGCGAAAAATCATTCGATATTCAAGATTTAATGCGAATTGACGAAAACGGAAATGGTTACGTGAACATCATGCGATTAACCGACATTCAAGACAAACCGAAATTATTTTCGACTTTCATGTTGAGTTTATTAGCCGAAATTTACAATACCATGCCCGAACAAGGCGATGCTGGACGACCAGAATTAGTAATTTTTATAGACGAAGCCCATTTGATTTTTGACGAAGCAAGTAAGGCTTTATTAAATCAAATTGAAACGATTGTGAAATTAATTCGTTCGAAAGGAATTGGAGTCTATTTCATTACCCAAAATCCGATGGATGTTCCAACGGGAGTTTTAGCGCAATTAGGTTTAAAAATTCAGCATGCTTTGAGAGCTTTCACAGCTAATGATAGAAAAGCTATAAAAATGACAGCTGAAAATTATCCCGACACTGATTTTTATGAAACGGATGAAGTATTAACTTCGTTAGGAATTGGAGAAGCTTTCGTTACGGCTTTAAGCGAAAAAGGAACACCAACACCATTAGTAGCTACCATGATGCGCGCACCAATGAGTAGAATGGATGTTTTAACAGAGAGTGAAATTGAAGAAAGTATCGCAAAATCAAAATTGGCGAAAAAATACAATGAAGAAATAGACAGAGATAGTGCTTACGAAATGCTAAATAAAAAAATTGCCGAAGCACAAGAAGTCGCAGCTGAACAAGAAGCCGAAAAACCAACCCGAAGTGCAAAAGAAGAACCAAGTACGGCTGAAGTAGTTGGGAAATCAATTACAAAAGTAGTAACTAGTGCTACATTTATTAGAGGCGCGTTTGGCCTATTAATGAAAATGCTAAAAAAATAATAAAAGGATTTATCACCATAGGATTACTCATACTTTCCAATGTTTTCATGACATTAGCTTGGTACGGACATTTAAAATTTAAAGAATTAAAATGGTTTGAAAACGCGGGGTTAATCACTATAGTTTTAATCAGTTGGGGATTGGCTTTGTTTGAATATTTCTTTCAAGTTCCTGCGAATAAAATTGGATATGAAGGCAATGGCGGACCGTTTTCATTAATGCAATTAAAAGTAATTCAAGAAGTAATTACTTTGGTGATTTTTGTGATTTTCTCATTGGTTTTCTTTAAGAATGAAACTTTTAGATGGAATCACGCAGTAGGATTCTGTTTTTTAGTATTGGCGGTTTATTTCATATTTAAGAAGTAATAAAATGAAAAAATATTTTATACAAAAAGCTCCATTCGTAGTCCCAACCACTGATGGAAAATTGATTGAAGAACATCACGGATTAGCAACAACAAACAATGCAGCGATTTCAATTGCGCATATGATTGCGCCACCTGGTTGGAGCGAACCTTTTCAAACTCCAGAATTTGATGAATATACTTATATCATAAAAGGGAAAAAACAATTTATCATCGAGGATGAAGCAATAGTTTTAGAAGCAGGTCAATCGATAAAAATTGAGAAAAACACACGCGTTCAATATTCCAATCCGTTTGACGAAGTTTGTGAATATTTAGCGATTTGTACACCTGCATTTGATTTTAACAAAGCACATAGAGAAGAAAATTAATCCTTCTTCTCTACATCCTTTAATAATCCTAAAGCAAAATAACCAATAATCAATCCTGCTAAAATGATAGCAGTCCATAAAAACCATTTGGTTTGCCAGAAATGTTGCTTTTCCAATGGTTTATTTGAAGTTATCTTTTCAAAATCGGAAATTCTAATTGTTTCTAATTGAGCTAAATCATTTGGTAAAAACTTGACCAAATCATATTGAGGCTTCGATAAAGTAGAATCGACAACTATTTGATAATTTTTATTTAGATCCAAATCAGCAATTAAAAAAACTTGATTTTGCAATAACTTAATCTCATTAATTTCTAGAGGTTCATTATCTAAATTATCAATCTCAATTTCAAAGTCTTTTGCCTGAAAACTTTCCCATTTAAAATTATTAGCTGTGTTTGAATCTAAATTAAAAGTAGCGACTGACTTTCTATAAATTTCCGATCTCTTTTTTACTTTCCTAGTTTCATTAATGATGACTGAGGCTTTTCTAAAAAATCTAGGGTTTTTGAAATTAAAAGCTATTCCGTCTATCGTATATAAATTATCTGCAGAAAACTTTATAATGGTCTTTTTATTTGTTTTATCCTCAATTAATTTATGTTTAAAAACTTCTAATACTGTCGTTGGTTCTGTCTTTTCTTCGCCAATAAAATAGCCTACTTCTAAAAGATTAATAGGCATAGAATTTTTATCAATAAATTCAATTTTTAAAAATTTATAGGAATTGTTTGGAAATGAAACTGTTTTCCTAACATACGTATTTTGAAAATCGTTTAAATCGTACAACATTGAATTCATTACTAATCCAAACCAATGAATTCCATCATCACTTCCGCTTATATTATATTCTTTATTAAGTCCTGTATTGGCAATTTTTAAACTTAACTCTGAACAATATTTCATATTCTGTACAACATTGATAATGTAGAAAGAAACCGAATCCTTATATTGCTTTTGTTCCGATATTTTTAATTGACTGTATCGATTTGAAAAAAAATTATCTTTATTGAAATCTACCACAAAAGGAATTTCCTTTTTACTTTCATCATAAATTCTTAATAAATCAAAATTCTCATTAGAAGCCGAACGCACCTCAGGAGCAATTAAAATCTTATTAAATCCTTTTTTTTGTACTTTTTCAATTGCGCCTTTATGACTTTGACCAAAACCAAAAATCGAAATAAAACAAATTGATATTAATAATTTAATTTTCATCTGAACTAGCATTTTGAGATTCATCTACCACTAATTTTTTGATTTTTTGATACACAAACGAAATAATCAAAATTAGTACTCCTAATAATATAAACGCAATGATTTTACCCGTTTCAGAAACGTTATTGATGTCGTAAAGAAATAATTTTGCGATCGTTAATCCTAATAATGAAAGCGCAATAATTCGAATTTCTTTCCATTGTTTTTTGATTCCGAAAATCAGTAAGGCAAACGATAAAATTCCCCATAAAATCGGATAACCAATTTTTATTACTTGCACTTTTATTACGTCTAACTTATCTTGAACATTAAATTCGTTCATTCGGAACGTTTCTTTTGGCAAATCAGAACCTTTGAAATCTTCATCAATTTGACTTAAAATCGTTTGTGGTTCAATAAAGAACATTTGGTGTACAATTAATTCATTGCTCAAAATATAAACACCACAAAAAACCAACATCCATAAAGCAATTTTAGATTTTAAAAAATTAATATGCGCATTATTCAAAATTTGATTAGCTAATAGGGTAATGTAATAAATTAAACAAACTAAAATAAGGTAGTGGAAATAAAATACTATTGATGAATTGGAGTTGTTTGCAATGTTCCAAAGCACTTCTTTCGATGGCATATTGTACCACCATATTACATACAAAGCAATGTTAATCATAGCTAAAATAGTGGCTAATTTTTGCACAACTTCTTCTTTAGATTTGATTGCGAAGAAAACAAACACCGTACTAAAAATAAAATGATATCCGACAGATAAAGATAATTGAGAAGATGCATTTTCTATATGATGTCCTGATTGATGAATGATTTCGAAAATACCAACAAAATAACCCAAAATTAAAGCTACCCAAGTAACTCCATTTCGATAAAAAACGGGATCAAAATCGATATTAAAAATGGTTGTGGATTCGTTTTCTTTTTTCAATAAAAAATAAGTTCCTAGTAAAGATGCTAAAACGACAATTCCTGTTATGAATATTGGATTCACCAAAATAGAAAGGTCATAATTTGAAAAACGATATTGTCTGTCCCAATCGATAATTAAACTAATAATGGACAAAAACTGAACCACCATCGCACCCAATTTAAACAAACTGATTTTCGATTTTTGTGACAACCAAAACAATAAAACGGTTTCGGCAGCCCAGAATAAAGTAATTTGATTGCCATTAAATTGAATTGGAATGGTTAAAGTAACAAACGTAAGCACTAAACCAATTAACAAATACACTGCGTTTTTTTCCAAACCAAATTTCTTGAACAAAATTGTAGCATAAATTAAATTGTAAATAGCTAATGATAACGTGAACAATCCTTTAAATTCGATTCCCCAATTGTGTAAAATTCCCATTCCTAAACCAAAATACACAAACGTATTGGCTATAATCATGAAATAATCAATATTTGAAAATTCTCCTTTTTTTCTAACATTATTTAACACCACAACAATACTGAAAATAAAATAATATAAAGTTGCAAAAACAAAAGCACCTTGATGTGGTAATTTATCCGCATATAATTCTTTATAATACCATGATGAAAGTAATAAATAACTAAATCCAAAGGATAAGATTGTAACTAAATTCCATTTTTTATAGTAGGCAATTCCTAAAATTCCAATATTTAAAATGGCAATATAAGTAAAGAGAACAACATAATTTCCTGCTCCAGTACTTACCATAAACGGAACAGCAAATCCACCAATTAATGATAAAACAGCTAATTCTTGTCGGTCATAATTAATAGAAACAAACGTACTAAAAGCAGTAACTATGACCATGATTGCAAAAGTAACTGTTTGGCTGAACAAGTGATAATCATGGAAAGCGATTGCAATTGTAAAATAAAAAATACTAATCGCACCCGCAACCATTACTGAGCTAAATGCTTTGTAATTTTGTCTTAATTTATGAGCTACGCCCATAACTAACGAACCAGCTAAAATTCCGATTCCAACTCGTGCAGTTTCGTTAATCCAATCTTTATCGATAGCATATTTTACAAAGAAACTAATTCCTAAAACTAGAATTAAGATTCCTATTTTATTGATTAGATTCTCTCCAATGAATTTCTCTAAGTCAGGATTATTGTCTTTGAAAGTTTCAAACCATGATTTTTCAGGTTCTCTAGGCTGTTCTGGCTCAACAACTGGAATTTGATGTTTAACTTCTTCCTTGATTTCGACTTTTACTGGCTCAACAATAGGAATAATCTCAGTCGTTTTTTCGATTACTTCAATTGGTTTTTCAATTGTTTTTTCTTCAACTACAATTGGCTTTGTACTAGTAATTTCTTCTTTCTTAATTTCAGGAATAACCTTTTCTGATTTTTGAATCAATTTAGCATCTAATTCACTTCTTAACTCATTTATCTTTTCGTGTAAACGATATATAGTATCTTGAAGTTGCTGAAATTTAGAATTGAAACTTGTTAAAAGCACAATAACAATAACCAAAATGGCAAGTAATAAAATAGTATCCATGAGAGCGAATATTTTGTATTACTCAAAGATAAACTATTTTGTAAGAAAAAAATCCAAATCGGAAAATATTGCGATTTGGATTTAGTTTTTATTGAAGTAATTCTAAAATCTTATTTTCTACTTGAGCAGAATCCCATATTTGATCAATATTATCTATTTTCAAAACTTCTTGCATAATTTTATTTTGAAAATCACCAATTGCCATGGCTTCAGAATAAGGTTGTAAGCTGAAAGTTACACGGCTATACAATGGTAACCATTTTTCTGGATGTTTATCGGAAAACCATTTTTCGATTTTCTTTTGTAACAAAAACTTTTCATCTGCTGTTTTATTACTCATTTCTTCAAAATTTCTTCTCGAAAGTTCTGCAATAGCATCTGCATTTGGTTTTCTTGAAATTTCGTAGGCTTTGAAAATTTGATTCCAATCGTCCCCGTATTTTTGCATCATTTCATTTAAAATGGTGATATCTTCAAATCCAGCATTCATTCCATGACCATAAAAAGGCACAATAGCATGAGCAGAATCACCAATTAAAGCCACTTTACCTTCAAATGTCCAAGGAAAACACTTCATAATCGCCAAATAACTCGTTGGATTTTTAAAGAAATCACGTACTAAATCTGGAATTACTTCTTTTGTATCTGGGAAATATTTTGCAAAAAAGTCAACCAATGAAGTTTCATCTTTTAACGATTCGAATGAGTTTTGCCCTTCAAATGGCATAAATAAAGTACAGGTAAACGTTCCGTCTAAATTGGCTAGTGCCATTAACATGAAATTGCCTCTTGGCCAAATGTGCAATGAATTTTTATCAATCTTATGAGAACCATTAGCATTGGCTGGAATATGTAATTCTTTATAACCAATTTCCATGAATTCTTGAGAGTAATCAAACATAGACTGACGTTGCATACGATGTCTAATTCTCGAAAAAGCGCCATCCGCTCCAAAAACTTTGTCGTATTTTAATTCTGACCAAGCGCCTTGTTCAGATTCGCCTTCATATAAAGTTGCTGTTGGTAAATTGATATCCCAAATTTTTCTTTCAAAAAAGAATTCTACACCTTCAGCTTCCGCCAAATCCACCATTTTTCTATTCAAAACGCCTCTTGACAATGAAAAAATAGCTTCACCTTCTTTTCCGTAAAATTGATAATTTAGTTTTCCATCTTGCAAATGAATGGCTCTTTTATCTACTGGAATTCCGATTTTTCTAATTTCTTCATCTAAACCTACATCCTTTAAAGCTTTCCATCCTCGATCTGACATCACTAAATTAATAGAACGACCCGAAAATTGAATGGTACGAATATCTGGACTTCGGTCAAAAACATGAACTGTATGACCAGCTCTTTTTAAATAGATTGCCAATAAAGTTCCTACTAATCCAGAACCTACAACGGCAATTTTTTGTGGCGTTTGCATGAAATTTTTGTAAAAATTCGGACTACAAAAATACTGAATTAATCAATTTTAATGCCTTCTTTTCAAGATATTTTTCCCATTTAATTATTTTTTGTTTAATTATTTTATATATTAGTTAAACAAAATGTATCTTTGAATAAAAATTGCTATGAGAAAGATTACTAAAGATGAATTGTTCTATATGTCCAAAGTGCCTCGATTGAACTTAGTCAATTGCGTTACCGGTTATAAATCTGCTAATTTAATTGGAACCGTTTCAACTGAAGGCAATTTAAATGTTGCTATTTTCAGCAGCGTTACGCATTTGGGAAGCGAACCACCATTATTAGGATTTATTTTAAGACCCACAACGGTACCAAGAGACACTTATAAAAACATAAAAGAAACAGGATTCTTTACTGTAAATCATATTACCGAAGAAATGATTGTTGATGCACATCATACTTCTTCTAGTTATGAAGAACACATTTCAGAATTCGACAAAACGAATTTAGAACCCGAATTTATTGACGACTTAAAAGTTCCATTTGTGAAAGGAAGTCCGGTACAATTACTTTGTAAATATGTGAACGAATACAAAATTGAAGAAAACGATTGTATTCACATCATCGCATCTGTTGAAATTATTTATGCAGATGAAAATCTTTTTCATGAGGATAATTGGATGCAATTAGATAAAGGAAATGTGGTAGCAATTAATGGTTTAGATGGTTATGCCGTCCCGAAACTATCCGACAGATTTCATTATGCGCGACCAGATAAACCTTCAACTTCGATGTTATAATGGCACATAAAAAAATAAATCTTCCCGAAAAAATATGTAAAACCTGTCAACGCCCTTTTTCATGGCGCAAAAAATGGGAGAAAAACTGGGAAGAAGTTATGTATTGTAGTGATAAATGCAGAAAAAATAAGAACGGATTTTCAGATTTTAGATATTCGGAAAATTAAAAAATCATCCGAATATCTAAAATCTGAAAATCCGAATATCAAAAAATTATGAACGGACTAGTATGGTTTAGAAACGATTTGCGCACGATTGATAATCATTCGTTGTACAATGCTTGTAGGGAAAATGAAAAAGTAATTGGCATTTATTGCTTAGATCCGAGATATTTTGAAACCACTCAATATGGTTTTAAAAAAACAGAAAAATTTAGAACGCAATTCCTTTTAGAAACTTTAGCCGAATTACAACAAAATTTAGTGGAGAAAAATATCTCCTTATTAGTTTATTACGGCTATCCCGAACAATTGATTCCAGAAGTAGCGGCTAAATATCAAATTGACACGATTTATATTCAAAACGAATGGACGCAAGAAGAAGTGGATGTAGAAAATGAAGTACGAAATCTAATTCCAGCGGTGAATTGGAAAACGTATTACGATCAATTTCTATTTCATCCTGATGATGTTCCGTACGAAGATTGGGAGAAAATTCCGGAAGTTTTTACAGAATTCAGAAAACAATTGGAAAAGAAAATCCGAGTACGACCAACTGTTTCAATAACTGCAAAACTGATTTCTAATCTAATTGAAGAAAAAACTAGCATTCCTACATTAGAAGATTTAGGATTTGAAGATTTTAAACAACCAAATAAAACCGCTTTTCCTTTTAAAGGTGGAGAAAATCAAGCTAAAAAAAGAATCAAAGACTACTTTTGGGACACCAAAAAACTAGCGGTTTACAAGAAAACTCGTAATGGTTTGGTTGGAAAAGATTATAGTTCAAAACTTTCGGCTTGGTTGGCAAATGGTAGCATTTCGGCGCGAATGATTTATTGGGAAGTACAACAATTTGAGAAAAAAGTTGTAAAAAACGAAGATACATATTGGTTGATTTTCGAGTTGATTTGGCGTGATTATTTCAAATACATTTCACTAAAACACGGAAACAAAATATTCCAATTGAACGGTATTTTAGAAAAAAAATACCATTGGAATCAAAATACAAAAGCTTTCAATCAATGGACAAATGGCACTACTCCAGAACATTTCGTAAATGCCAACATGATTGAATTACAAAAAACAGGTTGGATGAGCAATCGCGGCCGTCAAAATGTGGCGAGTTATTGGGCAAAAGAATGGGAACAAGATTGGCGCATTGGGGCGGCTTATTTCGAAAGTATGCTGATTGATTACGATGTGCACAGCAATTATGGCAATTGGATGTACAATGCTGGCGTTGGCAACGATCCAAGAGATAGAAAATTCAACATTAAACGCCAAGCGGAAATGTACGATGGCAATGGAAAATTTCAAAAAATGTGGTTAATTCCTGAATTATTTTAAATGAAAACACTTCGATTACTTTTGGGCGACCAACTCAATTCACAACATTCTTGGTTTAATGAAGTCAATCCAGATGTAATTTATGTGATGGCAGAAATGCGTCAGGAAACCGATTATGTGAAACATCATATTCAAAAAGTGGTGGCATTTTTTCTTTCGATGAGAAATTTTTCAGAGGAATTGACAAAACGAGGTCATCAAGTTGTTTATTATAAAATTTCGGATGCTAATAATCCTCATAATTTGGAACAATTGATTTTGGATTTGGTTGAAAAGAATACAATCGAGCAATTTGAATACCAATTTCCTGATGAATATCGCTTGGACATACAATTGAAATCTATCTGCGAAAAACTTACTATTCCCACAAAAGCAGTAGATTCTGAACATTTTTATACTTCTAGAACTGAATTAGGTAATTTTTTCAAAGGGAAAAAGCAACTTTTAATGGAAAGTTTCTATCGCATGATGCGAAAAAAACATGACGTTTTAATGATCGGCGATCAACCCTTAGACGGGAAATGGAATTTTGACCACAACAACCGCAATCAATATAAAAATGAAGTGCCGATTCCGTTTCCTTTGGAATTTCCTAAAAATGTAAGTGAACTTGCTGCCGAAATTGAAGCACAAAACATTACCACTTTTGGAAGTATTGATGCGGAAAATTTCAATTGGCCAACCTCAAGAAACGAAAGTTTGCAATTGATTGACTATTTCTGTGAGCATTTGCTGGAACATTTTGGAACCTATCAAGATTCGTTATTTTCTGGACATAAATTTTTATTTCATTCGCGTTTGTCTTTTGCAATGAATTCCAAAATGATTCGTCCGAAAGAAGTGGTTGATGCTGTGATATCGTACTATTATCAAAATCAAGAAACCATCGAATTGGCTCAAGTAGAAGGTTTTGTGCGTCAAATTATTGGTTGGCGTGAATATGTTAGAGGAATTTACTGGAAAGAAATGCCCAATTATGCCCAAATGAACGCATTAGAAAACTACAATCCACTTCCTGAATTCTTTTGGACAGGAAAAACCAAGATGAAATGCCTACAACATTCTATTTCTCAAAGTTTAACGGAAGCATATGCACATCATATTCAGCGATTGATGGTCATTGGTAATTTTTCTTTATTAGCACAATTGCATCCTGATGAAGTGGACGCTTGGTATTTAGGCGTTTATATCGATGCTATTGAATGGGTTGAAATGCCCAACACACGCGGCATGAGTCAATATGCGGATGGTGGTATTGTGGCAACCAAACCTTATGTTTCTTCGGGAAGTTACATTAATAAAATGAGTAATTATTGTAGCGGTTGTCATTACAACGTAAAAGAGAAATTGGGTGAAAAAGCGTGTCCGTTTAATAGTTTGTATTGGCATTTTTTAGATGAGAAAAAGCAGCATTTTGCCAATAATCAAAGAATGAGCATGATGTTAGCTTTACTAAGAAAAATGAAACCTGAAGAATTAGCCGCTACGAAAGAAAAAGCGATTTCGATTTTGGAGGATGTAGAGAGCTTATGAAAATATATTGTCATTTTGAACTTGTTTCAAAATCTATAACATCAAATTAAAGATAGAAACTGAAACATGTTAGTTTGACAAAAACATCATTAAACCTGTATATGTCCCCAATTTTGACCCCATTTAATGCGGTAAATTTGCATTTCGGAAACATTAAATTCTTTTGCGGTTTTTCTAACGCTGAACTTTTCACCTTGTCGCTTCATTTTTAACTTTATTCGCATTACTTGAGTAGAGGTTAATTTTCTACCATCGCGTTTAATGTTATCTTCTTGAAATTTTTTAAAAGCCGCTTTTACAGCCGGACTTTTATGACCGTGAGCGCGCATCTCATTATAAGTTGCCCATTTTAAATTGTACAACTGATTATTCATTTTGTCATAATCTAAATGCAAAACATATTCTTGATCTTCACTTTCTTTTGGAATAAAAAGCTCAGCCACCATTTTGTGAATCGCATGAAAATAGTATTTTTTATTACCATTTACAGACCTTGAATAACGTAAAAAAAGAAATCCTTCCGTTGGTGCGCCTTTTAAAATTCTTCCATTTTCTATTGAATCTGTAAAACTTTTAAGCCTTCCATAATTTGAAACGGCATATCTTACCTTTCCTGGAACTTCAATTGGATATTCTCTCCATTGTTCTATGTAAAAGTGATCCATTTTTAATGTTTTTAATAATCTAAGTTACACATTATTCCAAACTTAACGTTTGATTTATGCAAGATACAAATTACCTATTAAACTTAATCTTATTACCCACATTCATTTTTTGAGATTTGGCAAATGCACCACACATGTGAAACAACATTCTTGCCCCTACGTTTCCGTCCCAGTCGTCTTCACCAGGTGCTACTTCTACTAAATCAAATCCGATGATTTCTTTATTAGTTTCTGCTAAACGACTGAACAAATAAGCAGCTTGTTCAAATGAAAATCCGCCCGGAACTGGAGTACCTGTGTTAGGACAATACCAAGGATACATTCCGTCAATATCGAAAGAAATACAAACTTTTTCTGGTAACGAAGCGATAATGTGATCGCATTGTTGTTGCCACGTTTTTCCTTCAAAAGCTTTTTGTTTTAAATCCATATCGGTATGTACTAAAACTCTATCTTTTAAAGCCACTTCCACTTCTTGCTCACAAAAATCGCGAATTCCAACTTGAACAATTTTAGAAACTTGAGGAATTTGTAAGGTATTGTACATGATAGAAGCATGCGAATACGTAAATCCTTCATACGCAATTCGTAAATCCATATGCGCGTCTAAATGTAAAATTCCGAAGTTATCATATTTGGTTGCTAAAGCTTGATAATATCCTAGAGGAGTGGAATGATCTCCACCTAAAAGCACCACTTTTTTCCCTTGATTCATCCAATGCAAAACACGGTCTTTTACTTCTTGATGCAATTCCTTACACACTTTATTGATTTTATCTAAATCCGATTGTAAGGCAGGAAAAGTCGCCACGTCTTCTCCACTTTCTAAAGCTTCGATTATAGGTTGGGCTAAACTTTTATATTTTTCTGAATTCTTTGCCCAATGCTCTGGAGCTTCATCCATGTAAATTCCTAATTTCCATAATTCAGGAAACTCTTGATGATTCAAATCTACTTGAAAAGAGGCGTCTAAAATTGCATCTGGCCCTTCCGAAGCACCGGCTCCATAACTAACCGTTACTTCCCATGGCACTGGAACTACAATAATTTCACTTTGTTCTGCTGAGAAAGGCAATCCAAAAACAGTTGCGTCAGCTAACCCAGGTTGAGATGGGTCAAAATTTTCTATGATTTGTTGTTTGGTCATTTTTTTAGATATTGGATTTTCTGATTTTCAGATATTCTGATGTTCGGACAGTCTGAAAATCTGAACATCCGATTATCTGAAAATCATTTCTACTTGTTCTTATCGTTTAAATATTTTATAAATTTAATTAACTTTTTGATGATTGAAGACAGTTTTTCCACAATTTGATTGTATTCAATCTCCGTTATGAAACTTAATTCTATACAAACCATCAATTGTGTTTCTATTTCATAGCACGAGCCTAAAGAATTTTCTAAGAAAATAACAAAATGTTTGTCAGATGATTTTGCCGAACCTTCAGCAATATTAGAAGGAATTGAAATAACAGCTCTTTTCAATTGGCTAATTAATCCAAACTTTTCTTCTTCAGGTAATTTTCGAACAAGTTTATAAATTTCTGAACAAAACTTAATACTTTCTTTCCAAACTTCTAATTCTTTGTAATTGTGCATGGCTTTTATTTTTGATATTCAGATATTCGGATTACTGGATTCTTGGATAATGGATTTTCGAATAGTCTGAAAATCTGAACATCCGAAAATCCAAAAATCTATTTCTCCAAAATCAATCGTTTCAATATTTGTCCGAATTCATACATATCTTCGAATGAACAATAGAATGGTGCAGGTGCTAAACGAATTACATTTGGTTCTCTCCAATCGGTGATTACTCCGTTTTTCATCAATCTATCGAATAACTCTCTTCCTTGTCCGTGAAGGTAAACAGATAACTGGCATCCGCGTTCGTCTTGATTGGATGGTGTTAAAATTTCAAAATCGGCTCCTTCTAATTCTTTGTCAATTTCATGAAGAATAAATTCTAAATAAGCCGTAATTAAATTTCGTTTTGCAATAAGTTTATCCATTCCAACCTCAGCAAACATTTCTACAGAAGCCAAATATGGCGCTAATGACAAAATAGGAAGATTACTTACTTGCCAACCATCTGCTCCGTGAACCGGATCAAAGTCAGGCTCCATTTTAAATCTTCTTTCTTTGTTGTGTCCGTACCAACCTGCAAAACGTTTTAATTCTTTATCGTTATGATGTTTTTCATGAACAAAAAATCCAGATGCATTTCCTGGTCCAGAATTCATGTATTTATAACTACACCACGCTGCAAAATCCACATCCCAATCGTGTAATGCCAATTTGATATTTCCTGCTGCATGTGCTAAATCCCAACCAACATAAGCTCCGTGTTTGTGACCAGCTTCTGTGATGGTTTTCATATCAAAAACTTGTCCTGTATAATAATTTACGCCGCCAATTAACACCAACGCTAATTCATTTCCTACCTCATCAATTTTAGCTAACACATCTTCTAATCGAATATTAGCTTCTCCTTCTCTTCGTTTGATTTCTACGATTGCATCTTTTGGATCATATCCATGAAATTTCACTTGACTTTGGAACATGTATTGGTCGCTTGGAAACGCTTTTTCTTCGCAAATGATTTTATATTTTTTTGGTGTTGGATTATAGAAAGACACCATCAACAAATGAAGATTCACAGTTAAAGTATTCATAACTCCAACCTCAGAAGGTTTTGCTCCAACAATATCACTTAAAGGAGCTGCAAATCGCTCTTGATAATCCCACCAAGGTTTATCGGCATAAAAATGGCCTTCTACCGCCATATTTGCCCAGTCGTTCATAACTTCATCAACGTAAGCTTTCGTTCTTTTAGGCTGTAAACCCAATGAATTTCCTGTAAAATAAATTACTTGTTTCCCATTTACTTTTGGGAAATAAAATTCGTCTCTATATGTTCTTAATTCGTCTTGAGCATCTAAACTTTGTGCAAAATCGCGTGTGTTTTCAAAAATCATATTGTTGGTTTTTTGGTACGCAAAAGTAGTTAAAAGTTAGTAGGTGTCCAATTTTAAAAAAAGTAAAAATTGGATTTCAGATTGGAGTGTAAGAGAAAAAAAATCCCAACCTTTCGATTGGGATTTGGAAATTATATAATTAACATCGCGTCTCCGTATGAATAAAAACGGTATTTTTCTTGAATAGCCTCTTTATAAGCTTTCATCATTAAATCATGACCACAGAAAGCTGAAATCATCATTAATAAAGTTGATTTTGGTGTATGGAAATTGGTAATCATACAATCTGCAATACTAAAATCGTAAGGTGGATAAATAAATTTATTTGTCCATCCCGTGTAAGGATTTAAGGTTCTTTGAGAAGAAACTGAACTTTCCATTGCTCTCATAGAAGTGGTTCCAACACAACAGATTTTTTTCTTATTTACTTTTGCATTGTTTACAATATCACAAGCTTCTTGAGAAATAATCATTTCTTCAGAATCCATTTTGTGTTTAGACAAATCTTCTACCTCAACTGGGTTAAAAGTTCCTAAACCAACATGCAAGGTTACTTCCGCAAAATTTACACCTTTAATTTCCAAACGTTTTAATAAATGTTTTGAAAAGTGTAAACCAGCAGTTGGAGCTGCAACGGCACCTTCTTCTTTTGCATAAATAGTTTGGTAACGCTCCGCATCTTCTGGAGTTACTTCACGATTGATGTATTTAGGAATTGGCGTTTCGCCAAGTTCTACTAATTTTTCTCTGAATTCTTCGTAAGAACCATCGTATAAGAAACGTAAAGTTCTCCCACGAGAAGTGGTATTATCAATTACTTCAGCTACTAACGAATCATCATCGCCAAAATATAATTTGTTTCCGATACGAATTTTACGAGCAGGATCTACTAAAACATCCCACAAACGTTGCTCTGCATTTAATTCTCTTAATAAGAAAACTTCGATACGAGCACCGGTTTTTTCTTTATTTCCGTATAAACGCGCTGGAAAAACTTTTGTATTATTTAACACCATTACATCTCCATCATCGAAATAATCAATAACGTCTTTAAATAATTTGTGTTCAATAGTTCCTGTTTTTCTATTTACTACCATTAAACGAGATTCGTCTCTGTTTTCAGTAGGAAATTCAGCTAATAATTCTTCTGGTAAATTGAAATTGAAATGAGATAATTTCATTCTTTTAAGTTTAAAAGTTTATAGTTTAAAAGTTTAAAGAGATATTAAACTCCTAAACAAGTTTGCAAATATACAATCTGAAAATAGGGGCTGTCAAGTAAATTGAGATATATTTTTTTTAAAATACAATTAAGTCATTATTTTTGCAAAAGACTCGGGATGTAGCGCAGCCTGGTAGCGTACTAGCATGGGGTGCTAGGGGTCGCTGGTTCGAATCCAGTCATCCCGACTTTCTTTTTAAATTTCTTTAATTAAAAATCCTACTTTTTTCAAATCATTCCAAAAATCGGGATAGGATTTAGAAACCACTTCTACATTATTAATTTGTATTGGAACTTTCAAAGCTAACGGAGCAAATGCCATCGCCATTCTGTGATCTTGATAGGTGGAAATTACAATATTTTCGTTAATGCTGTTTGAATTCTTCAAAGTTAAACTATCATTTGTAACTGAAACTTTCGCTCCTAATTTTATTAGTTCTATTTTTAATGCTTCTAAACGGTCGGTTTCTTTTATCTTTAAAGTGTGTAAACCTGTTAAATGACACCCCATTCCTAATCCAAAACAAGTTACAGCAATGGTTTGGGCAATATCTGGAGCATTGTTGAGTTGCGAGTTGTGAGTTGCGAGTTGTGAGTTGTGAATTCGTTCTTTTGAAATCGTAATTGAATTATCTGAATTGAAAGTAGTTTCCACTCCAAAATCCTTATAAATTTCAATCAAAGTACTATCGCCTTGTAAACTATTTTCTTTATAACTATAAAGTGTTACTTGTGTACCAATTTCAGACAAGGCTACAATTGAATACCAATACGATGCTGACGACCAATCCGATTCAACTATTATTGGGTGATGGGTGATGGGTGATGGGTGATGGGTGACTTTGATTATGTTATCTTCAAATGTTGCCCTTACACCTATCTGATTCAATAAAGCTAACGTCATTTTAATATAAGGAACCGAAGTAATTTCTCCCTCTAATGTTAATTTTATACCATTTTCTAATTTGGGTGCGATTAACAAAAGTGCTGAAATATACTGACTACTTACATTAGCTGGAAGCGATACTCTATTTTGAGTTATTTTTCTTCCCTTGATTTTTATTGGTGGAAAACCTTCATTTTCTTGATATGCAATCTCAGCTCCTAGTTGATTTAAAGCGTCAACCAAAATTTTTATTGGTCGCTCTTTCATTCTAGAAGAACCTGTTAAAACAACTTCTTTTCCCTCTTGAATTGCAAAAAAAGCAGTAAGAAAACGCATAGCAGTTCCTGCGTGATGAACGTCTATTGTTTGGGTGATGGATGATGGATAATGGGTGTTAGTTAATGCTTTTTGCATTACTTCAGAATCATCAGAATTAGAGGTGTTTTCTAAAATTAGATTTGGATACAAGGCTTGTAACAATAATAATCTATTGGTCTCTGATTTTGAACCAGTGATTTTGATGGGTGCTGGATGCTGGATGCTAGATAACTGAAGTGATAAATTCATTATTTCGTAACTATTTTTAATCCAACAATGGATAAAATTAATGTAGTGATAAAAAACACACGCCAAAAAGTTGCCGGTTCTTTAAAAAGAATTATACCAACTAAAACACTTCCAACCACACCAATTCCTGTCCAAACAGCATAAGCAGTACCAATTGGCAATTCTTTTGTGACTTTTACTAATAATATCATACTGATAGAAAGACACACCAAAAAACCACCATACCAAAGTAAGGAAGTATTTCCTGATGTTTCTTTAGCTTTTCCCAAACAAGTTGCAAAGCCTACTTCAAATAAACCAGCTATGATGAGTAAAATCCAGTTCATGTTTTTAATGGTGAGTTGTGAATTTCTGTGTCATTTCGACCTTTTAGGAGAAATCACATTTTTTGATTTACTTTATGTGATTTCTCCTTCGTCGAAATGACAAAATTGAAATTTATTTCAATTTATCATTATTGTGATGACGGTCGTGATCGCGTTTTGTTTTTAAATCCATTTTTTTATCAAAAGCAGCTTGTAAATCTACTCCTGTTTGGTTAGCTAAGCATAAAACTACAAAAACTACATCGGCAAGTTCTTCACCTAAGTCTTTGTTTTTATCACTTTCTTTTTCTGATTGTTCGCCATATCTGCGAGCGATAATTCGGGCTACCTCACCTACTTCTTCAGTAAGTTGGGCCATATTAGTTAATTCATTGAAGTAACGAACGCCATGTTCTTTAATCCAATTATCAACTTCTTGTTGGGCGTTTTTTAGGTTCATTTATCTGTTTTTTAATATTAGATACTCTTTCAAGTATAAAAATATCCATTTTTTATACACGTTATTTACTTCATGTATAAAAAACAAAGAAAATTATACACGTTTTTATTTCATGCACAAGAAAGTGGTGTTTTTTGTGCACGTTACTTTTTTATGTACAAAAAAAGCAATTTTATTGTGCACATTATTTTATATCTTTGTTTTGCTCATCTAAGGAAGAGTATCATTGAAAGAGGAGCTCACTTTGTGGATTCCTTTTTTGATTTTTATTCTTTCAAAAAACCGTACTCATAGACCTTTGGCTTAATTTTGTCGGCTAAGATTTTTAGGCTTTCTCTTAAGTTGCCAATCAATTCCATATAAGTGGCGTCATCGCTTTTGCTGTTCATTCTGCCTTTGTCGTTTCTGCCTTGAAAGTATTCTCTTATGTCGTATAAACTAGCATTCACATTTACGCCATTTTGTGCGTGATAATATTTCCATAATTCTCTACCAGCATCAAAAACGGCGGTGGCTTCTTCTGAGAAAACTAATGGTTGATTAACTTTATGAGATTTCTCCTGCGTCGGAATGACAAAAAGGTCGTTAGTTGTAACTTCTTGCTTTATTTTGCCCTTTATAAAATTAGTCATGAAATTGCTGGCAAACTTGGCTTGCGCATTGACTTCTTGTTCGGTAAACGGAATCCAATGATTGGTGCCAAATTTTAATTGAGTATTGTTGTTATTATGAAACAAAGAAAATGTTAAACAATCAGTTTGAAATTCTAAATCAGTTTGCCAATTAGCATTTGGATATACAAATTGATCTCTATCATTCAACCAATTAGCATTTATACAATGACGAACTGAAAAAAACACAACAGATGGAAAAATATTATCTTTTGTAATGTAAACAGAATGACCTTTATCAGCTGTTTCTTGTTGAATATGTACAAGATTTTGATTTTGGAAATCGTTTCTACCTGTATTCATCATTCCAATCAAAATTTCATTTTTATTAATTTTAAATGAAGATAACCATTTACCAATTAATCCTTTTTCATAATCATAATTTATGATATTTTTTTCGCATTTAAAGTTTCCAAACTTATCATAGACATCAGCCAATCCTCCTTTAAATATCTCTTTTTGATAAGTATCCCATATAAAAAATCCAATTGGAAACTGACCTTTTACATTATCAAATGTATCAGCAGGTGTTAAAAATAATTTTTCAAGCCTAGCCAAAAAAACATTTCGGAAATCTTTAAAGTTCGAAGATTGCAAATTTTTCAAAGTTGAAAAATTTGCAATCTTGCACCCCTCGATTTCGGAATAAATTCTAATTAAAAACTGAGTAAAAAGCTCATTACTTGCCTTTCCAATTTTTCCTTTATATTTTTCGTAAGTTTTGTTTGTAATAGATGTGTTAGCTTTATTTTCACCTGTTCCTGTTCTTTGTTTTGTATTACCTGCTTCCGCATACGGCGGATTAATATAAATTACGAGATTTTTTCGTTTTTCTGGATTATTTATAATAGATTGCAGTGGGTCGGGTAGCTTGGAAAAATCGTCATTTAAAAAATCAAACTGAAACACGTTTCCTTTTAATAAATTGGCACCGTGGTCAATACGTTCGTGCATTACGTTTACATCGGCTTGGTCTAAGGTGCTGGCAAAAATGTTGTATTTATTGGTAAGTCCGGCTAATAAATTTCCGGTTCCGGCAGCGCAATCCCAAATGTAGTAGTCGTCTTGCCAGTTTTCGCCTAAATAATCGGTCAAATATTTTTGCGATAATTCTACCCAAATACGTGGGGTAAAAAACGCACCTTTTCGTTCACGAATGTCTTGCGGCACCAGTAAATCGCGGCGTTCTATAATGTAATCTTGAAATTCTTTTAGTGGTGGTCGTTTGTAGCGTTTCCAAAAATGCAAATAGGTGTCTTTGTTTTTTAACGTAATGGTAGCGTCAAACATTTGCTTCAGGTTTTCCTTCGCAATTTTATACCCTTCGTGCTGAAACACTACAAATAAATTATCTCTAATGGATAAATCGTCTTCTATTTGTTGTGTGTCTTTATCATCTACAAACAAATCGGCTAAGAAAAAATCAGAATCTAAAATATTAGCTTTTTTTAAATCATCCCAATTTACATCGATAATAGGTTTTACAATTTCTAACCATCGCAAATAAATAGGGATAAAGTTATTTTTATCAATCTTTAATTTGCTGGTTGTTGTAGCTTTTGCCACATTGTTTTTGATGAACGCTTGCAGTTCTTTCTCGTCTTTTTCGTAATCATAAACGTAAGTGTTTTGCTTTAGCGTAGCTTCGATACGTTTTTTAATTAATTGAAATTCTTTCGTTTCATGATTGCTTGGCGTTACATTCCAATTGAAATCATTCAAATAAAAAATATCTTGTATGCTGATGTACGGCACAAAGGCTATTTTTTTAAAATCGAACGCGCCTAAAAAAGCGGGTGGCATGGTTTTATCAAACGTTCGTGCTTTCCCAATGGTTAAAATGAGTTGTACAAACATGGTAGTTACATCAAAATTACCTGTTTTGGCTTCTGCCCATAACAAAGGCGTACGCCCAAATAAATTATCTTGCTGTGGAAAAACGGTAAAATCGATGTTACCTAAAATTTCGGTAGTATCAAATTGTTTGAACCAGTCGGCTCCTACTTTGTTTTTTAGTTCTTCTTCGCGGATTTTATTGTACTTCATTTTGGCTTCATAAGGAATTACAACAAATATAAGAATTTACTCTTTATTTTTTGTATCAATTATAATAGTAACTGGGCCATCATTAATCAAACTCACTTTCATGTCCGCTCCAAATTGTCCTGTTTGTATTTTTTTACCTAATTCTATTTCCATTTGGTGCACGAAAGATTCGTAAAGTGGAATAGCAATTTCTGGCTTTGAGGCTTTAATATAACTAGGGCGATTCCCTTTTTTAGTGGCTGCATGTAATGTAAATTGAGAAACAACAATTAAATCTCCATCAATATCTTTTAACGACAAATTCATTACATTATTATGATCAGGAAAAATACGTAAACCCACGATTTTTGAAGACAACCATTTAATATCTTCCTGATTGTCTGCATCTTCAATTCCAATTAAAACAAGTAAACCTTGTTGAATTTGGGCTACAATAGAATTGTTAATTGTAACCGATGATTGAGATACTCTTTGAATAACTGCTTTCATAGCCCCCTAACCCCCAAAGGGGGAATTTAGAATTTATACTTTTATATTTATTTCATCATTTTATAGCTCAATCTTTATTAAGCCCATCCTTGGGAGGGGTTGGAGAGGCTATTTTCTTGTTTCATCACTAGCTCTTCTCTCTGCGTCATAAATATCTGCGCGATATTGCTCTTCATCTCCTTCCAATATTTGAGTGTAACTTTTATAGCGCGACCAAAATATTTCATCTTTCTCCAAAGCTTTTTTAATGGCGCAATGTGGTTCTTCTTTATGCAAACAGTTGTTGAATTTACATTGCTCTTTTAAAGCAAAAAATTCTGGAAAATAATCACCAATTTCTTGTTTTTCCATATCTACAATTCCAAAACCACGAATTCCTGGTGTATCAATAATTTTTGCATCAAAAGACAAATCAAACATTTCTGCAAAAGTAGTCGTGTGCTTTCCTTGTGAATGAGATTCAGAAATTTGCTTGGTTTTTAAATTTAAAGAAGGTTCTAAAGTATTTACTAATGTAGATTTTCCAACACCCGAATGACCAGAAAACATGGAAACTTTTCCTTTCATTAATGCTTTTAATTCTTCTATTCCTTTATCATCTTTAGCAGATACACGTAAACATTTATAGCCTATGGTTGAATACACATGTTGCAAATACAATTGTTCGTCTAAAGTAACATCATCAAACGTATCAATTTTATTAAAAACGATAACTGCTTCAATTCCATATGCTTCTGCTGTCACTAAAAATCGGTCAATAAAACTTGTGGTTGTTGGCGGATTATTTATGGTAACTAAAAGAAAAACCATATCAACATTAGCTGCTATAATGTGCAATTGATGAGACAAGTTTACTGATTTTCTAACAATGTAATTCTTTCTATCATGAATCGCTGTGATTACACCTGTGGTTTCATCTGTAGTGTTTTCGATGTCATAATCTACAATATCACCAACAGCAATAGGATTGGTACTTTTAATACCTTTCATTCTAAATTTACCTTTTATACGGCACTCTAAAAAATCACCATCATCTGTTTTAATGGTGTACCAACTTCCGGTAGATTTATAAACGATTCCTGTCATGCAAAGTTAGAAGTTAGAAGCTAGCCCTTCGACAAGCTCAGGATAACCTATTTTGTAATTTTAGCAAAGATAATATTTCTTGTTAATAACTGTAAATAAAAAAGGCTACTAAAAAGTAGCCTTAAAAATATTTTTTAAAAGAAATATTAGTATTTATACCCAACTCCTTTTTTAATAGCTTGAGAACCTCCTAAAGCATTAGAATTTGCTCCTACAGTTGTTTTATCAGCAGTTTGTAATATAAATGGACATCCCATTTTAGCTGCTTCCATTTTTAATTTTTTCTCAGCTTTTTTATCTCCTGTGTTTCCTGTATGGAAGTTAATTAATCCTGTTTTTCCTCTTAACTCATCAACTTTTTTCAATCCAGAGATATAGGCTTTATCTTCTAAAATAACTACTTTTTCCCAATCAGCTTCTCCATTAATAACGATTTTCTCAGTTACTTCCTCAACTCTACCTGATTTTCCATAAACAATTTTTTCAATTGCATATTTACTAATCGTATTTTCAGCATCTTCACCATCATATTTGAAGATTACAGTATACTCTTCTAATTTAATTACTTTACCTTCTACTACTTCACCGTTGTGTTTGTAAATTTTGTCAGCCTGAGCGTTAATAGCCATCCCTACAAAGAAAAGAGCTAATACTAAAAATTTTTTCATTCGTTTTGTTTTTTTAATGTTTGAATCATGCGAAAATATAAAAAGAATTAAAACAAAATCATTTTTAAGAGTTTTTTTTCTTTATTTATTAATCACTTTCTCTTGATGACTAATACTTTCCTGATGTATCGCTTTAAATAACAACATTACAAATTCGTTACTCAATCCTTTTTCTTCGCCTTCTAAAATCATTTTTCCTAAAATCTCGTTCCAGCGTTGGTTTTGCAAAATAGCTACGTTTTTTTCTTTCTTTAACAATCCAATTTTATCCGCTACTTTCATTCGGTTACCCAAGATTTCTAACAGTTTCCCATCAAATTCATCAATTTGCATGCGCAGTTTTGCCATTTTTTGATTGTATTCACTTTCATCGTCCGACACTTTTCTAACGCGTAAATCGATGAACATTTGTTTTAAAGTAGCTGGCGTTACTTGTTGGGCAGCATCACTCCATGCGTTATCTGGGTCAATATGGGTTTCAATAATTAATCCATCGTAATTCAAATCTAAGGCTTGTTGCGACACTTCTTGAATCATATCGTGCTTTCCTGTAATGTGCGAAGGATCACAAATCAAAGGTAAATCAGGAAAACGATTTTGCATATCAATAGCAATTTGCCACTCTGGATTATTGCGGTATTTGGTTTTTTCGTAAGTAGAAAATCCTCTGTGGATTACGCCTAGATTCTTGATATTAGCATTATACAAACGCTCTAAACCGCCAATCCACAAAGATAAATCGGGATTTACTGGATTTTTTAATAAAATAATTTTATCTGTTCCTTGCAAAGCATCGGCAATTTCTTGAACTGCGAAAGGATTTACGGTAGTTCTGGCACCAATCCACATCACATCAATATCGTGTTCCAATGCTAATTTCACGTGAGCTGCCGTTGCGACCTCCGTTGCCATTAACAAACCTGTTTCAGCTTTGGCTTTTTGCAACCATTTCAATCCAATTTCACCCACACCTTCAAATCCACCTGGACGAGTGCGAGGTTTCCAAATTCCCGCACGGAAAATAGAAACATCTGAATTCTTTAATTCGTGTGCTATTTTTAAAACTTGTTCTTCGGTTTCTGCACTACAAGGTCCTGCAATTACCAATGGATGATTCAATTGAAAATCATCTAACCAAGTTCGCAATTCTTTTTTATTTTCCATAACCATATTTTCACTGTAAAATTACTATTTATTCTTTTCATGAGTAACTTAAATGATAAAATCTAATTCTAACCATTTAAAAAAATAGAAATTAATCACATAAAATACTTTTTTAAATAAATTTGAGTTCTTTTAAAAAAAGTTACTTTTGCTAAAATTTACAAGCTATGTCAATAGAAGTTAAAAATATTTCAAAAAATTACGGAGACCAAAAAGCATTGGACAACGTTAGTTTTTCTGTAAAAAAAGGAGAAATCGTAGGTTTTTTAGGTCCAAATGGTGCCGGAAAATCGACTTTAATGAAAATTTTGACTACTTATTTGAGAGCAGATAGTGGAACTGCTGTTGTAAACGAACATGATGTAACTTCAGCGCAAAAAGAAGTACAGAAGTCTGTTGGATATTTACCTGAACACAATCCGCTGTATTTAGATTTATATGTTAGAGAATATTTGTCTTTTAATGCTGATTTACATAAGGTAGCGAAATCAAGAATTGACGAAGTAATTGCTTTAACAGGATTAACACCTGAAAGTCATAAGAAAATTGGAGAATTATCAAAAGGTTACCGCCAACGTGTTGGATTAGCAACGGCTTTATTACACAACCCAGATGTGATGATTTTAGACGAACCAACCACAGGTTTGGACCCAAATCAATTAGTTGAGATTCGTGATTTAATTAAAAATATCGGTAAAAATAAAACAGTTTTTCTTTCAACGCACATTATGCAAGAAGTGGAAGCTATTTGCGATAGAATTATCATTATTGATAAAGGTAAAATTGTAACTGATAAAAAATTAAACAATCTTGTTACAGAAGAGGCAGAACAAATTATTGAAGTAGAATTTGATAAAAAAGCAAATGAAATTATTTTCACATCTCTTCCTAATTTGAAAGCTGCAAAAAACACTCATGATTTAGTTTGGGAATTAACTTTTAATTCAACTACCGATATGCGTCCAACTTTATTTGATTTTGCTCAAGAACATCAATTAAGAACCTTACAAATTGTATTGAAAAGTAAAAACCTTGAACAGATATTCAGAGAGAAAACTGGGAAGAAATAAAACTAATTTTTAACAATTTTCTTTACGATTTTAATGCCGTTTTCAAAATATAGGTTTACAAAATAAACCCCATTTTTAAGGACCGAAAGATTGATTTCATCTACTTGTTGAAAATTTAAAATTATTTTACCAGTTATATCTGACACAATAATTTCATTAGCTAATTTATTAACATATAATTGATTATATGTTGGATTTGGAAAAACTGAAACATTAAAAACTGTAGCATCAAGACTATTTAAATTTAAAGTACTAAAGTTTAAATACTTAAATAAAGTAGAACCTACTAAAACTACAATTTTTCCATCATTTTGAACATGTAAAGCTCTAGCCCAATCAAATGCAGCAATATCATTAAGATAAATTCCATTTGTCATAAAATTTAAATTAAGTGTTGTATCATCATTTAAACATGCTATTGCATAATCATAAGAGTTAACATATCTTACTGTAGAAACAAGAATATATTTGTTATCGGGCAAACGACTGATATGATTAGAAGTTATTCCTGGATAAGTTTCACTTCCAATAGGATAATGATTTGGAACAGGTAAATTTGTAGTATTTTTACCATCTAAGCTAAAAGCATTATCAAGGCTTCCATCTGAATTTATTTTAGCAAAAGCCAAACCACTGCCAATTTTAAGACCTGTAACCATCATTTTATTATTATTTTCAAAGAAAATCTTTACTGCAGAAACATTTCCTCCAAAGTCTATCTGAGAAATACCATTTACCCCAAAAGATGAAACTAAATTTCCATCTGTATCAATTTTTGTAATTAAAAAATCATTTTGACTTCTGGTAGGATTAGTATTTCCTAAAAGTATATAATCATCACCGCTTTTGTAAATATTTGTAAAATTATCAATAGCTGTTAAAGACAATTCTAATTTACCATTAGTTGCGAATGAGGTATCAATAGTACCATTAGATAAAAATCGATATGCAATTGCATTTCCGTCATATAAACTACTCCCTAAATACCAATATGTATAGCCTACAGCAACAATTCTATTTTGATTATCAACGGCTACGTCAACAAATCGTTCATCGTTACTATCTGCACTATTTTCTACATACATATTTAATTTCACAAGACCATTTGTACCAAAAGTCGTATCTGTCGTTCCATTCGCATTAAGTCTACAAATAAACGTTTGATAATCCCTACTAAATACTCCTAACCTATGTGTTCTTCCTACCAAGATTATTTTCCCATCTGATTGAATTGTAACACCATAAACATTAAATCTATCTGCATGAAAATTGGCTGTAAACAATGCCGTTCCATTATTTCCAAAAGTAGTATCTAAAGAACCATTTTCTAAATATTTTTTAATTCCAATTGTTGGTGCTAAATTTGGGAATTGAGCACTGTAATATGGATTCAAAGAATAGGGAATTAAAATTGATTTGTCTTCCATAAAAAAAGGCGCATTAGAAATACCCTCTCCATCACCTGTATAAATGTTATAACTTTGTAAGCCTGTTGCATTTATTCCTGAAACGGCATAAGAATTATCTAATTCTAATTGCTGAGCATAGAATTGAAATGAAGTCAAAAAACATAAGGAAAATAAAAACTTTTGCATAGTAAATAGATTTAATAGCAAAAATACTAAAAAATTTCTTTCGCAATAGCCTTTACATTCTCCGCTTTTCCCATAGAATAATAATGCAAAACTGGAATTCCAGCCGCAATTAACTCTTTGCTTTGTTGCGTACACCATTCGATTCCAATTTGTTTTACAGCATCGTTATCTTTGGCTTTAACTACTTCCATAATTAAATCATCAGGCAACTCTAAACTGAATCGATGCGGAATTAAATTCAATTGTTTTTTTGTCGCAATAGGTTTTAATCCTGGAATAATTGGAACGGTTATTCCAGCCACTCTGCATTTGGCTACAAAATCGAAGAATTTTTTATTATCAAAAAACATTTGGGTAATGATATAATCTGCTCCGTTTTTAATTTTTTGCTTTACGAAATGAATATCACTATCTAAACTAGGTGCTTCCATGTGTTTTTCGGGATAACCTGCTACACCTATACAAAAATCGGTTTTGGTGGAATTTTGCAAATCTTCGTCCAAATAAATTCCTTTATTCAAATTACTGATTTGTGTTACTAATTCCGAAGCATAAGCATGACCTTCTTTTTCAGGTTTGAAGTAAATTTCGCTTTTTACCGCATCACCACGAAGTGCCACTACATTATCGATTCCTAAAAAATCCAAATCAATTAATAAATTCTCTGTGTCTTCTTTAGTAAAACCACCACACAAAATATGCGGAATAGCATCAACTTGATATTTATTCTGAATTCCAGCACAAATACCAACCGTTCCCGGACGTTTTTTTACTACTTTTTTTTGAAGTAAGCCATTTTCTAATTCCTTGAATTCATATTCCTCACGGTGATAGGTTACATCAATAAACGGCGGATTAAATTCCATCAATGGATCAATACTATCAAAAATCGATTGAATATTTTGTCCTTTTAACGGTGGTAAAATCTCGAAGGAGAATAAAGGTTTTCCGTTGGCGTTTTGTATATGTTCAGTTACTTTCATGAGCCTCCCCCGGCCCCTCCAAAAGAGGGGTGACTGAAGTGGGTAATCAGTTTTTTAAAAATTAATTTTTCTTATTTTACGATTTTGGGTCCCTCCCCTTTGGGGAGGTTAGGTGGGGCTTAAATTGGGTGAGAGCCATTTTTCGGCTAATTCTACACTGATATTTCTTCTCTTGGCGTAATCTCCTAATTGGTCTTTCTTAATTTTTCCTAAACCAAAATATTTACTTTCTGGATTGGCAAAATAATAGCCTGAAACCGATGACGCTGGCCACATTGCCATGCTTTCCGTTAGTTTTACGCCTATTTCTTTTTCTACATTTAATAATTTCCAAATAGTTGGTTTTTCCAAATGATCAGGACAAGCGGGATAACCAGGTGCTGGACGAATTCCTTTGTATTGTTCATTGATTAAATCCTCATTTGACAAAACCTCATCAGAAGCGTAACCCCAAATTTCTTTTCGCACTTTTAAATGTAAATATTCTGCAAAAGCTTCCGCTAACCTGTCGCCTAACGCTTTTACCAAAATCGAATTGTAATCGTCTAATTGTTTTTCAAATTCGGATGCTTTTTCATCCACTCCAAAACCAGTTGAAACACAGAAACATCCAATGTAATCTTGTTTGCCAATTTCTTTTGGAGCAATAAAATCCGCCAATGCGATATTTGGAGCTCCAACCGTTTTTTGTGATTGTTGTCGCAATGTTAAAAACATTGTGCTAGAGACGTTGCATGCAACGTCTGTACTGCCAATAATAATATCATCATCATTTATTGTATTGGCTGGAAAAATTCCCAAAATTCCTTTTGCGGTGAACCATTTTTCTAAAACAATTTGAGATAACATTTTTTGCGCATCTTTATATAAATCAGAAGCTTGTTCTCCTACAATTTCATCGGTTAGAATGGCTGGAAATTTCCCATACAATTCCCACGATTGAAAAAAGGGCGTCCAATCGATAAAATCTACTAATTCTGAAAGCTCGACTTCAATAGTTTTTGTGCCGATGAAATTTGGTTTTACAGGTTCGTAATTATTCCAATCGATTTTAAATTTATTTTTCCGAGCTTCTTCAATAGATAAGAAATTTTTCTCACGACTTCTATTCAAATATCCTTCTCGAAGTGCATCATATTCTTCACGAAGCGATTTTGCATAGGTGGTTTTAGTATCAGGTTGTAGTAAATTCGTTGCAACCGTCACGGCACGCGATGCATCGTTTACATGAACCACGGTTTCCTTATACTCTGGAGCAATTTTCACAGCGGTGTGCGCACGAGAAGTGGTTGCACCTCCAATCATTACTGGAATTTTGATATTCAACTTATCCATTTCTTTGGCCAAATACACCATTTCGTCCAACGATGGCGTAATCAAACCACTCAAACCAATAATATCTACATTTTCTTTAACCGCAGTTTCAATGATTTTTTCAGGCGGAACCATCACACCTAAATCGATAATTTCGAAATTATTACAAGCTAAAACTACAGAAACAATATTTTTACCGATATCATGTACATCGCCTTTTACCGTTGCCATAAGAATCTTACCAGCCCCGCCCGCCCCCGAAGGGGGAGCTACAAACTTAACGGATAATTCTTTTCGGATATTTTCTATCGTTTGAAATAAATCATTTAATACTTCATGATTTTTAAACCTTATCATTTTAAATCCTTTCAATTCAAGCCATTCACTTCTCTGTTTATCATGTTCGATTTGTTCTTTTAAATTATGAATTGATCCATCAACTTCAATAACTAGTTTTTTTTCCAAACAAACAAAGTCCACAATATATTCACCAATAATATGTTGCCTTCTAAATTTATTACCATCTATCCCTTTATTAGATAAAACATTCCAAAGCAATTTTTCTGCCTCAGTTGGTTTGTTTCTCATTTCTTTTGCTTTTTCTTTCAGAGATTTATACAGAATTGGGCTAGCAGTATTCCACGATTGCTTTTCAGCTCCCCCTTTGGGGGTTGGGGGGCTAACATAAGGAAGTAAATACGCCACTGCTTTCTTCATTACGCGAGCCGATTTTACCACTTGAGGCAAGAACATTTTTCCACTTCCGAATAAATCACCAACCACATTCATTCCGTTCATCAGGTGATTTTCGATTACTTCTATAGGTTTTTCAACCAACTGACGTGCTTCTTCCACATCAATTTCGATAAACTCGTCAATTCCTTTTACTAAGGAATGCGTTAATCGCTCTTGAACCGAACCTTTTCGCCATTCAGCCACAGCTTTCTCATTAGACTTTGTATCACCTTTGAAACTTTCTGCTAATTCTAACAAACGTTCGGTAGCATCTTCTCTTCTGTTTAGCAAAACATCTTCCACATGTTCCAATAAAACGGGGTCGACTTCATCGTAAATCTCCAACATTTCTGGATTCACAATTCCCATCGTCATACCATTTTGGATGGCATGATATAAGAACGCCGAGTGCATCGCCTCACGTACTTTATCATTTCCACGGAAAGAAAAAGAAACATTACTAACTCCACCCGAAACATGCGCATAGGGAAGATTTTCGCGAATCCATTTGGTTGCTCGGAAGAAATCTAAAGCATTTAGTTTGTGTTCTTCCATTCCGGTTGCTACTGGAAAAATATTAGGATCAAAAATGATATCTTCTGCTGGAAAACCAACTTGATTCACCAAAATATCATAACTCCTTTTACAGATTTCAATACGTCTTTCATAAGTATCCGCCTGACCTTTTTCATCAAAAGCCATAACGATTACAGCTGCTCCGTATCGTTTGATTAATTTAGCATGATGAATGAAAGTAGCTTCTCCTTCTTTTAAAGAAATCGAATTCACCACACCTTTTCCTTGAATGACTTTCAATCCAGCTTCAATGATTTCCCATTTGGAAGAATCAATCATTACTGGAACTCGCGCAATATCGGGTTCGGCTGCGATTAGATTTAGGAATTTGGTCATCGCATAAACGCCATCTAACATTCCTTCATCCATGTTTACATCGATGATTTGCGCGCCACCTTCTACTTGAGCACGCGCAATTTCTAAAGCTTCATCATATTTTTCTTCTTTAATTAATCGAAGAAATTTTCTAGAACCGGTTACGTTTGTTCGTTCTCCAACGTTTACAAAATTGGTTTCTGGAGTTACAATCAAAGGTTCTAAACCTGATAATTTAAGCCCCCTAACCCCCGAAGGGGGAACCGAAACTGAGAGATTTTTATTTATACTTGATTCTGACATTTTACAAATTTTTTAACCGCTTAAACAGATTTCAATTGTTGTGTCCTAGGTTGAAATTCATTTGCTACCTCAGCAATTAATTTGATATGTTCAGGAGTCGTTCCGCAACAACCACCGATGATATTCACTAAATTTTCTTGTAAATATTCGCGAATTAATTGTTGCATTTCTTGTGGCGTTTGGTCGTATTGACCGAAAGGATTTGGTAAACCTGCATTGGGATGTGCCGAAATATTTAACGAGGTATTATTCCCTAATCGTTTCAAATAGGGTTTCAATTGGTCAGCTCCTAAAGCGCAATTAAATCCAACACTCAACAACGGAATATGCGAAATTGAAATCAAAAAAGCTTCCACGGTTTGACCCGAAAGCGTTCTTCCAGAAGCATCGGTAATTGTTCCTGAAACCATTACTAGAATATCGTTATTTCGTTCCTCTTTCACTTCTTCGATAGCAAACAAAGCGGCTTTTGCATTTAACGTATCGAAAATCGTTTCTACCAAAAGTAAATCGCAACCGCCATCAATTAACGCCTCAACTTGTTGCTTGTAAGCAATTTTTAAATCGTCGAAATTCACCGCGCGAAATCCTGGATCATTCACATCAGGCGACATTGAGGCTGTTCTGTTGGTTGGTCCAATAGAACCAGCTACAAATCTTGGACGCTCAGTGTTTTTGGCTGTAAATTCATCCGCAACTTCACGAGCAATTTTTGCAGATTGAAAATTCAACTCATACACCAAATCTTCCATGTGATAATCCGCCATTCCGATAGTAGTTCCCGAAAAAGTATTGGTCTCTACAATATCGGCACCTGCTTCAAAATAAGCGCGATGTACCGATTTTACAGCTTCGGGTTGAGTAATGGAAAGTAAATCGTTATTCCCTTTTAAGGGATGTGGAAAATCTTTGAAGCGTTCGCCTCTAAAATCTTCTTCTTCAAATTTATAACGTTGCAACATCGTTCCCATAGCTCCATCGAGCACGAGAATTCGTTTTTTGATTTCTTCTTGAATTTTTGACATTGTATTCTCTCGCAAAGGCTATTTGCCTAATTTTCTTGATTAACTTAATTTGTTACCGTAGAAAGTTGGAGAGCAATTCTAACGTTATCTGCTTCCGATAAAATCGGAATAGAATGTAGCACCTTTCCACTGGCGCGGGAGGTTGCTAAGCTTTCACAGGGTCTATTCCCTCCAGCTTTCGTGATAACAAACACTATAATTATGAACACTGCAAATGTAGTGACAAAATTGAAATAATGAAATATTTTCTAAAATTTCATTAAAAAAATAGTATTTATAGATTTATATTCCAAATTAATATTTAAAAACAGAATATAAATCTATAAAACAATTTAAAAACTTTTATTCTAACGCTTGTTTTAAGTCGTTAATTATATCTTGAACTGTTTATACAGCAAAAAAACGCATCCAAAAGCTATTTTACATTAATCCATTATAAAAAAGATTTTAAACGGAGTAAATATTATAGTTAACAAGTGTATATTTTCAAAAGATGTACATCTTTTTATCAAGTGTTGTACATCTTTTACTCAAAAGCCCTACATCTTTCAAATAAAAGATGTAGGGCTTTTAAAAATAGTAACAAGTGAAAATGATTTTATTAAACAAAGCATATAAAAAAATATACAGACAACTTAAAGTGATAAATACTTTTTCTTTACAAAGAAAAATAATTTATTTATATTTGTGAAGTCTTCTATATGAGACTACATTTTATTAGAGTTAAAATATTAGCGTTTGCTATAATTTTCTGTTACCGAAAAGTCGAAATTTCAAATACAACAGGAAAGTTTAAGTAAATGCTCACGTCAAGGCGTGGGCGTTGCTTTACTTTGTTGTATTGGGCTTCGACTCCCACGGTAACGAGTTTTGCAATTGTCCCACGCTGATTTTTTATAATTAATTTACACTTGGGACGGGTGTAAATAAAATTTATAAAAATGAAAAAAGCACTTTTACTTTTTGCAAGTCTTGCTCTTTTTTCTTGTTCAAGCGATGAAACCGAAAACATTCCAACTTTACCCGTTTTAACAACAGCAAATGCTGGCAATATTACTCTTACTACTGCTATATCAGGAGGAAATATTACAGCAGATGGTGGAGCCGATATCACTGCAAGAGGTGTGGTCTGGAATACCTCATCTAATCCTACTATTTCTTTAACTACAAAAACAACCGACGGAACTGGAATTGGCTCTTTTACAAGTAATGTAATTAATTTAACTCCTAACACAACTTATTACGTTAGAGCTTATGCTACTAACAGTGTTGGCATAGCGTATGGTAACGAGGTTACTTTTACTACTTCAGCCATTCAATTACCCGTTCTTACTACTTCAGCAATTTCGAATATTACTCAAAATACAGCATCTTCTGGTGGGAATATTACCTCTGATGGTGGTGGAGCAATAACTTCAAGAGGTGTAGTATGGAGTACTACTCAAAACCCAACAATTGAATTATCTACAAAAACAACTGATGGTTCTGGTAATGGAACATTTATTAGTAACATTACAAATTTAACACCTAATACACAATATTATGTACGAGCTTATGCTACAAATAGTGCTGGTACAGGTTATGGTAATGAGTTGCTTTTTACAACACAAACAATTCCCAATGCAAATTTATATCCAACCGGTACTGTATTTTGCAATAATATTGCTACGGCTGTTGTAGATGTAATTAATCCTTTTACTGGAAAAATTTGGATGGATAGAAATCTTGGAGCTACTCAAGTTGCTACTAGCAGCACTGATTCTGCTTCTTACGGTGTTTTATATCAATGGGGACGAAGAACTGACGGACATCAGTGTAGAAATTCTTCTACAACTACTATTTTATCTTTAAATGACCAACCTTCCCATGGTAACTTTATTACAGAAACCTTAACTCCAAGAGATTGGAGAAATCCTGGAAATAATAATCTTTGGCAAGGTGAAACGGGTATAAATAATCCTTGTCCTATTGGTTATAGAATTCCAACAATAAACGAATATTTACAAGAAATGAATACTTGGAATGCAAATAATTCAGATGGTGCATTTTCAACTCCTCTAAAATTTCCAATGGCAGGACAAAGAGAAGGTAGTTATGGGGCAATTACTAATATTACTAGTGGAGTTGGTAATGGAAGCTATTGGTCAAGTACTGTGAGTACTGTAATAAATCAAACCCAATCTAGAATGTTTAATTTTAACTATGCGACATCTGGAGCCTTTGATGATTATAGAGTAAATGGTAAATCAATAAGATGTATTAAAAATTGATTTAATTAATCCAAGTAATTTTATGAATTATTTTTCAAAATTTTTAATATTACTTATATGTAATAGTTTATTTTCCCAGTCTATTTCTGGTAATTTTTCAAAACTTTCAAAACAAGCAATTACATTATATGGGTTTAATGGTTTAAAAACCTATAAAATTTCAAACACAACAATAGATTGGAAGGGAAATTTTAATTTAAACTTCAACAAAGATGACTATGGTATTGGTTATATAATTTCATCAGACGATAAACCTTTTTTTTTAATTTTAAGTAGTGAGAATATTGAATTATCAGGAATAACTTTAAGTTTTCTAGAAGATATCAAAATAAAAAAAGGTAAAGAAAATCTTTTTTTTGAACAATACGCTAAAGAACATCCACGGAGAGAACAAGCTTTGAGTGCTTGGAATTATTTAGAAAAAATATATACATCAGATTCTTTATTTGCCTTGCAACAAAAACCTATAAATGCAATTCTAGTAGAAAAGCAACGTATAAAAAAGGAGGATAATGTATTTTTATCAACTCTGCCAAGTGATAGTTTTGTGAGATGGTTTTTACCTACTCGTAAGCTGGTGAGTTCGGTTTCTACAATAGCACAATATCGTCCAGAAGAAATACCTGAAACTATTGACGCTTTTCGCAAATTAGATTATTCTGATGCAAGATTATATAAAAGTGGATTATTAAAAGATGCTATAGAAAATCATTTTTGGTTGATAGAAAATAGTGGCAAATCATTGGATAAAGTATTTGAAGAAATGAAAATATCCATTGATGCAATGTTAGAAAAATTAGTTGCCAATGAGAAAATTTTCAATGAGGTTACGGATTATTTATTTGATTTATTAGAGAAACATAGTTTATTTCAAGCCTCAGAATATTTGGCATTAAAGGTGTTGAATGAAGGAAGTTGTACAATTAATAGTGATTTAGCTAATCAATTAGAAACGTATAGAGCAATGAAAAAAGGCAATATTGCTCCTGACATGGTTTTTGAAAGGTCAAATTTTATTTGCACAACTAAAATATTGAATAAATTATCTGATATTAAGTCTAAATATACCGTTGTGGTTTTCGGAGCCAGTTGGTGTCCTAAATGTAAAGAAGAACTACCTGAAATTACAAAACTATATAACAAATGGAAATCAAAAGGGGTTGAAGTTATTTTTATAGCATTAGAAGAAGATAAAAAATCATTTGTGGATTTTGCTAAAACATTTCCTTTTCCCAATTATTCTGACTTAAAAAAATGGAATAGTAAAATTGTAAAAGATTATTATGTTTTTTCAACTCCAACCATGTTTCTCTTAGATAATAAAAGAGAAATAATATTAAGACCTAATTCGGTAAAACAAATGGATGCTTGGGTGGATTGGTATTTGAAATAATTTAAACCTACAAGGTTTTGAAAACCTTGCAGGAGCAATAAAGCTCACAGATTAAATAAATACAGCTCAAAAACGTATGCTTTTGAGCTTTGTCTTCTTTGTACAGCTTAAAGCAATAAAAAAAAGTTAACAATCATTTGGAATTCAATTTCATTTCATACATTTGCATCCGAAAACTAAGAGGAAAAATTTGAACTGATTGCAACCTCATTAAAAAATGCTAAAGCAGTAATTACTACTCCTTTAGGCAGCACCTGCAATTATTTTTCCTCGCTTAAAATTTAAAAATAATTTATTATGGCTTATTTATTTACGTCAGAATCAGTGAGTGAAGGACATCCTGACAAAGTTGCGGATCAAATTTCAGACGCATTAATTGACAACTTTTTAGCATTTGACCCTGAGTCAAAAGTAGCTTGCGAAACGTTAGTTACAACTGGACAGGTAATTTTAGCTGGAGAAGTTAAATCAAATACTTATTTAGATGTACAAACTATTGCAAGAGATGTAATCAAGAAAATTGGTTACACAAAAAGCGAATATATGTTTGAAGCGAATTCTTGTGGTGTTTTATCTGCTATTCACGAGCAATCTGCCGATATTAACCAAGGAGTTGATAGAGCTAGCAAAGAAGAGCAAGGTGCAGGTGACCAAGGAATGATGTTTGGTTATGCTACGAATGAAACTGCTGAATTCATGCCATTAGCATTGAAATTATCACACCAAATTCTTCAAGAATTAGCGGATTTAAGAAGAGAAAACAAAGAAATCACTTACTTACGTCCGGATGCTAAATCTCAGGTTACTTTAGAATATTCTGATGATAACAAACCGGTTCGTATTGATGCTATTGTAGTTTCAACGCAACACGATGATTTTGCAGATGAACCAACGATGTTAGCAAAAATCAAAAAAGATATCATTGAAATTTTGATCCCTAGAGTGATTGCTAAAAACCCTCAATATGCACATTTATTTAATGATTCAATTAAATACCACATTAACCCAACAGGAAAATTCGTAATTGGAGGACCTCACGGAGACACTGGTTTAACAGGAAGAAAAATTATTGTAGATACCTATGCTGGAAAAGGAGCTCACGGTGGTGGTGCATTCTCTGGAAAAGACCCATCTAAAGTAGACCGTTCTGCTGCTTATGCAACACGTCACATCGCTAAAAACTTAGTTGCTGCAGGTGTAGCTGACGAAATTTTAGTACAAGTTTCTTATGCAATTGGAGTTGCTGAACCAACATCAATCAACGTAAATACATATGGAACTGCTAAAGTAAATTTAACAGACGGAGAAATCAGTAAAGTAGTAGAAAGCATTTTTGATATGCGTCCTTACTTTATTGAACAACGTTTAAAATTAAGAAATCCTATTTATAGCGAAACTGCTGCTTACGGACACATGGGAAGAACTCCTGAAACCGTAACTAAAACTTTTAATGCTCCAGGTGGTGAATCTAAAACTGTAACAGTTGAGTTATTTACTTGGGAAAAATTAGATTTCGTAGATCAAGTAAAAGCTGCTTTTAAGATTTAAATATCACATAAATCATGATACAAAAAAAGCCCGATTAATAATTTAATCGGGCTTTTTGTATATTGCAGAAAATTCTCACTATCATGAAAAACAAAATTACAATTGTTACCATTATTTATTGCCTATTAAGTATTCCTATTTACTTTTTAGATTTTGAATCTATTGTCAAAAACAATACAGAATACCTCATTCACATTTTAAATTTTTTCAACTCGATTCGATTTGATTTATTATTATTTGAAAATGAATTAGAAATTCCGCTAGCAGAGGAAGGAAGTTATCGAATTATCCCACTAAACAGTATCATTTTTACATTTATATTATTAATTGGGAGTTTATTATTCTATGTCAGCAACGAAAAGAAAACTCGATTACTGCGTTTGGCAATGCTTTTTTTCTTTATAGCAAAATCTGTTCACTTTGTTTTTTTACTGTTTAATATTGCAGAATCAATTAAAGCCTATGCTTTTTTAACACTCTACTATATTTTTATTGATATCTTTTGGCTTTTCTTAACGTATAAGGCAATTGTCTATTTGAATTCACTAAAAGAAATCTGATTGTCCGTAAGCACTCATAATTGATATTTTTTTCTTATTTTTACATAAAATTTAAGATATGAACTTGTTTAATTTTACAGCAAATTTTGGTAGCGAAGAAGCTTGTAGGCTTCATTTTAA
>JACCDV010371756.1_pt1 | contig 42655 bp, 43 predicted proteins | sample 7446131 | NCBI WGS metagenome assembly JACCDV01 (sample SAMN15323448, study PRJNA562643) | freshwater metagenome | isolation source: river surface water | place: USA:Blue River Watershed | collected 2017-08-17
CAAAGGCGGTGCTCTACCAATTGAGCTAGGTCCCCGTATTAGAACGGGTGGGCCCAGGTGGACTTGAACCACCGACCTCTTCCTTATCAGGGAAGCGCTCTAACCAGGCTGAGCTATGGGCCCGCAGACGAACTTTCGTGCGTTTGCAGAAGCGCAAGGTTACTTGATTTTCATCAAGTGACCAAAACGGCCTCCATAACTACAGGCGTGAACCCTACTACTTTTGCGTCGAAATCTCATCTTCGCTGTTGCGGGTCACAGATAAGAGGGTGGCGCCTTCGTCGAGGTTGACCAGGCGAACGCCCATTGAATCACGGCCAGTTTGGCGGACTTCAGCAGCAGGTGTGCGCATAACGGTTCCAGCAGATGTAATCGCAAGAATTTCATCGCTATCAAATAGAACAAGCGCTGAGACAAGTGATCCGCGAGAGTTTTCATCAATCTTTGCAGCCTTGATTCCGATTCCGCCGCGGCCTTGTAAACGATATTCCTCGATTGGCGTCTTCTTACCGTAGCCGCCATCAGTTGCAGTAAAGACAAATGCTCCTTGCGTTGATTGCGAATCCACGCGCGCCATTGTCAGAAGTTCATCATCAGCACGGAACTTCATTCCGATTACGCCAGAAGTAGAGCGTCCCATTGAACGAAGTGATTCATCATCAGTAACAAAGCGAAGCGACATTCCCTTCTTTGAAACAAGCAGGAGTTCATCTTCATTACGTACTAGGGATGCAGATACAACTTCGTCGCCAGGCTTGAGTGAAATTGCAATGAGTCCACCTGTGCGTGGTGAGTCATATTCAACAAGTGGAGTCTTCTTTACTAGCCCACCCTTAGTTGCCAGAACTAAGTAAGGAGCTGCGTTGTAATCCTTAAAGGAAAGTACTTGTGCAATCTGTTCATCTGGCTTAAATGCCATCAGATTTGCAACATGCTGTCCGCGTGCATCACGTCCTGCATCAGGAAGTTCGTGCACCTTTGCGCGATAAACGCGACCTTGATTGGTGAAGAAGAGCAACCAGTCATGGGTTGAAGCAACGAAGAAATGATCGACAACATCATCTTGCTTAAGCGCTGCGCCCTTAACTCCACGCCCGCCACGTCGCTGTGACTTATACAAATCAGCGCTGGTGCGCTTGGAGTATCCGCCACGAGTAATAGTGACAACTGCATCTTGATCTGGAATGAGATCTTCGGCAGAGAAATCACCTTCGCTAGCTACTAACTGGGTGCGGCGTTCATCGCCATATTTTGCAATCAGGTCAGAGAGTTCAGATTTAATGATTTCGCGCTGCTTTGCCTCAGAGGCCAAGATGGCGTTGAGTTCGATGATGTCGGCCATTAAGCCTTCATATTCATCGTTAATCTTCTGGCGCTCAAGAGCTGCAATACGACGTAGCTGCATATCCAAAATCGCATTTGCTTGAATTTCATCTACATCAAGTAACTTCATCAAACCAGTGCGAGCTTCTTCAGGAGTCTTTGAAGCGCGGATAAGAGCGATTACTGCATCCAACGCATCGAGCGCCTTGAGATAGCCCTTAAGAATATGGGCGCGCTTCTCTTTCTCAACGAGACGGAACTTGGTGCGGCGCACAATGACTTCGACCTGGTGTTCGATGTAGTACTTAATAAATTCATCTAGACGCAAAGTGCGAGGTACGCCATCAACGAGCGCCAACATGTTTGCACCAAATGTGTCTTGTAGCTGAGTCTGCTTATAAAGGTTATTGAGAATGACCTTAGGGATTGCGCTGGATTGCAAAACAATGACAAGGCGCTGACCTAGACGTTCATTACCTTCATCGCGCACATCTGCGATGCCTTTGATCTTGCCATCTTTAACAAGTTCGGCAATCTTGAGAGCTAAGTTATCTGGGTTGACTTGGTATGGAAGTTCGGTGATAACTAAGCAGGTGCGCTTATTAATTTCTTCAACGTTAACGACCGCGCGCATTGTGATTGAGCCACGACCTGTGCGATAGGCATCTTCAATACCGCCACGGCCAACAATGAGCGCCTTGGTTGGGAAATCTGGGCCTTTAACGATGGTGAGCATATGGTTGAGCAAATCAGGCGCTGCCATATCTGGATGTTCGAGCGCATAGATAACTGCCTCGCCGATTTCGCGGAGATTATGTGGCGGAATATTTGTCGCCATACCAACTGCAATACCGGCAGAGCCATTAACCAAAAGGTTTGGAAAGCGTGATGGCAGTACATCTGGCTCTTGAGAGCGACCATCGTAATTTGGTGAGAAGTTGACGGTATCTTCATCGATATCGCGCATCATCTCCATGGCGATAGGGGCTAAACGCGCTTCTGTGTAACGCATTGCAGCTGCTGGATCGTTACCAGGTGAACCAAAGTTTCCGTTTCCATCTACCAATGGATAACGCAACGACCATGGCTGAGCTAAGCGAACAACAGTGTCATAGATCGCGGTGTCACCATGTGGGTGGTAATTACCCATGACATCACCGACGATACGAGAAGATTTGTAGTAACCCTTATCTGGGCGATAACCCGCGTCGTACATTGCATAGAGCACGCGGCGGTGAACTGGTTTTAAACCATCTCGCACATCTGGCAACGCACGACCGACGATAACTGACATCGCATAGTCGAGATAGCTGCGCGCCATTTCAACTTGGAGGTCAACTTTTTCGATGCGATCGAAAGTTACTTCGTCTTCGCCAGGGCTGACTGGAGTTGTGTCGTCGATAGCCATTAGATATCCAAGAACCTAACGTCTTTTGCGTTGCGCTGAATAAATGCGCGACGTTGTTCGACATCTTCGCCCATCAAAACTGAGAAGAGATTATCTGCAGCAGCTGCATCATCAAGAGTTACTTGAATGAGTACGCGATGTTCAGGATCCATAGTGGTATCCCACAACTCTTTCGCTGGCATCTCGCCTAGACCTTTAAAGCGCTGGATTCCATCATCTTTTGGAAGACGCTTACCAGCATCAAGACCAATCTTGATCATGCCATCACGTTCTCTATCGCTAAAGGCATATTCGACAGGATCTTTTCCGCCCCACTTCAATTTATATAGCGGTGGTTGCGCCAGATAAACAAAACCATTTTCGATAAGCGGGCGCATGAAACGGAAGAGCAAGGTAAGTAGAAGTGTGCGGATGTGTTGACCATCAACGTCCGCATCGGCCATCAAAATAATCTTGTGGTAGCGCAGCTTTGCAATATCGAAATCATCGTGAACACCGGTGCCGAGCGCAGTGATGAGCGCCTGTACTTCATTGTTCTGTAAGACGCGATCGATGCGCGCCTTTTCAACATTAAGAATCTTTCCGCGAATCGGAAGAACTGCTTGGTTACGTGAGTCGCGTCCACCCTTAGTAGAGCCACCCGCTGAGTCACCTTCGACAATGTAGAGCTCGCACTTTGATGGGTCGGTCCACTGGCAATCAGCTAGCTTTCCGGGCATGCCGCGGCCTTCGAGCAAACCTTTGCGGTTACGCGCTAAGTCGCGCGCTTTACGCGCCGCAACACGTGCAGATGCAGCATCAATTGATTTCCGAATAATGTCTTTGCCTTCTTGAGGATTCTGTTCAAACCAGGCAGTCAAGTGTTCATTGACAACCTTTTGCGTAAATGACTTAGCTTCAGTGTTACCGAGCTTTGTCTTTGTCTGTCCTTCAAACTGTGGCTCGCCCAATTTGATTGAAACGATTGCGGTAAGACCTTCACGGACATCATCGCCAGTCAAGCGATCTTCCTTCTTGCGAATCAGCCCCTGTTCTTCGGCAAACTTATTTACAACAGAGGTAAGTGCTGTGCGGAAGCCTTCTTCGTGGGTTCCACCTTCATGTGTGTGAATGGTGTTAGCGAAGGTATAGACAGATTCAGAGAACCCGTTATTCCACTGCATGGAAACTTCGAGAGATAAACGCGCCTTCTTATCTTCGGCTTCAAGGGCGATTACTGATTTATGGAGTTCGCCGCGAGTCGAGTTGAGGTGCTTTACGAAGTCTGTGATTCCACCTTGGTATTGGTAGCGAACAGAAAGTTGTTCGCCCTTTTCATCAACGTGGCCTGCACGTAGATCTGTGAGCGACAAAATCAAGCCGCGGTTAAGAAATGCCATTTCGCGAAAGCGCGTTGAGAGAACTTCAAATGAGAAATCAGTTGTTTCGAGGATTTTTTCAGATGGCCAGAATTGAATCGTTGTTCCGGTCTCAGTTGTTGCCTCGCCCTTTTTTACAGGCGCAGTAGGAACACCGAGTTTGTATTCCTGGGTCCAGATAAATCCATCGCGCTTTACCTTGGCAGATAAATTTGTTGAGAGCGCATTTACAACAGATGAACCAACGCCGTGCAATCCACCAGAGACTGAGTAACCGCCATCGCCAAACTTTCCACCTGCGTGAAGAACGGTGAGAACAACTTCAAGAGCTGGCTTCTTCTCGATTGGATGGATATCAACTGGAATTCCGCGGCCGTTATCGACAACGCGCAGAGATCCATCGGCCATTAAGGTCACTTGAATCTCTGTGCAATAACCTGCGAGCGCTTCATCGACTGCGTTATCGACGATTTCATAGACAAGGTGATGCAGACCGCGTTCGCCGGTAGAGCCGATATACATACCTGGGCGCTTGCGGACCGCCTCAAGCCCCTCGAGGACGGTGATCGAGGAGGCGTCGTATCCGCCAGATTCCTTCTTCGCATTAGCCAAGGGGAGGCTCCTTCAAATGTCCTGTATCGGGCTATAGAGCGGTATTTCCTTTATAGCAGGCTGTAATCCTATCGCTAAATGAGAATTGAAATACCGCCGAGAAGCCCTAGGAGTGCGAAATCCCGAGCGAAGAACGATGGGGTGAGGGTTCCTACTAAATAGCTCTCTTTTTCGGTGTTATCCACAGAGTTTCTCCACATTGTGGGTGGAGTTACAACGTTGTAATTCAGTTCGAAATTGGTTTCTAGTGGTTTAGCTATCTGTAGGACCTAAAGACTCCATTGCGCGCAGCGTTGCGATGCGCTCTTGGATCGGTGGATGGGTGCTGAACATTTTTGAAACTGCCTGTCCATCAAGTGGAGATTCAATCCAGATATGCGCCACCGCATTCGATTTCTGACGCACCACAGTTGTATCTGATGCCAGTACTTCTAGCGCCTTACGTAAACCTGCTGGATTACGAGTAAATGAAACTGCTGTTGCATCAGCAAGTGATTCACGCTTACGTGAAATGGCGGATTTCAAAAGAATCGCAGCGATTGGTGCCAACAATAAAATAACGAGTGAGAAGACCATCGCAAGCGGATTGGAGTTGCGATCGCGATCTCGACCGCCACCAAACCACATCATGCGCATTAAGAAATCGCTCAAGATTGCGATTGCACCGGCTGTCGTTGCAGCAACAGCTGAAACCAAGGTGTCGCGATTGGCAACGTGGGCAAGCTCGTGGGCGATGACGCCTTGTAGTTCATCGCGATCCATCACTTCAAGAATTCGCGTTGTGAAGGCAATCAACGCATGGTCTGGGTCGCGCCCAGTTGCAAAGGCATTGGGCGCAGTATCTTCAACGATTGCCACCTTAGGCATCGGAAGCCCACTTGCAATCACCACTTCTTCAATGACATTAAAGAGTTCTGGCGCATCTTCGCGGGTAATCAACTTTGCACCCGTCATTGTTAAAACTAATTTGTCTGAGCCGTAATAAGAGCCCCATACGCCGATGAGAGAGATACCAACGGCCATGGGCACCATCGTTGATGCTGTGCCAACACCGAAATAAGTCATGACAGCGTAGGCAACCAACCAAGTCAGCAGACCCATTGAAGCTAAGAGAAAATAAGTCTTGCCCTTATTCGCTGATTCCAGCGCGCGGAAATTTTTTTCGGCCATTAGTGAAGAGAGTTAAAACTTTACGTTTGGCACGTTGCGCTCTGTTGGATCTTCAACTTCATAAAACTCGCGAGCATTGACCTTGGCAAAGCCGGCGAAGAAGTTAGTTGGCACTGTTGCTACAGCTGTATTGAGTGCTCTTACGGTGTCATTGTAGAACTGGCGAGAGAATGAAACTTTATTTTCAGTTGTGGAAAGTTCTTCCTGTAGAGATAAGAAGTTAGCTGATGCTTTGAGATCTGGGTATGCCTCAGCAACTGCAAGTAAACCTCGTAGCGCATTTGTTAGCGCACCATCTGCCGCTGCAACATCGGCGACAGTGGATGCTGATGTTGATTTAGCGCGAGCTGCAACGACTGCATCAAAGGTGCTCTGTTCGTGCGCGGCATAACCTTTTACGGTCTCAACTAAGTTTGGGATGAGATCCGCGCGACGCTTAAGTTGCACTTCAATCTGAGCAAATGCTTCATCGACTTGGATGTTGAGTCTGACAAGACGGTTGTACTGGCCAACTGCAAAGACGACAAGTAGAACGAGCGCACCGATGATGATGAATTCCATAGTGTGTACAACCCCTTAAGCCTGGTAGGTATTCCCAGACAAAGGTTATCTGGGGTTATTTGATTTTGCTCTTGTGAAAATTCATAAAAGAACGGCTCGGGGTAGGCCCGCGCTGTCCTTGGTAGCGAGATGCGTAGATCGCTGAACCGTATGGATGTTCGGCAGGTGATGAGAGTTTAATGAGGCAGAGCTGACCGATCTTCATACCTGGGTATAACTTCACAGGAAGGTTGGCAACGTTGGAAAGCTCGAGGGTGATGTGGCCAGAAAATCCTGGATCGATAAACCCGGCTGTGGAGTGCGTTAAAAGTCCGAGGCGGCCAAGAGATGACTTTCCTTCAAGACGACCTGCAATGTCATCTGGCAGCGTGATGATTTCGTAGGTGCTGGCGAGAACAAATTCACCTGGGTGCAAGATGAATGCTTCATCATCTTCGGCGATAACTTCGCGAGTGAGCTCGGCCTGTTCGATAGAAGGGTCGATCACTGAATACTTATGGTTTTCAAAGACGCGGAAGAACTTATCCAGGCGGACATCGACTGAGGATGGCTGAATCATCGCCTCATCGAAAGGTTCGACGGCTACGCGGCCTGATTGGATTTCGGAGCGGATATCGCGGTCTGAGAGAAGCACGGCGTGAGCCTACCTTTCCCAGCGCAAAAAGAGACCCCTTGGCGCGCTTGCGTAAGTTACTAGCGGGTAGCACCATTACGCCATGAGCCATTACAACGCCAACCTCCGTGACATTGAATTCTGCCTCTTCGACCTCTTGGGGCGCGAAAAAGTTCTAGGTAGTTCTATTTACTCTGAACTCGATCGCGATACCGCGATGGGAATGTTGGAAGAGATGAAGCGTCTCTGTGAAAACGATCTCGCTGCATCCTTTGTTGAAGGCGATCGAGTCGGTGCAGTACTTAATAAGGCGACAGGTGATGTCACTCTTCCAGAAAGTTTTAAGAAGTCATACAAGGCATACGTTGATGGTGAATGGTGGCGCCTTGATGCACCAGTAGATCTTGGTGGAATGAGAGTTCCTCCATCAATTCGTTGGGCGATTGCCGAAATGGTTCTTGGTTCAAACCCAGCAATTCATATCTATGCATCTGGTTATGCATTTGCACAGGTTGCTTATGTTCTCGGAACAGATGTCCAGAAGAAGATGGCAAAACATATGATTGATCGCCACTGGGGCGCAACGATGCAGTTGACCGAACCTGATGCAGGTTCTGATGTTGGCGCAGGTCGCACAAAAGCTGTTGAACAACCAGATGGCACATGGCATATCACCGGTAACAAGCGTTACATCACTTCAGGTGATGCCGACTTCTACGAGAATGTTATGCACTTCGTACTAGCTCGTCGCGAAGGTGGCGGACCAGGAACAAAGGGCCTCTCACTATTTTTGATTCCAAAGTTTATGTTTGACCTTGAAACCGGCGAACTCGGAAAGCGCAACGGCGTTTATGTCACCGGCCTTGAAGACAAGATGGGACTTAATGTCTCTGCAACCTGCGAAGTAAACCTGGGCGAGAAAGAGCCTGCTGTTGGTTATCTGCTTGGCGATGTTCACCAAGGTATTGCGCAGATGTTTAAGATTATTGAATTCGCTCGCATGATGGTCGGAACAAAGGCGATTGCAACGCTTTCCGCTGGTTACCAGCAAGCGCTCGCCTATGCGAAGACTCGCGTACAGGGCGGCGACATGAAGGTCATGAACGATAAGGCCAGCCCGCGCGTAACCATTATTAAGCACCCAGATGTGCGTCGTTCGCTGATGGTGCAGAAGGCCTACTCCGAAGGTATGCGCGCACTCATTCTCTACACCGCAACAATTCAAGACGAGATTGAACTTGCGAAGGCTGCTGGAGATACCGACAAGATTGAAACAATGGAGAAGCTCAACGATCTCTTACTACCAGTTGTAAAGGGATTTGGTTCAGAGAAATCTTGGACTCTTCTTGGCACTGAATCTCTTCAGACATTTGGTGGCGCAGGATTTACAAGAGATTGGCCACTTGAACAATATGTTCGCGATGCCAAGATCGATACCTTGTATGAAGGCACCACTGCTATCCAGGGACTTGATTTCTTCTTCCGTAAGGTTGTTAAAGATGGTGGACGCTCACTTGGTCTACTTGGTAAAGAGATTCAAGCATTTGCTGAAGCTGGCGGCGCACATGCTGCTGAGAAGCAGGCGTTGCTCAAGGCGCTCGGTGACCTCAATGGAATCATCGGAGTTCTTGTTGGACATGCGATGGCATCACAAGAGAAGTCGGATGAGATCTACAAGGTTGGTCTCAATACATCTCGCGCGCTGATGGCAGTCGGAGACATCATCATCTCTTGGCTCTTGCTCCGTCAGGCTGATATCGCAGCCGAAAAACTTGCAGCTGGCGCAGGTAAAGATGCTGATTTCTACACCGGAAAGATTGCATCAGCGAAGTTCTTTGTCTCAACAGTGCTGCCTCACATCACCGCAGATCGCAAGATTGTTGAAGCAACTGACTCGGCCATTATGGAGATACCCGAGACAGCGTTCTAACTTTCATCAGTTAGACTCATCAGGTGTTGGCTAAACATCGAGCTGAGTTTCTACTTGCCTTAGGAGCTGTCTTCTTCTCGGCCAGCGGTCTGATTGTCACGGTCATTCTCAAATACATGCCGGCTTTTCACTTGGCTCAGTTTCGCTCAATTTCAGCAGTAATGATCCTTGGCACGTATGTGCTTCTGACTCGCCCTCAGATTCTGAAGGCTAAAAAGTCTGAGATAAAGCGCTTTGCAGTCTATGGAGTTGTGGGCTTTGCTCTCGTTAACTTTGGATATCTACTTGGTATCGAGCGTGGTGTGCCGCTAGGGCTGGTGTTAATTCTTGAATTCACCGCATCCATTTGGATTGCACTCTGGATCAAGCTAATTCGCAAAGGCTATGTGGCAAATGAGATGTGGCTCGCCGTATTCCTCTCTTTCTCTGGCCTCATCCTTGTCTCTAAGGTGTGGAATGGCTTCGCCTTCGATCTCATTGGTCTTGCTGCATCTCTGCTCTGCGCATTTGCACTCGCTGCCTACTTCTTGATGAGCGAAAAGATTGGAAAGACCCGCGAACCAATTGCGATGTTGATCTTCGGTATGTCCTTTGCCTCAATCTTCTGGCTGATAGTTCTTCCGCCTTGGACATTTCCTTTTGAAGTATTTACTACCCAGATGAACCTTGGTGGAATCGCTGAAGGCACGATGGTTCCAGGTTGGGTCATGATTGGATCTGCTGCAATCTTTGGAACAGTTGTTCCGTATATGTTGGTGTTATCAGGAATGCGCCATCTAAGTGCATCAACAAGTAGCGTTATCGGAATGCTTGAGCCAGTAATTGCTGGAGCTTTTGCATGGGCTTGGTTTAGTCAGAGTTGGGATGCAATCCAATTAATCGGAGCAGCGACTGTGCTCTTTGGAATTTATCTAGCTGATCGCGCAAAGAGCGCACCAAACTAATTTATTCGTTCCAACCGCCATCGCCAGGTGAAGATGGTTGTGAATCTGCATTTGTTGACTGTGTGAAGTCGCGTCCTGCACCGACAGATGGCGCCATATCGAAGAAGCGCGCAAAGTGAAGTTGCGCAGAGACTGTGATGGTACGAGTTGGTCCGTTACGGTGCTTAGCAACTATGAAATCTGCTTCGCCTGATCGGTTCTGTGAATCGTACATATCATCGCGGTGAAGCAAGATAACGACGTCAGCATCTTGTTCGATCGAGCCTGATTCACGTAGGTCTGAGAGCATCGGCTTCTTATCGGAGCGCTGTTCAGGAGAACGGTTGAGCTGTGAGATAGCGATAACAGGGACATTGAGCTCTTTCGCCATCAACTTAAGGTGACGTGAGAATTCAGAGACTTCTTGCTGACGGTTCTCAACGCGCTTACCGGATGACATCAGCTGTAGATAGTCGATAACAATAAGTTTTAGGTCATGGCGCTGCTTAAGACGACGAGCCTTTGCGCGGATCTCCATCATAGAAAGATTTGGCGAATCATCGATAAAGAGCGGCGCATCTGAGATTTCGCCCATACGGCGAGCAAGTTTGGCCCATTCATCATCGCTGAGTTGGCCAGAGCGAATGTTGTTAAGTCCAACGCGCGCTTCGGCAGACAACATACGCATCGTGATTTCTGACTTCGACATTTCAAGAGAGAAAATTACTGCAGTTTGATTTTCGTGAATTGCTGCATGGCGCGCGATATCAAGGCCTAGCGTTGACTTACCAACTGCAGGACGCGCCGCGATAATAATCATGTTGCCAGGATGGAAACCATGAGTCAATTGATCGAGATCGCGGAAACCTGATTTAACTCCTTCGATACCAATTCCTTTAGAGATTGCTTCGATCTCATCGAGTGCTGCAGGTAGCAAGGTATTGAGTTGTACATAATCTTCGGAAGCGCGACGTTCGGTGACTGCATACACTTCAGCTTGCGCTGCATCAACTGCATCATCTACTTCGCCATTTTGATCGTAACCAAGTTGCACAATCTTTGTTCCGGCTTCAACAAGTCTGCGCATAATTGCATGTTCAAGAACAATCTTTGCGTAGTAACTAGCGTTTGCTGCAGTTGGAACGGAAGAGATAAGAGTATGTAGATAAGGCGCACCACCTGCGCGGGCAATATCTCCGCGCTTTGTGAGTTCGGCGGCAACGGTGATTGCATCCGCTGGTTCGCCGCGGCTATAGAGATCAAGGATCGCTTCGTAAATTAACTCGTGTGAAGGGCGATAGAAATCGCGTTCGCGTAATACTTCAACAACATCTGCAATTGCATCTTTTGATAACAACATTCCACCGAGAACAGATTGCTCTGCCTGTAAATCTTGTGGCGGTGTACGTTCAAATTCGGTACCGACCGTGTTAAAGGTTGCAGCCCCACGCGGGTTATTGGGCAGTTCGGCGATACTCACGGGTGAAACCTCCCACCTAGCACTGACAAAAGCGAAGGCGCCTGTGTGTGCAGCTGGGGATAAGCGCGCTATCTGTGTGTAAAAGGCTGTGGATGAACTGGGGATAACTCCGTGAATCGGTGGATAGCCTCCGCCGCTAAGCGCAAATAAGTGTGGAGGAAAGTAAATCTCAACATCTCACATGGTGAAATATGAGAGAAGTTAGGACTTCTTTGCGCTCTCCCACTCACTCTGCAACTTTGCCAGCGACCATTCGTTCATCGAACTTACGGAAGTTACATAGCCATCCAATAGTTTGGCAGCCTTCGAGACTGATAGACCAAAAGCGTTGGCCATAGCTTGATCCGTGCTCAGCCCCTCTTTAATTCCAGAGTAGTACTTGAGCACTCCATCCATACCAATCAATGCAACCAAACCTTCAGTAGCGATAGCACCTACGGGATAAATCGAACCCCACTTCGGACTCTCATAAACAGATCTCTCATCTTTCGAGAAGAAATCGACTGAAACTAAATTGCCCCTTAAGTCAGAAGCCCAATTAGAACGAAGATCGCTGCCCATATCTGATGCTGTTCCGAGTGCACCACCAACAAAGGAGGCGAGACCTTCCTCCATCCAAGGAACTCGTGGTTTTTGACTGTTGATTGATCCCGAAAGTACAGCTTGTGCATAGTGTGTGTATTCATGTGGCGATACTTGTTTGAAGCCAACATTTGTTAGGCAATTACTTTCTCGAAATGCAAAGGACCAAAATGGATTAGGCCCACCATGGAATCCTGCCTGGCACTGACTTGCTGCCAACCTCTTTAGGTATTCATCTTTACCGGGATCTTTCACCGCATCCAACTGCGCTGGCCACCAATTGAGATCTGCAGAGATCAGCGTGATTACTGGGGCTGAACCAACTGGAGAAGTCCCCCAGAATCGTGCGCCGGCAAATAAACCTTTCTCAATCTTTTTTCCCCACTCTGGTGTATTTGGATCCATTCGGACATCTATTGCGAGATTTCCTTCAGGAGCAGCTAAGTACTTTTCTAAAACATATCTATACGCACGTGAAGCAACCGAGTCATTCTCCTTTGCAATCAAGGACCATATCCGTTGGCCGTTCACCTCTTTGCATTGTGCAGGGCCTTCAAGGAGCCCCACGTGTGTGCCCGAAAATGAGCATCCAGTGCCTACTTTTGCAGCGGCAGAGCTGGTGACTTCTAGTTGGCGCTCTTGCGCCTTAGGTTCTTCTGCAGAAACTGTTGGCAGTTTCAATGGGGTATCTACCGCTTTTGATGCTGGCGCTAACTTCCAGATCAATTTTTTTCCAGATTTTATGCAAGTAAATTTCTTTCCATTACTTGTCGCGCTTTGATTAATCTTCTTACATATCTGACCGGCTTTAACTGCGGCTTCGGCAGACTCTGGGAAAAGCAGCGTTGAGGCTGTAAGAGCGATTATCGCGATGCGCTTCATCTGTTAATCATTAACCTTCAAGGCAAATCTTTCAATAGGAAAGCAAAAGACCCGCCGCAATTAAGCGACGGGCCCTTTGGGTAAAGCCAGTTAGGCAGAGACTACAGAGAGAGCCACTGTTGCAACAACGTTATGTGCAAGAGAGACCTTCACTGAGTGCGTACCTGTCTTCTTAATGTGGCCAGATGTCTTGAGGTTATGGCGATCGATATCGACACCGGTTGCTGACTTAATCGCAGCAGCGATGTCCTTATCTGTGACAGAACCGAAGAGACGACCAGCAGTACCGGTCTTAACCTTGACGGTAACTGTTGCCTTTTCAAGAGTTGTCTTGATCTCTTTAGCGTGGTCGAGATCGCGGACTTCGCGTGCAGCGCGTGCGCGACGAATTCCTTCGATCTGCTTCTCGCCACCGAGTGACCATGCGATTGCTACGCCACGTGGAAGAAGGAAGTTACGTGCGTAACCATCTTTTACAGTTACGACATCGCCAGCGTTACCGAGCTTATTTACTTCACGAGTAAGAATGAGTTTCATAGTTCAAGCCCCCTTATCGTGCTGATGATGTGTAAGGCAGAAGAGCAACTTCACGGCTGTTCTTGACAGCTGTTGCTACTGCGCGCTGATGTTGTGTGCATGCACCTGTTACTCGGCGAGCGCGGATCTTGCCGCGATCTGAGATGTACTTACGAAGGGTCGCAATATCTTTGTAATCGATATAGGTGACCTTGTCGCGACAGAAGCTGCATGGCTTCTTCTTGAACTTCTTATTAAGGGCAGCAGCCTTCGCGCCCTTGTTCTTTGGCTCGCGTAGAGCCTTGTTATTTCTTGCTCCCATTGTGGTGCTCCTTTTCGGGTGCCCTTCCCGCTAACTTAGTTAGCTAAGAAGGAATGGATGGTTAGTTGTTATTTAAAAAGGTGGTTCGTCGGTTGTAGATGTTCCCCATCCACCACCGGCTGGTGAAGTCGAAGCAGCTGCCCATGGATCATCTCCGAAGGTATCTGCAGCAGCTGGTGCTGCTGCGCCGCCGGCTGCACGCTGTGTGCGTGTGACCTTAGCTGTGGCGTTGCGAAGTGATGGACCTACTTCGTCAACTTCTACCTCAAAGACTGTGCGCTTTTCGCCCTCTTTTGTTTCGTACGAACGCTGCTTAAGTCGACCAGAGAGAATGACGCGCATTCCCTTTGTGAGTGACTCTGCAACATTCTCTGCAGCTTGACGCCAGATTTGGCATTGAAGGAAGAGGCTCTCGCCATCTTTCCATTCATTTGTAGCCTTATCTAAGTAACGAGGTGTTGAGGCAACGCGAAATTTAGCTACCGCTGCACCGCTTGGTGTAAAACGTAGCTCCGGATCGTCAACGAGGTTGCCGATTATTGTGATTGTTGTATCTCCTGCTGCCATTTCTTCCTCTTTTCTTAGCTTCTACTCTGGGGGTCTCTACTGGTGGAGTCCGTACTTATAAATTACTCGTCCTAAGTGACATCCGTGGCGAGAATCGCCACAGCTGTGCATTACTCGGGGCGAAGAACCTTTGTGCGAAGAACAGATTCGTTCAGGTTGAGCTGACGATCTAACTCTTTGATTGCCGCTGGCTCGCAGTGCATATCGACAACTGCGTAGATGCCTTCAGGCTTCTTGTTGATTTCAAATGACATACGGCGCTTGCCCCAAACATCGAGCTTGTCGACGCGGCCTCCGCTGTCTTTGATGATCTTGAGATATGTCTCAAGTGATGGTGTGACTGTACGTTCTTCGAGTTCTGGATCGAGAATGACCATTAGTTCATAGTGACGCATGCGTTAACCCGACCTCCTTTGGACTAAGACGGCCACGGCATTTCCGTGACAGGAGGGTTAATACTCTTCTTAAAAGCCCCGGTGGGGCGATCTTGAAGAGGTTAAGGGTAACTCTCGCCCGTGGATAAGAGAAATTCGCTGGGGAATACGCCCGATTTACGGTGGCGGGCAGCCAGACGTAGAACCAGGGCGATCGAGGCCCCAATTCGTATCAAGGTGATGACCGAATACGCCACAACCGGTAGCCCGAACTTGGCGCCAGTAACTGTGGCTAAGTGCTGCCAGATAGCTAGGTGATAGAGAACTTCAGCGCCCTGCCAGAACCAGAAGATTGCAACATCGCGTTTATCAATGAGTGCGATGACTGCAAGTGGTGCCAACCATAAAACATATTGCGGTGAATACACCTTGCTGACTGCCATCACTGCGACCATGATGAAGAGTGCAACATGTGCAAGCTTTAAAACATCAACTGTCTGTAAGAAGAAAAGTGAAAACAGTGTAATTGCGATTAGCAAAAGCAGAACTGAAAGATAGTTCTGATGCGTCAGGTCCAAACCAAGATTTGAGAGCGCATACCAAAGTGAGCCCCAATCAGAGCCACGATTAAGGTTGAGTGAGTAGAAACGCCACCAACCATCAAAGGTTGTGAGGGCAACCGGCAGATTAATTGCGGCAAAAGTTGCAACAACAATCGCTGAGTACTTTACAAACTTCAAGAGATCTTCGCGCCTGAAATAGATCAGCGCAATTGGGATGAGGAGAAAGATTGGTAAGAACTTAGTAGAGATTGCAATACCTAGCGCAAAGGCGCTCGCGTAATCTTGTTTACGATCAAACCAATAAATTGCCAGCATCATTGCCGCTATCGCCCACAAATCCCAGTTGATATACAACGATGCAATTGCGGCCGGCGCTAGCGGGAGTAAATATCCAAACTCTGGTCGTATTCGAAAAACAATAAATGCGATAAAGATAAAGAGGAGCGCCAGCAGAAGAGCGTTGCCATAAAAATAATTATTGGCGCCAGATGGCAAAAGCTTCGCAGTTGCCCACATAATCGCGCCCTGAACTACTGGATACTCAACAGAGCTTTCGCCCTTGCTATATGCCCAAGCGCCTTTATCTAGCCCTCTTTCACCATAGAGCGCTGGAATATCTGAATAACAGGCATGCACATACTGATCGGGCGTCTTCCAGCCGGTTTCTGCGCAATAGTTAAATTTTGCAAAGCTGAGTAAAGAAGCAAGAAGAGCTAAGGCAATAACTACGCGGCTTGTAACGCGCATGAAAGAGGTTAATCCTTCTTAACTTGGCGACCACCACTTGTCATCACAACAGGATCTAGTCCACCGATATTAGAAGGGGCTGGAAAGCTCATGACTGGCTCATTGCGGAGCGCACCCCTCATAAAAGCAGTCCAGATTCGCGCTGGGAAAGATCCACCGGTCACAGATGTCAGGCCACCAATTCCATTGAGTGATTCTGATGCGCTGTCGCGGAAGAGTGCCACAGTTGCAGATAGTTGCGGTGTGTATCCGGCAAACCAGGCAGATGCATTCGATTGCGAAGTTCCAGTCTTACCTGCAGCAGGGCGACCAAGGCCAAGAGCTGCAGCACCTGTTCCACCAGTGACGACGCTCTTGAGCGCATACGTTAAGTCAGCCATGACCTCTTTACTAAATACTTCTTGGGTCTGTGGCTTACCTTGATAGAGCACGCCCTTATTTGGACCAGTTACTTGCGCAACCATGTAAGGCTTTGAATACACACCTTGCGCTGCAAACGTTGCATATGAGTTTGCAACATCGATAACGCGCGGGCTGGCAACACCAAGTGTTACTGAAGGTGTTCCAATCATGGCAACTGTCTCAGGAATTCCGGCACGACGTGCTGCATCAACAACTTTATCTAGACCTGCCTTAATGCCAAGTGGGACGTAGACAGTATTAATGGAATGTTTTGTTGCGGTGAGTAAATCAACCTGTCCCCAACCTTCATTTCCATAGTTGGCGACTTCATATGGTTTGCCGAGATCATCAAATACTTGTGGTGAATCACCGTTCCACATCGATGTCAGTGGAATTCCTGCTTCAAGCCCTGCAATAAGTGCGAAGGCCTTAAATGTAGAGCCCGCTAGCGCAATTGACTGCGTAGCATCATTTAATTGGCGTACTACATAGTCGCGGCCGCCATACATCGCAATGACTTCGCCGGTGCCTGGGCGAATCGCAACCAGTGCGGTGTGAAGGTTTGCAGGTGCAGGCGATGGCGTTAAACGGTTTACTGCATCAACTGCAGATGTCTGTGCGCGTTGATCAAGAGTTGTCTTAATGACATATCCACCAACAAGTAGCTGTTCTTGCGTAAAGCCAACTTTGCTCAACTCTTTCTGAACCGAATCAATGATGTAACCCTTAGGTCCGCTGAGTTGGCCTGATGTTGTGCGAGGTGCAATTAGCGGCATCTTTGCGGCCTTTGCCTCAGCTTCAGTAATCCACTTCTTCTCAAGCATTCCATCTAATACATATTGGAATCGTGCATCCAGGCGCGCCTTATTTCTCTCTTTCCGTCCTTTATCTCCGAAGAATGGGTCATAGAGTCCAGGGGAGCGCAAAATACTTGCTACCACTGCAGATTGTGAGAGCGTTAACTGATTAGCGTTGCGGTTGAAATATTGTTGCGCGGCAGTTTGCACGCCATATGCCCCGCGACCAAAGTAAATGGTGTTGAGATAGTTTTCAAGGATCTGATCTTTTGTCATCGCGTTCTCAAGTTTGAGAGAGATGACCAACTCTTTAATCTTTCGTTGAATTGTTCGGCTCGGCGTTAAAAATGCGGTCTTGGCATATTGCTGTGTAATCGTTGAACCACCGGCGCTATTGAGATCACCGCTGCGAATATTGTTGAGCAGCGCGCGAGCAATACCTGTTGCGCTAAATGCTCGGTTGGAATAGAAATCACGATCTTCTGCAGCCATTACTGCGTAGCGAAGTTTCAGTGGAATCTTGGCAAGCGGCAGAATCTGACGGTTCTGGGTTCCGATGCGACCGATTTCGGCGCCATTGGAATATTGAATAATTGTGGATTGGCTATTTACATATGCATTCGGGTCAGGGATAGAGACGGTAAACCAGGCAAAGGCGAAGAGCGTTGCCCCAGCAACAAAGCTGAATCCGGCGATAAACACACCAGCGCGGATCAGAAGTGGTTTAACCATGTTCGCAGATTACTAGGCAATCACCGCAACGAAGGCGAGGCAAAGTCCTCGTCCTCAAGTGTTCGTTGTCTCCTTGGGGCTTTACGCTCACGGCCATCGCCGAGTAAGTAGGTAGAGCAGAGATGGTTCCAAGAACATTCACGGCACACTTCAACGACATACACCGAGAATTCACCGAATTCTCGTTCCATCTCTAATAGCTCACCGTCATTTTTAATGCGCCCTGAAAATTGTCCGAGCTGATCGCCGAATGTGTATCGAAGTTCAACTAATGAATCCTTCTTGCAGACTGGGCACTTTCTATCTGCCTTCTCGCCATGATATTTAGCTGCGCGCATTAAGTACGGGTCAGCATCACAAGCATCTACGACTCCACGAAAGAGTGCGAGCAGGGTCGCCCGCTTATCAAGTGAATAGTCGATGAATCCTCGCTTTGTTTTCATAGCAAGAGAAGAATAATCCTCTTTCATTAACTACGCTTCTCGTATGTCCCAACAGATTCCTCAGCAGATGACGCTGTGGCAGTTGGTGAGAGATAAGAAGCTCTTTCGCTTGCTGCGCGTTCGCTGGTCGGGTCAATTTACCGATGGTCTCTTTCAGAGCGCCCTTGCCTCATTCATTCTCTTCTCACCTGAACGACAAGCTAGCGCCACGAATGCTGCAGTTGCATTCGCTGTTGTTCTTCTTCCTTATTCAGTCATTGGCCCATTCGTTGGCACGCTCTTGGATCGCTTCTCAAGACAACGCGCAATTCTCTTCTCAAATCTCTCGCGTTCTGCAAATCTTTTAGTTATTGCATTCCTTATCTACAACGATTACAACGGCTCTGTCATCACCGCATTTGTCTTAATTGCGTTTGGCGTTAACAGACTTATCTTGGCTGGACTTTCAGCAGGTATCCCACTGATGACAACTCCACAAAACCTCATTACCGCCAACGCGCTAGCTGTCACGGGTGGTTCCGTTTGGGTTGTACTTGGCGGCGGACTTGGTCTGGGCCTACGCAAGATTGTTGATGCGACAGCATCTGCAGATCACTCTGATGCCACACTTATTGTTGCTGCATCTGGCGGCTACTTGATTGCAGCGCTACTTACCTCTTTATTAGCTAAATCTGAGATTGGTCCTCGCCCTCACGAAATTGTGAAGGGCAGCTTCACACAAGGATTACGTGAAATGCGCGAAGGCTTTGCATTCCTGCGCAATCACACCGACGCAGCTCGTGGCATTGTCGCTGTCGCCATCCATCGTGGTGGATTAACTGCGCTAACACTGACCGCACTTTTGCTTGAGCGAAATACCTTTAACGATCCAGCAGATAGTGATGCAGGGCTTGCCGGATTAAGTTTTACTTTGAGTATTGCGGCCATTGGTTTTGTTATCGGTGCGTTGATTGCTCCACGCGGAGTTGCCAAAGTAGGAAGACATCGTTGGATGCGACTTTCAATGGCAGCTGCTAGCGCTAGCGCGCTCTTACTGGTTATTGATCGCAATCCTGTATTGCTGGCATCAACTGCATTTTTCACTGCGCTCTGTGGTCAAAGTTTGAAAGTAACCAACGATGCGCTAGTGCAATCAAAGATTGATGACTTCTTCCGCGGTCGCGTCTTCGCTGTTTATGATGTTGTTGTTAATGGCGCCATCGTTCTATCTTCACTCTTTGCAGCGCTTATCCTGCCGCTCTCTGGAGATTCATGGTTACTGCCGTTACTGGTATCGCTAGCGTGGGCACTAGCTGCAACTATTTTATTGCGCCCCAATAAATTCTTTCTTAGGGATGCCGTCTAGCTTTCCACCATTGCAGTAACTCTTCGGTGGCGCGTTCTTCACCCAGTGGGCCGTGTTCCATACGAAGCTCCATCAGGAAATCAAGAGCTTTACCGACATCGGCGGATGGCGAAATTCCTAGTAGCTTCATTACTTGCGCACCATCTAGATCAGGACGAATCTTGGAGAGCTCTTCTTCCTCCGCCAACTTCGCGATGCGCTCTTCTAAGCTGTCATAGGTGCGTGCTAAGCGTTCTGCTTTCTTCGCGTTGCGAGTAGTGCAATCCGCACGTGTAAGTACATGTAAATGAGTTAGTAGCTCGCCGGCATCGCGCACATATCTACGCACTGCTGAATCGGTCCATTCGCCATCGCCATATCCATGAAAACGTAGGTGGAGCGCTACCAAGGTTTCAACTGCATCGATGGTCTCATTATCAAAGCGGAGCGCCTTCATACGAGCCTTTGATAAACGCGCACCCACAATTTCGTGGTGATGGAATGAAACTCCGCCACCTGCAATGAGATTACGAGTCTTCGGCTTACCAATATCGTGCAGTAACGCAGCTAAACGAATGACAAGGTTGGGCCCACCAAGGCGCTCTTCTTGCGCGATTGCTTGTTCAAGCACGGTAATGGAATGCTCGTATACATCTTTATGGTGGTGGTGTTCATCAATTTCTAGACGCAGCTTAGGAATTTCAGGAAGAACCATTTCTGCTAAACCGGAATCAACGAGCGCCGTAATTCCAACGCGTGGGTGATCTGACATCAATATCTTTACAAATTCATCGCGTACTCGCTCGGCTGAGATAATTGAGATTCGGCTCGTCATCGTTGACATTGCCGTAAAGACTTCAGGAGCAATCTCAAAGTTGAGCTGGCTAGCAAAACGGGCAGCGCGCATCATCCGTAGTGGATCATCGCTAAATGATTGCGCTGCACTTACTGGTGTGCGCAGTACCTTCTTTACTAAATCATCTAGCCCGCCATATGGATCGATAAATTCTGGCTCTTTGCCGGTGAGCTCAAGCGCCATCGAATTAACTGTGAAATCTCGACGAGATAAATCACCTTCGATAGTTTCACCAAATTCGACATCTGGATTTCTAGAACCTTCTTCATAATTTTCCGTGCGATAGGTAGTTACTTCAACTGTTGTATCGCCGCGTTTTCCGGCAACGGTGCCAAACAAAATTCCGGTATCCCATGTGTTATCAGCCCAACTCTTAAGAATTTTCTTGGTCTGATGTGGATGCGCATCTGTTGTGAAATCTAAATCGTTGCCAAGTCTTCCAAGAATTGCATCGCGCACCGGGCCACCGACAAGAGCTAATTGAAAGCCCTCGGCTTTAAATGCTTGCGCTAGCGAACTAGCGAGCGGGGCGCGTTCGATCAGCGAGCGGATAGCCAATTCCGCTCCTAAATTAACCTTCTCAGCGCTCACAATAGGTAAGGGTAGTCGCGTAGGCTTAGCGCCATGACCCCGGCACCTAGTGCGGGCAGCGAAGGTACGAAGAAGAAACGTAGGCGCAAGCGCCCATCGAACCGCTCTCCGCAGTCTCCTCAATCAACGACCCCTGGCGAACCGAAAAAGGCTGCGCCAAAGAGCGTAAAGAGTAAACCGCCATATGCAAAGCGTGTTGATGAAGTCAGCGCAGGTGGATTGGTCGTAGATACAACTGGAAAGTTAGGTCTCTTAATTGGCCGCCGCGACATTAAAGATGCAACTGGAAAACGAATTCTCTGGTCACTTCCTAAAGGCCACATTGAGGAAGGCGAAACCCCTGAAGAAGCAGCTCTTCGTGAAGTTGCCGAAGAAACTGGAATTCAATCGAAGATCGAAAAATCACTAGGCGTTATTGATTTCTGGTTTATGGCAGGTGGAAAGAGAATTCACAAAACCGTCCATCACTACCTCTTCCGTGAAGATGGTGGGGTTCTGGCGGCGCAAGAGACTGAAGTTGATGAGGTTGCCTGGTTTCCACTTACAGAAATTGTGGAACGTCTTGCCTATCCTGATGAAAAGAAGCTGATTGCACGCACCAATGCCACTCAAGAGTTGAGCGCGTTATGAGAATCGCACTAGCAAGTAAGTTGCTGGTTGTTGCCTTTCTCTCCTCATTCATCTTTATCCCGGCATCTTCTGCAAATACACCAGTAGTTCGAGTTATCGATAAACCACACCTGAATTCAGATGGCACCTTGCGCAAAAACAATTTACCTCAATCACTTCTTCCATCCGGAAAACTAGGAAGGCTTATCTTCACTCCACCTAACTCATCCAAGACATATCTCATTGATGCAGCTCTCGTTGATGAAGTTCAAAAACTTGCGCTGAGTGATCCTGAAGATGTAACTCCTGAAGCAATAATTGCTGCTGAGAATTGGCTATACCGATTAAAGATGGGAAGCGCTGATAACAAAGTGGTTGCTCTTCCTTATGGCAATCCCGACGAGAAGTTGTTGAAGCGAATTGCCCCGAGCGAACTGATTTTCTATACAAAATACGCGCAAAGTAAGCTCGAAAGTTATCTTGGCCGCCCAGTGCTGGCACAGAACGGTTGGGGCACAGGTACTTCTCGACTTAGCAGCGAATTTATCGATGACTACACAGAAAATCGCCGATTGCTCACTGGTCTGAGTACTTTAACTACAGCTGCTGAAGTAAGCGATCTGCGTGGGCGTCTAGCTATCCCGTTAAATCCACTGCTTAACGAGAAGGAACGCGCTTACTTCTCATTTAACAATAACAATGCAGTTAAAGAAACTGCAGAAAAGTTAAAGGTAACAGCTGGCCGCTATCAAATCACATCAAGCAGTGCCAAGTTGCCCATCACCCTTGTCAATAACTTTGATACTGCATCCGTTGTCAGCGTCTCTTTGATTCCCATGAACTCACGTATCCAAATAGAAAATGTCAATAACATTACTCTGGCTCCAAAATCTCGCCAGCAGATTCTTGTTCCTGTCGATGTTATTGCACCTGGATCAACGCTCGTTCTGGCGCAGCTCATAAACTCTAAAGGTCTGCTCGTTGGTGAGGTCTCCAAGCTAGAGTTAAATGCAACAATTATTGATTCGCGTGTTGCTTGGTTTACAACTGCGGCAGCCGTTCTACTCTTCTTGGGTGCAGTAACTCAATCTGTGCGCCGAATCCGAAGGGGTCGTAATGAAAAATAACGAACTCTTCCGCGCCTCGGGAATCATGGCCGTTGGCACAATTCTTTCTCGTATTACAGGTTTTATTCGTGCGCTCCTTGCTGTGGCAGTTCTTGGTACCGCACTCCTTGCTGATACCTACAACGTGGCAAACACCATGCCTAATATTCTCTACAACTTACTTGTCGGTGGAGCGCTGACTGCAATCTTTGTTCCACAACTAGTGCGCTCATTCGATGATGCTGATGGCGGACATGGTTTTGCATCTCGTTTAGTAACAACTATCTCGGGAATTCTGCTCATCCTTGTTGCAGTTGGTGTGGCCTTCGCACCTGCCCTTGTGCGCATCTACGCCCCTGAATTTTCAACGCCTGGCTTTGAAACTGAGCGCGAAATCGCCATCGCCTTTACCCGCTACTGCCTGCCGCAAATTTTCTTCCTAGGTCTTTTCACAATGCTGGGCCAAGTTGCCAATGCTCGCGGTTCTTTTGCGCCCCTTATGTGGGCGCCGATTGCCAATAACTTGGTTGTCATCGCAGTCTTTGCGGCAATCTTGGCCTTTCAGCACACCATCACAATCAGTTCCATCACTGATTTCCAAGTACAACTACTTGGTTGGGGCACAACGCTTGGAGTTGTTGTTCAGGCGTTAATTTTGATCCCAGTTGTAAAGCGTTCAGGGATTCGTTTGCGCCCATCTTTTGGAGTCAAGGGCCTCGGTAAATCATTTGGTTTAGCTGGCTGGACCTTGGTCTATGTATTGATTTCACAACTTGGATACTTAGTCACTGTCAATGTTGCTACCAGCGCCGCAGTGCGAAGTGCGCAAGCAGGTATTGAAACTGGTGTTGGTTTTACTCCATATACAAGCGCGTACTACATCATGTTATTGCCATATTCGATTGTCACAATTTCTATCGTGACAGCGTTACTGCCGCACCTTTCTAGATTAGCAATTGCAAAGGACTTTGAAGAAGTCCGCAAGCAGTTGATTCGCGCCATTCGTATGGTGGGCGTTGTTACTGTTCCCAGCGCGGTTGCGCTCTTGCTCTTTGGCCCACTGATGACTGAAGTTCTTTATATGGGAATCAGCCTGGAGGATTCGCGCTATATCGGTTTTGTCTTATCTGCACTCAGCTTAGGTTTAGTTGCATTCTCAATTAATCTCATTTTGATTCGTGGTTTTAATGCCTTCGAAGATACAAAGACTCAAGTTACTTCGATCATTATCATCAACATCATCTCAGTTGCTCTCTCTTATCTATTCTTAGCAACTCTTGATAGCAATTGGGTCACCGTTGGACTTGGCGTTGCCTTCTCTGTCAGTTACATCGTCGGCCTCTTCATCACAATCGGCCTCTTGAAAAAGCATGTGGGGCGCTTACAGATATCTGAATTTGCTGGCCAACATTTCAGGCTCTTTGCCGCATCCCTCTTGGGAATGTTGCCATTCTTCGCTGTAGCGCAATACTTTGGCTGGGCTTACGAAGAGACAACTCTGACAATTCGCGCGCTTCGACTCTTCGTTCTTCTCGTAGGTAGTGGTCTTGCATATCTTCTCTGTGCTCGTCTCTTTAAAGTGAGTGAAATCGCAGGGTTACGCGCCTTCGCCACGCAAGTGTGGCAACGCGCTCGTAAGAAGTAAGAAGATTGAAGGCGGTACTCTGCGCACATGAGCACTGAAGTACGCGAACTCGTCATTGTTGGATCAGGACCTGCCGGTTACACCGCAGCTATCTACGCCGCCCGTGCTCAGCTCAACCCGGTGATTTATGAAGGCTCAGTCACTGCAGGTGGCGCACTAATGAATACAACTGAGGTAGAAAACTTTCCAGGATTTATCGATGGAATCATGGGACCAGATCTCATGGATAACATGCGTAAGCAATCAAAACGATTTGGAGCAGAACTTGTTACCGACGATGTTGTCGAAATGGATTTAACTGGCGATATCAAAATTGTTAAAGATGGCTCAGGAAATACCGTTAAGGCGCGCGCCGTCATTCTTGCAATGGGTTCTGCTTATCGCGAGATTGGTCTTGAGAACGAGAAGCGTCTATCTGGTCGCGGCGTTTCATGGTGTGCAACATGTGATGGTTTCTTCTTCCGCGATCAAACAATTGCAGTTGTTGGCGGTGGAGACTCTGCAGTTGAAGAGGCGACCTTCTTAACAAAATTTGCCTCCAAAGTTGTTTTGATTCACCGTCGCGGCGAACTCCGCGCTTCAAAGATTATGCAAGATCGCGCACTGACCAACCCAAAGATTGAGATGCTCTGGCATACCGAAGTCACCGATGTATTGGGCGCAGATAAAGTAGAAGCGTTGCAGCTTCGCAACACTCAGACTGGCGAAGTCTCACAACGCGACTTCACCGGCCTCTTTGTTGCTATCGGGCATATTCCACGCTCTGAACTTGTTACATCTTCTGTAACTCTCGATAACGAGGGCTATGTAAAGGTCGAAGGTCGTTCAACGCGAACAAACCTCGCTGGCGTCTTTGCTTGTGGTGATTTGGTGGATCACACCTATCGCCAGGCAATTACTGCAGCAGGTTCTGGTTGCCAGGCGGCGTTAGACGCTGAAAAATTCTTATCCCACTAGTAACCTAACCAACTTGATAACGAGAAAAGATAAATAGGAGTAGATATGAGCGCACCAACCAAGGTCACAGCAGCAGATTTCGATCAGGTAGTCCTTAAGAGCAGCACGCCAGTGCTCGTGGATTTCTGGGCTGAATGGTGCGGGCCATGCCGCGCAATCGCTCCGATTCTCGATGATATTGCCGCCGAACACGGCGATAAGTTGAAGATCGTCAAGCTCAATACTGACGAAGAATCAGCAATCGCTATCAAGTATGGAGTTACATCGATTCCGATGCTTAACGTTTATGTCAACGGTGAAGTTGTTAAAACAATTATTGGTGCAAAGCCAAAGCCAGCTCTTCTTAAAGAGCTTGAAGGATTTATTTAATTCAACAACCCGTGAGGGTTAATAGGATTACAAATCTATGAAAGAGATGTCTCCTGATGAGATTCGCTCTTTCCAACAAGGGCGTGGCCTCCATGTCACAGGCGAACTCAATGAAGCAACTCTGCGCGCACTCGATGAGGCGCGCTGGAAGCTAGGCGATCGCTCGCTGAATCTGCAGCCATCTCCCATGATGCGCGGCGATGATGTTGCTGCCTTGCAATCTCGCCTGACTGAGATGGGTTTTAACTGTGGTCGCGTTGATGGAATCTTCGGTGAGATCACTGAATCTGCAGTGAAAGAGTTTCAAAAATCTGTCGGCGTTAAAGTCGATGGTAGATGTGGCCCGGCCACAATTATCGCCTTGCTGCGACTTACAAAGATAGTTTCAGGTGGTGCACCTGCAGCCCTTCGTGAAAGTGCGGCACAGAAAAATCGTGGTCCAGCACTTGCCAATAAAGTTATTGTTCTTGATCCAGGTTCTGATAGCCATGAAGCAGAGATTGTCTATGACATCGCTCAGCGCATTGAAGGTCGTTTGCTCGCATTGGGCGCTAGCGTCTTTCTTACTCGCGGCACCCAGAACAATCCAACTGAAGCCGAACGAATCACTTTTACAAATAAGAGCAGCGCTGATTTATTGATCTCGCTGCATGTTGACCACCACAAGAACCCGCAAGCACGCGGGGTTGCCACCTTCTTCTATGGCAGCGACCAACATGGAATTCATTCGATTGTGGGCGAGAAATTCGCATCGTTGGTACAGCGCGAGATCTGCGCACGTACCGATTTCATCAATTGTCGAACTCATGCAAAAACTTGGGATTCACTCCGTCTGACTAAGGCGCCGGCAGTTCGCGTTGATCTCGGTTATTCAAGTAATGAAAGTGATGCCGCCCGCCTTTCGCAAGCGGATTTCCGTAACGCTATTGCTGAAAGTTTTGTTATCGCAATACAGCGCCTCTATTTAGCTGCTGAAGATGATGCAAAGACTGGGACTTTACGTATTTCAGACCTGCGTAACGCAGGTATTCGCCGCTAAATCCATCACAACCATTGTCGCCCGTATGGGAGACTTCTCCTTATGTCCGACATTTCAATTCGCTATCAGACCGGTGCTCCGCAGAATCTCGAGAAGAGATTTGCCACACGAGCCGCCGGAATGTTGCCATCTGAAATTCGAGCGCTCTTCGCTGTTGCTTCTCGCCCAGAGATAGTTTCACTCGCAGGTGGAATGCCCAATCTTTCCGCTCTTCCAATGGAGATGATGGCTGGCGTTGTTAATGAATTGATTTTGACTAATGGAGCAGAAGCTCTGCAATACGGCAGCGGCCAAGGACATCCAAAACTTCGCGAACAAATCTGCGATGTGATGGCGCTTGAAGGAATTCGTGCAAATGCTGACGACATCGTCGTCACAACTGGCTCACAGCAAGCACTTGATTTAATCTCGCGAATCTTTATTGATCCGGGCGATGTTGTCTTAGTTGAAGCACCTTCTTATGTTGGAGCGCTCGGCACATTCCGCCAATATGAAGCATCTGTCGTACATGTTGAGATGGATCACGATGGAATGATTCCTGATTCTCTGCGCGCTGCCATTAAGAGCGTGCGCGCTGCAGGGCGCAAGATTAAATTCTTGTATTTGATTCCTAACTACCAGAATCCAACTGGCGTCTGTCTGCCAGCTGATCGCCGTACTGAAATTCTGGCAATCTGCCGCGAAGCAGAGATCTTTGTTGTTGAAGATAACCCTTATGGGCTACTTGGTTTCGATAAGCCATCACCTAATGCGATGCGTGCAGAAGATTCTGAGAACGTTATCTATCTCGGCTCATTTTCAAAGACAATCGCATCTGGTCTACGTATTGGCTGGGCTTTGGTGCCGCAATCACTCAAAGATAAATTGGTAATCGCCTCTGAATCTTCGATTTTATGTCCATCAAACTTCACTCAGCTCACTATTTCCAGCTACTTGGCAGATCAGCCATGGCGCGATCAGATCGCTAGCTTCTGTGAACTCTATAAGGTGCGTCGCGATGCAATGCTAGAAAGCCTTGAAGAACACTTCCCACAAGAGGCAACATGGACAAAGCCTGGTGGTGGTTTCTATGTCTGGGTTAATCTGCCGCCAGAAATTGATACCAAAGCTTTAATGCCTAAGGCAATTGTTGCCAAGGTTGCCTTTGTTCCAGGAAATGCTTTCTATGCAGATGGTCTTGGCTCTTGGTCGATGCGTCTTTCATACTGCCATCCAACTCCAGAGCGCATTCGCGAAGGTGTGAAGGCGCTCGGTGGCGTGATTAAGCAAGAGATGAGGCGTCGCGGAACCGCGCTTAATTAATTCGCTTTAGCCTTCGATTAAATCAACAATACGTTGTAAATCTTCGCTTCCTGAAAACTCGATCACAATCTTGCCTTTTCCAGTTCCCGTCTGCACAGTCACGCGGGTATCGAGGTAATCACTTAAAACCTCAGCGGCTGCCAAACCTGCTCCGGATACACCTTTAGCACCAGATTTCTTGGGCGCCTTACCTGTTGCTGGCTTGAGGGTTGTAATGATCTCTTCAACGGCGCGAACGCTTAAGTTTTCAGCGACGATACGAGAAGCTAGTTTTTCAATCTCTGCTGCATCAGTTAGCGATAAGAGTGCACGAGCATGCCCTGCTGAGATAACACCGGCTGCAACTTTACGTTGCACTGAATCTGGCAGGTTAAGTAAGCGAATTGTGTTTGAGATTAGCGGTCGTGATCGCCCTAGCTTGAGAGCAAGTTCTTCCTGTGTGCAGCCAAAATCACTTAGAAGTTGGGCGTAAGCAGCTCCTTCTTCAAGCGGATTAAGTTCGCTGCGGTGAATATTTTCAATCAGCGCCTCGCGAAGTAGTTCGTTATCCGGAGTCTGGCGAATGATGACAGGAATGCTGGTAAAGCCCGCTAGCTTTGCCGCGCGGAAACGGCGCTCGCCCATGATTAATTCATATTTGTTTTCAGCGACTTTACGTACTACCGGTGGTTGCAAAATTCCGATTGATTTAATTGAAGCAACAAGTTCTGCCATCGCTTCTTCATTAAAGATAGTGCGAGGTTGTCTTGGGTTTGGAGAAATTTGCGAAACCAGAACTTCGTTTTGTTGTGCGACTTCTGTGCCGGCAACTGTGAGTGAAGTTGGGATAAGTGAATCAAGGTTTGTGCCGAGCCCGCCGCGCTTAGTTGCCATTATGCAATTCCACCTTTGTAATTAATGCTGACAACATTTGAGTCAAAGACAACATCTTTTGGCTTTCCGCGCTCTGCAATTTCGCGCGCAACCTGCATATATGCAATAGCGCCAGGTGATAGCGGATCGTAGGTCATCACAGTCTGGTTATATGAAGGCGCTTCAGATACACGTACTGCGCGAGGGATAGGAATATCAATAAGTTCGTTGGGAAAGTGTGAGCGAACATTTGCGGCCACATCATTTGATAGACGTGTACGTGAATCAAACATTGTTAAGACGATCGTTGAAAGATTAAGGTTTGGGTTAAGGCGCTTCTTCACGACCGAATATGTTTCAAGGAGCTGTGATAAACCTTCAAGTGCGTAGTACTCAGTTTGGATTGGAATCAACAACTCTTTTGATGCAGCAAATGCATTGATCGTTAATAAGCCAAGTGATGGTGGGCAATCGATAAAGATGTAATCGTAATTTGCACTTACCTCATCGATTGCAGCCTTCAATTGCAGTTCGCGCGCAACCATTGAAACTAAATTAATCTCGGCATTCGCTAGTGATGTATTTGATGAGACGCAATCGAGCGCGGGAAAACCTGCAACTTTTTTTATCACTTCACTCATTGAAGAGTTGCCCATCAACACTTCATAGACACCGGCGCTATCACGATGTTCAACGCCGAGGGCGGTCGATGCATTGCCCTGTGGATCTAAATCGATAACGAGGACCCGCAAGCCCCCCATCGCCATGGCGGCTGCGATATTGACGGTGGTGGTGGTCTTGCCAACCCCGCCCTTCTGGTTGGCCACGGTAAAGATCCGGGTAGAGGTTGGTTTTGCCATCGCCTCTTTGAGACGGCGAACCCCCACTACCTTCGCGGGTGTTTCACGTGAAACTTCGTCAGCCATAGACGAATCTAAGCACGCAACCCAATCTATTCACTAAATTGATAGGGCGCCTTTGCGCAGCTCGACTATCCGTCCGAGCCCAATCCCCTCTAAATCAATCTCGTGCAGGACGGCGTTCTTCACGCCCTCCATCTCAGAAGCTGCCGACTCCCCCTTCATCGCAAGGAGGGCGCCCCCAGTTTTAACCATATGCCAGCTCATCTTCTTCAACTTCTCAAGCGGGGCCACAGCTCGGGCGGTGACAAAATCTGCGCTCTTCTTTACATCCTGGGCTCGCCCGCGAATCACCTCAATATCAAGGCCTGTGGTCGCTTCTTTCAAAAATTCGACTCTACGCTCAAGGGGTTCGATTAAGGTAACCCGCAAGTCGGGTCTGGCTAGGGCTACCACTATGCCGGGAAGTCCCGCCCCTGATCCGATATCGAAGAGGGATGCCCCCTGCGGCAGCAGTTTGGTGACCGGTAGGCAGTTAAAGATATGGCGATCCCAGATGCGCTCGCCCTCTCGGGGTCCGATCAGGCCTCGCTCAATGCCCGCGCTTGTGAGGAAATCGGCAAAGGCCCGAATCTCAGCTTGACGCTCTGGGAAGTAGCGGCCGACTAGCCCCTCTACTGAATGTTCCACGTGAAACGGGCTATGCCGGGTAGATGACTACGAAGCGGTTTGGGTCTTCCCCATCAGATTCTGAGGTCAACCCTAGGGTCTGGATTGTGTCATGGATGATCTTGCGCTCAAAGGCGTTCATTGGGTCAAGTTTGATTGAGTTGCCAGTGGTCTTCGCCTCTTCCGCCATCTTCTCAGCTAGTGCGGTAAGTTCTTTACGGCGACCTGCACGGAAGCTATCGATATCGAGCATTAAACGGCTGCGATCCCCGGTAGAAGTCTGAACCGCGAGGCGGGTCAGCTCCTGGATAGCATCCAAAACTTCACCCTCTGGTCCCACAAGGTGGCGGAGCTTGCCGCCTACGATTGCAAGGGACGCGCGCCCATTTTCGACATCGATATCGATATCTCCATCAAGGTCTGCAATATCAAGTAGCCCTTCGAGGTAATCAGCGGCGATATCGCCCTCTTCCTCTAGCTTGGCCACGCTCTTTGGGGCTCTCGCCTCTCTTGGCTCGCTCGCCTCTGACTTTTCTTCAGTTGTCTCTTCTATAGTCTCAGTAACTTCTGACATGTGATGTCCCCTTTATGGTGTTTAAAGCGTTTTTAATAGTAATTGTCGGTTTATTTCTTCTTCTTTTTCTTCTTTGGCTGCTTACGTTGGCCTTGGACCTCGGGTTGCTCTTCGGTCTGGTCAATTTCATCGGTTGCTCCCGCTTTCGCGTCGAGCTTGTTCTTCTCTGCGCGCTTTCGCTGCAGCTCTTCATACGCCGGAGATCCTGGCGTTGGGTTTCGCTTAATGACGTAGTACTGCTGTCCCCATGTCCATAAGTTTGTTGTCGACCAGTAGATCAAAACACCAACTGGGAAGTTAACGCCAGAGACAGCAAAAATTACTGGGAATGCATACAACATAATTTTTTGTTGCTGCAACATCATATTGTTGCTCGCATCCATCTTTGGCATGCCCTTCACCATCAATTGACGCTGAGTTGTAAATGTTGTTGCTGACATAAAGATAATCAGTAAAACAGTCACAATCTTTACGGTTAAATCAGGGGAGCCCAAGAAGGTCTCTGAAATCTTTGCACCGAAGAATGTTGCTTGCGCTGCTGAATCTAGGTATTCGCCTTTAAGGAATCCGCGAGCGATAGGTGCTGAAACACCTTCATCTGTCTTAGCTGCAATTCCGTTAAGAACAGTAAAGAGTGCGAAGAAGATTGGTGCTTGAGCAAGGATTGGAAAACATGAAGCAAGTGGGTTTGTTTTATGCTCTTTGTAGAGCTTCATCATCTCTTCCGATTGCTTCTGGCGATCATCTTTGTACTTCTTTTGAATCTCTTTCATATGTGGTTGCAGGGCGGTAAGTGCACGCTGTGACTTAATCTGCTTCACGAAGAGTGGAATCAAAATGATACGGATTAAAACTACAAGGCCCATGATGGAAAGAGTCCAGGTAACACCGGAATCAGTGCCGAAGATAGGTGTGAGGCCTTTATGGAAAAGGACAATTACACCTGATACGAAACCATAGAGAGGATCAAGGATAAAACCCATTAGAGAGCGCCCACCACTTCTTTTTTATCGCTCTTGCGAGCATCTGCTGAATCGAGGTATTCATCAACATAATCAACGCCGCCATGTGACCATGGATTACAGCGCACTAACCGCCATGCCGCCATGCCCACACCCTTAACGCCGTAACGACGAACTGCAGTGATCGCATAGTTTGAACATGACGGGTAATACTTACAGCGCGGTGAAGATACAGATGAGAATGCTTGGTAGATGCGCATAGGAATTGCAAGAAGTAGGCGCATTACTTGCTCGCCACCTTTGTGCTCTTTGCGGAGAGTTTGTTGATTAACTCTAAAATTTCTTCAGAAACGTTTCTATCGCCATCTTCTTTAAGTGCGCGGATTACTAGAAGTGAACCGGTTGGAAGTGATGCGATAAGTGGCGCAACAGCGTGACGAATTTTGCGGGCTAAACGGTGGCGCTTTACAGATCCGCCGACAGCTTTATTGATAATCAAGCCGCATTTAGCTGAGTCGTTATTTGTGACAGGCGAGATGTAGAGATATCCAACGAAATGTTGTGTGGTAACTCGAACCCCGCTCTTTGTAGCGCGAGCGAAATCAGAGCTTGCAGTTAAACGTGCGCCTTGAGGAAGCACGAAGATCCCTTAGCTGCTCTTAACCTTACGCAGAGAGCTTTGAGCGGCCCTTAGCGCGGCGAGCAGAGAGAACTGCACGTCCTGCACGGGTAGCCATGCGGGCGCGGAAGCCATGCTTCTTGGCGCGACGACGCGTATTTGGCTGGAAGGTGCGCTTTGTCATGAGAACTCCAAAATCTGTGAGGCGCGCTTGCGCCTGGTGCGGTTGATCGGTTTAGAAATACGGGGGAAGCAAGGAGGCAACAGTACGGATGTGGATAGCCGCTGGTCAAACCCGCCGATTGGCCCCTCCAGGACCCTAAAGTTGTGGATAACCACTTGCTATTTCCTCAAATGGGGTCTACTTTGCGGGTTCTCCACAGGCATCCGTCGAAATCGGTCTGATTTAGAGGCTAAACCCCTACTTTAGACCACAGCCTGTGGATAACATTGTGGATAGACCTGGGGGCTGAAAAATGGCAGTTGTAGATGTTGAACTGTCCGAGCTCTGGGCCCGCGTCGTAGACCATGTCTCGGCCGGTGAACCTCAGCATCGCGCCTTCTTGGCGATGACCAAGCCTCTAGGTCTTCTACAAAAAGAAGGTGGGGCCACCAGCCTCCTCGTCGCTGCCCCAAATGCCTTCGCTAAAGATGTCCTCGAATCTCGTCTTCGCACAGTTGTCAATGAAGTCCTCACTGCCGAACTCGGTGAAAAGGCAAATATCGCAGTGATGGTCGATGAGACCATCGAGCTTGAAGATCTACCGGCTCCTACCGTCACTATCGAAACAGTAGCTGCCCGACCAGGCACGGGTCGTGAAGAAGAATCGGTCCGTAAATCAGATGAGCCTTCTCAATTAAATGCGCGCTACATCTTTGAAACTTTTGTTATCGGTGCATCAAATCGCTTTGCACATGCCGCAGCTGTAGCGGTCGCTGAAGCGCCAGCTAAGGCATATAACCCGCTCTTTATCTACGGCGAATCTGGTCTTGGTAAGACTCACTTGCTCCACGCAATCGGCGCATACGCAAAAGAGTTATACGGCAATGTGCGCGTGCGTTACGTTTCTTCTGAAGAATTTACCAACGACTTTATTAACTCTATCCGCGACGATAAAGCTACTGCTTTCCAGCGTCGATATCGCGATTTAGATATCTTGCTTGTTGATGATATTCAATTCCTTGAAAATAAAGAACGTACTCAGGAAGAGTTCTTCCATACTTTTAACACTTTGTATAACGCCAACAAGCAAATCGTGATTTCATCAGACCGCCCACCAAAGCAGTTAACAACTCTTGAAGATCGACTCCGTTCTCGATTCGAGTGGGGTTTGATTACCGATATCCAGCCACCTGAACTTGAAACCCGTATCGCGATTCTCCGCAAGAAGGCTGCGCAAGATAAGTTAAACGCACCCGATGATGTTCTTGAATTTATTGCAAGTAAAATCTCTACCAATATCCGCGAGCTCGAGGGTGCGTTAATTCGCGTAACTGCTTTTGCATCCCTTAACCGCCAGGTTGTTGATATGGGGCTAGCTGAGATTGTGTTAAAAGATTTAATTCCTAATGAATCAACTTCTGAGATCACAGCGCCAACCATCATGGCTCAGACCGCGGCGTATTACAGTCTTACTATCGATGATCTTTGTGGAACATCTCGTTCGCGCGCATTAGTTAATGCCCGCCAGATTGCGATGTATCTATGTCGTGAGTTAACCGAGCTCTCACTTCCGAAAATCGGTCAGACATTTGGCGGCCGTGATCACACCACCGTGATGCACGCCGACCGAAAAATTCGCGAGTTGATGGCAGAGCGTCGTTCGATTTATAACCAGGTTAATGAGCTCACCACCCGAATTAAGCAGCAGGTGGGTTAAGGGCTGATTTACGCTTATTTGTCCGCTTTTAACCCGTTTACCCCCAAGGTGGGGATAACTTGTGGATAACTGTGGATAGTTCGAAGATTTCTGTGGGTAATTAAGTGAGAGGTAAAGGAAGGGGAGAGACGATGAAGTTAGCGCACAGCTCTACCCACACCCTTTACCCACTTACCCACATCCTCGCGCAGTTGAATAAAGGTTCTGACCTGCTCTTTCTCTACCTTTCCACAGTTTTCACACCTAGTTACTACTACTACCTTTATATATACAAAACCCGTTTCCAAGCGGACCATCCACAAATTACAGTTCTACTACAGAAATACACCTACATGAGTGCGAGGGCTACGGCGTGAAATTTACAGTTGATCAACAATCACTTACAGATGGAGTGAACTGGGTTTCTCGCTCACTCTCATCACGCCCGATTAAAACCGAACTCCTTGGAATCAAGATTGATGCAACCGGTGATGAAGTACTCCTTAGTGGCTCTGATCTTGAAACATCAAGTAAATCTTCATTTAAAGCAGATATCCTCGAAAAAGGCGCCGTTTTGGTTCCAGGAAAGTTACTCGCTGAAATTTCGCGCTCGCTTCCAAATAAACCAATCACCATCACACTCGATGGTTCTCGAGTACTTGTCACATCAGGCTCTGCAAAATTTACCCTTCCTACACTTTCACTCTCTGAATATCCAAACCTTCCAGAACTTCCTGAAACAACCGGCTCTGTTGCCAGCGACACTTTCGCTACCGCGGTTGCACAAGTTGCTATCGCCGCCGGCCGCGATGATTCACTACCAACACTTACTGGTGTTCATGTAGAGATCAACGAAGAGACAATCACGTTAGCTGCTACAGACCGCTACCGTTTAGCTGTCCGCGAATTTACTTGGAACCCTGCAACGCCAGGATTTTCTACATCAGCGCTGATGCGCGCTCGCACACTTGCAGATGCAGCTAAATCACTTGTCGGCACAAAAAATGTATCCCTCTCATTTGCACCCACTACATCGCACGATCGCCTTGCAGGCTTTTCCGGTGACGGTAAATCAATGACTTCGCGTATGTTGGACGGAACCTTCCCCCCATACCGCCACCTTCTTCCCACTGAAACAACAACTGTTGCAGTTATTGAAGTAGCGCCTTTCTTAGATTCTGTCCGCCGCGTTGCGCTCGTTACGGATAAAACTGTTCCACTTCGCCTTGAATTTAAAGATGGCGGCGTATCACTTGAAGCAGGCGCCGGCGAAGAAGCGCAAGCAACAGAAACCATCGATGTGCTACTAAACGGTGAACCAATCTCGATTGCCTTTAACCCAACCTTCTTAGCTGATGGCCTACAAGCAGTCGGCACACCATTTGTGCAGATTTCATTTACCGGCTCCAACAAACCAGCGATCCTCACCGGGCGTACCGAACCAAACGGTCCCTCCATTGAAAACTATCGCTACCTGTTGATGCCGATGCGTTACGCCTCTTAAAGAGAGCACACCCCTGCAATGCGCGTTACGCGTCTATCGCTCACCAATTTCCGCTCCTACCCGCAGTTGGATCTTGAGTTCTCTGAAGGCCCCTCAACCTTTATAGGAAATAACGGCAGCGGCAAAACAAATATCGCCGAGAGTTTGATTTATCTGGCATATCTGTCGTCGCATCGTGTTTCACAGAACCAACCACTCATTTCACTTAACAAAGACCAAACAATCATCCGAGCTGAAATCGAGAGCCAAGGGCGCACCCTGCAAGTGGACCTTGAGATCAATGCAACGAAAGCAAACCGCGCCCGCCTTAACGGAAACCCAGTTAAATCCCAGCGCGAAATATTGGGCGCCTTACAAATTATCTACTTCTCACCTGAAGATCTTGATTTAGTGCGCGGTGAACCAACCCATCGCCGCGATTTTCTAGACAAACTTCTTATCACCCAGTCGCCACGTTTAGCTGGCGTTATCTCTGATTATGAACGCGTCGTAAAGCAGCGAAATACGCTACTTAAAACACGCGCACCTGAAAACGCGCTAGTGCCATGGACAGAGCAACTCATTCAATATGGCGCGCAGTTAACCGCTGAAAGAGTGAAGTTAGTTGATGATCTCAACCCATATGTTGCAGCGAACTATAAAAACCTTAACGAGGTAAAACCTGCATCAATTTCTTACAAATCGAGTACCGAAAACTTAAGTGCGGATATACAACAGAACACCGATGTATTGACCGCTCGCCAACAAGAGGTGGCGCGCCAAGAGATCGAACGTGGTGTTTCACTTATTGGCCCACACCGCGACGACCTACATCTAGAACTCGGCGACTTTCCCGCAAAAGGTTATGCCAGCCACGGCGAATCTTGGTCGATGGCGATTTCACTACGTATCGGTTCTTATAACCTTTTAAAAACAGAAGGCGCCGAACCTGTTCTCATCCTCGATGATATTTTCGCCGAGCTCGATACCGCACGCCGCCAGCAGTTAACTTCAGTCACACAAATGGCTGAACAAACTTTTATTACCGCAGCTGTTGAAAGCGATCTGCCAGCCGAACTATTATCGAAGAAGTTTTATGTAACACCAGGTGTAGTCAGTAGCGAAAGGGGTCAACCATGAAGCGCGACCTCGCTATCGACCTCTTTAAAAGTTATAAGACTGGGTTTATTAAGCAGGCAAAGAAAATCGAAGAGCGCTCCCAAACCCCAGGAGACCCAACGCTTATTTCAAACGTTCTTAACGACTTAATCACACAACGCGATTGGAACTCAGGTCTTGCTGAAGGAACTCTCTTCGCAACCTGGCCTCAAGTCGTCGGGCCTGAAATTTCAGAACACACAACACCACTTTCACTTCTTGATGGCAGGTTGCTTGTGCAATGTTCTTCTACCGCCTGGGCGACCCAGCTCAACCTGGTCGGGCCATCACTACTTGAGCGGATCCGCTCCAGCGCCCCAGGCGCCCTCGTTGAATCCCTCGACTTCATTGGCCCCCAAGCTCCGTCTTGGAAGCGCGGCCTCCGAACCATCTCCAACGGCCGGGGACCTCGAGATACCTATGGCTGAGGAATAAATAACCCCCAAGGGGTGTTCAACCGTATGTAACTTGAGTCGCCTCGACTCAACTCTTTGCGTAGAATCGACTCAGGTTACAAAGAGCCTTCAAAAGGCAGCCTCGACCCAAGTTGGCTCGAGCGGAATGATGAACAGGGAGTAATAAATGGCTAGAGCAGTCGGAATCGACCTCGGAACAACAAATAGCTGCGTCTCAGTACTCGAAGGTGGAGAACCAACGGTTATTGCAAATGCAGAAGGCGCTCGCACAACCCCATCGATCGTCGCGTTCGCAAAGAATGGCGAAGTTCTTGTCGGTGAAGTTGCTAAGCGTCAATCAGTGACAAACGTAGAACGCACAATCCGTTCCGTTAAGCGTCACATGGGTACTAACTGGACGATGGATATCGACGGTAAGAAGTACACCGCACAAGAAATTTCAGCGCGCGTATTGCAGAAGTTAAAGCGTGATGCAGAGGCTTACCTTGGTGAGACAGTGACAGATGCTGTTATTACCGTTCCTGCATACTTTAATGATGCACAACGCCAAGCAACGAAAGAAGCTGGCGAAATTGCTGGCCTCAATGTTCTTCGTATTATCAACGAGCCAACTGCAGCAGCGCTTGCATACGGTCTTGATAAGGCTGATAAAGAACAGACTATTCTCGTCTTCGACCTCGGTGGTGGAACATTTGACGTTTCACTTCTTGAAATTGGCGACGGCGTTGTTGAAGTAAAGGCAACCAACGGTGATAACAACCTCGGTGGAGATGACTGGGATCAAGCACTCGTTGATCACCTTGTAAAGACCTTCGGATCTGCAAACGGCATCGACCTTACAAAGGACAAGATGGCGATGCAGCGTATCCGCGAAGCTGCTGAAAAGGCGAAGATTGAACTCTCATCTTCACAATCAGCAACTATCAACCTTCCATACATCACAGTTGATTCAGAGAAGAACCCATTGTTCCTCGATGAAACAATTACACGCGCACAGTTCCAGTCACTGACCGCAGATCTACTTGAGCGATGCAAGAAGCCATTCCAAGCAGTTCTTAAGGATGCTGGAATCCCAATTGCAAATATTCAATCAGTAGTTCTTGTTGGTGGATCAACTCGTATGCCGGCTGTTGTGGACCTTGTCCGTGAACTTACTGGCGGAAAAGAGCCAAATAAGGGCGTAAACCCTGATGAAGTAGTTGCAGTTGGTGCATCTCTTCAAGCTGGTGTGCTTAAGGGTGAAGTAAAAGATGTTCTTTTGCTTGACGTCACACCGCTTTCACTTGGTATCGAAACAAAGGGTGGCGTGATGACAAAGCTCATCGAACGTAACACCACAATTCCTACTAAGCGTTCAGAGATCTTTACAACTGCCGATGACAATCAGCCAGCTGTACAGATTCAGGCTTACCAAGGTGAGCGCGAGATGGCTGCATATAACAAGAAGCTCGGCATGTTCGAACTTACTGGAATTGCACCAGCACCTCGTGGTGTCCCACAAGTTGAAGTCACATTCGATATCGATGCCAACGGAATCGTGCATGTATCTGCAAAAGATCTTGCAACCGGTAAAGAGCAGGGTATGACTATCACAGGAGGATCAGCTCTTTCTAAGGAAGAGATTGACCGCATGATGGCAGATGCCGAAGCACACGCTAATGAAGATAAGCAGCGTCGTGAAGAAGCTGAAATCCGCAACACAGGTGATTCACTCGTCTACCAGACAGAGAAGTTCTTAACTGACAATGCAGATAAGTTCACTGAAGGTGAAGCTGCAGATAAGAAGAAGGAACTCGATGAAGCGCTGGCTGAGTTGAAGACTTCACTCGGTGGAGCAAACTTCGAATCGATTAAGTCAAACACTGAAAAGGTTTCGACTATCTCGCAAGCGCTAGGCGCCTTGATGTATGCAAACGCATCAGCACAGGCAGAAGGTGCACCATCAGGTGATGATGGAGTCGAAGATGCTGAAGTCATTGATGCTGAAGAAAGTAAGTGAGACACAAAAGTGTCGAGCATTTGAAATTGGTGGTAACTAAATGACTACAGAGAATATAGATACGACCGAAAGCTCTGACGCTTTAACGCAAGAAGTAGTGGAAGAAGCTGCTGCACCGGTTCAGGAGACTGACCCGGTTGCAGCGCTCACTGCTGATTTACAACGACTTCAAGCCGAATACGCTAACTACCGAAAGCGTGTAGAACGCGACCGCGCAGTGGCCCACGAGCTTGCTATTGGCTCAGTTCTGACTGAGTTGCTAGCTACCCTCGACGACATTGATCGCGCCAGCGAACATAACGAGCTCACCGGCGGCTTTAAAGCTGTTGCAGATCAGCTCACTGCGATTACAACTCGTATCGGCCTTGAGAAATACGGAACAGCAGGCGATGCCTTTGATCCACAGATCCACGAGGCGTTGCTACATGACACTTCAAGTGATGTGGCTATCTCAACTGCTTCAAAGATTCTGCAGCCAGGTTACAAGTATAAAGAACGTATCTTGCGCCCAGCGCGAGTAGCAGTAACCGAACCACAGACCCAAGAAGAAGTAAGCGCAGAAGGCTAATTACAGATGGCCGCTAAAGACCTTTACGAAAAGGACTTCTACAAAGTTCTCGGTGTTGATAAGAAAGCAACCGCCGATGAAATTAAGAAGAAGTACCGTTCTTTAGCGCGCGATCTACACCCTGATAAGAACCAAGGGGATGCAGCCCGCGAAGAGAAATTCAAAGCTGTCTCTGAGGCCTATGACATCTTGTCTGATTCCAAAAAGCGCGCTGAATACGACGAAGCTCGTTCAATGTTTGAACGCGGCGGATTTCGCGCGCCTACAGGAGGCGGCAACTTCCAAGGTGGAGATTTCTCTGATCTCTTTGGCGGCGGCAACCCGCAAGATATCTTTGCAAACCTCTTTGGCGGCGGCAGTCGTCGTGGTCCACGTAAAGGCTCAGACCTACAAACTGAAGCAACGATTACATTTAAGGAATCTGTCTTCGGCACAACACTCGATCTCAAACTCAATATAGATGGAACCGGTTCACAAACTATCTCTGCGCGCGTACCTGCTGGAGTAAATGATGGAGCCAAGATTCGCGTCAAAGGTAAAGGTGCACCAGGAGAAGCAGGCCCCGGAGATCTCTTTATTGAGTTAAATGTGAAACCGCATGCAATCTTTTCGCGCAAAGGCGAGAACTTAACTCTGACACTTCCGGTCACCTTCGCAGAAGCAGCGCTCGGCGCTGATTTAAAGGTGCCAACTCTTGCTGGCGATGATGTGACAGTGCGCTTAGCTGCCGGAACACCGACAGGTCGAGTGCTTCGCGTTAAGGGCCGCGGCATTAAAAAAGGCGCAGTCACTGGAGATTTGCTCATCACTATTGAAGTACAAGTACCACGCGCGCTAGAAGGTAAGGCGCTGGAAGCGATAAAGGCGTTTGCGCAAGCAACTACGCAAGAAGATGTTCGCGCTGAATTTGTGGCTAAGGCGCGCATATGACAAAAGACCTGCCACAAGAAGATCATCCAGATGACGACGCTGGACTTTATGTTATTTCAGTAGCCGCAGAACTTTCTGGGCTTCACCCACAAACTCTGCGCCAATACGACCGTTTAGGTTTGGTTTCGCCAGATCGCACAGTAGGTCGCAACCGTCGATATTCACTTCGCGATATTGCATCCCTTCGCATGGTGCAACGTTTAGTCGGTGAAGGCATTAACCATGCTGGCATCAAACGAATCATTGAACTTGAGAGTGCAATGGCAAATATGGCTATTGAAGTCGCCAAACTTCGCATCGAGGTAGATGCTTTGATTGCAGAGAACCCACCTAAATCAATCAAGAATTCTAAGAAATCTGGCGTAATCATTATCAGCGATGACCAGAAGTAGAGATAAGGTCACCCCATGAGCGCACGCGATAGCCTAAAGAACGAGATTATTAATAAAGCTGTAGTCCACGGAAAAGTAATTCTCTCTTCTGGAAAAGAAGCTGATTACTACGTGGATCTTCGCCGAGTTACTTTGGACCACATTGCCGCGCCTCTCGTTGGTGAAGTAATGCTCGAACTTACAAAAGACCTCGAATACGACGCAGTCGGTGGACTCACACTCGGTGCAGACCCAGTTGCAACAGCGATGATGCATGTTGCGGCAAGTAAAGGCCGCGCACTGGATTCATTTGTTGTTCGCAAAGCTGAAAAAGCTCACGGATTACAGCGCCGCATCGAAGGCCCAGATGTAGTCGGCAAGCGCGTATTAGCTGTCGAAGACACATCTACTACTGGTGGTTCAGTACTGACCGCAGTCGAGGCCTTGAAGGAAGCAGGCGCAATCGTTGTTGGCGTTGCCGTCATTGTTGAACGCGGCGCAAAGCAAGCAATTCTCGATGCAGGATATAAATACTATGCAGCATATTCGCTGCAAGATTTAGGTTTGTAACTACTTCTTATACCGCTTTGATTGCCATTCTTTAAATATTTCAATACAAAGCGGCACTAAAGTAACCAGAACAATCAACCCAATAATTGGGTAGAGATACTTATTTACTGAACCCTCAATGAGATCGCCTAAAAGATAACCAATTCCAATTGCAACCTGGGTCCAGATAATTGCGCCGATCGCGTTCCAGGTAGAAAAGAGCTTGCGCTCTAGTTGAACAACACCACAGACAGGGTTAATCAACGTGCGGGCAAATGGAATAAAGCGACCAAAAACCAGCGCCTTACGGGGCCCATATTTCAACAACCACTTCTCGGTGGTATTGACCATCTTTTGATTGAAGAAGCGGCTTTCAGGGCGCTCAAAGAATTTTCTTCCATATTTCTTGCCGAACCAATAACCAACTTCTCCACCTGTGATTGCAGCAACAGGAGCTAAGGCAAAGAGCAGTGGTGCTGAAAGTTTGGCGTCACCTAATACCGCAGATCCAGTTCCAGATGCTGCGATACCAGCAAGAAAAACAACTTCGCCGCCAGGAAACACCAGACCGATTAATAAACCAGTCTCCATAAAGATAATGCCAAGAACTCCAAGCAGCCCAAGAGTTGAGACTACAGATGAGGCATCAAAGAGGCTGGTTATAAAGTCCACAGCAGTGAGGA
>JACCDV011246522.1_pt1 | contig 42645 bp, 57 predicted proteins | sample 7446131 | NCBI WGS metagenome assembly JACCDV01 (sample SAMN15323448, study PRJNA562643) | freshwater metagenome | isolation source: river surface water | place: USA:Blue River Watershed | collected 2017-08-17
AGCTGCAAAGCTTCCTGCAACCCGTGGCGACAAGGGCACTGCAAAGACCATGCCATTCCGCATGGGGCAGAAGAGCAAGAAGGGCTAATGCCTTACGACTTCAAGGGACAGTGGGCCTACAAAAAGGCACCGATAAGCGCATCCCGAAGAAGCAGGCTATTGCTATTTTGATAGCGGAAAAGAAGAAAAAATGAGCAAGCCAGTTTGGGAGACTCCGAACCCTAAGAAGAAATCTGCAAAGATGGGTGCGGAGAAGGTCGCTGCAGCAAAAGCTCGTGCAAAGGCTGCAGGTCGCCCTTACCCAAATCTAATCGACAACATGTGGGCGAAGAAAAATGGGTAGCGAAGCCTGGCAGCGCAAAGAGGGCAAAAACCCATCTGGCGGACTAAACGAAAAGGGTCGCAGGTCTTACGAGGCTGCTAATCCTGGGTCTGACTTGAAGGCTCCAGTAAAGGCTGGCAACAATCCCCGTCGTGCGTCGTTTCTAGCTCGCATGGGCAACATGCCAGGACCAGAGTACAAAGACGGCAAGCCAACTCGACTCCTTCTCTCTCTACAGGCCTGGGGCGCTTCCTCTAAGGCAGATGCTAAGCGGAAGGCTCTTCAGATTCAGCGGGCTCGGAAGAGTCAATAACCATATCTGCTAGCAGGATGCTGGCAGTGGGGCATGGGTAGAAGATGTCCTCTTTTGCGAGCGCCGTGCAGTAACCACAGATAACAAGTTCTTCTTTGTCCTCTGGAGCATGGAGCTCAAATACTCCATTAATTGTCACGTACATAATCTGCGCTGATTCTTGCAGTGCCTTGACATAGTGCGCTTCAGTAATCGTCTCTTCCATTACTTCTTTCCTTCTTCGGCTTTTCTTTCGATGACCTTACCTAGTCGGTCATACAGCAGGGTTCCCTCCTTGGGGATGCCTTCCTGCTTGAGAATACTATCAAGGTTTCGCTCAGTTCGTGCATTGAACTGGTTTATAGCATTCTGCCTGTTTGCTTCGGTCTGTGGGTCCATGAGGCCAAGACCAATCAGACCACGGAACTTACCAAGGAACTTCTCCTCTTCGGTTTGTGCATTTTGCACGAGTCCCTGTGGAGTTAACGTCAAGCCAGTGTAAGCCTCTAGTGGCTTCATGAAGCCCACGTTGCTTGATAGGAATTCCTTAGCAAAGTCACCGATGTTGTTGATTTCAACTCGCTTGCCAGTTGCAGGGTCAATACCGTAGGTCAGCTTGATTAGCGGGTCACCAATTAGCGAGATGTTCTTGCCTAGCACTGGCAGTAGACCTGGGTTCATACCATCGCCCGCAGCACCCATCATGCCGCTAAAGAGCTCGCTCTCTAGGTCACGGTAAGGGTCAATATCAGCCTTCCAGTAGTTCAAGGCATCGTTGTACATTAGCGGGAAGATTAGCTGAAGCTCTTTGCCCTCAAGTGAAGCTGGAACATCGCCAGTGATTCTGTTTAGTCCACTGCTCTCAAGTAGGGTCTGCAAGTTTGCACCAGTAATACGGCTGACACCAGCGGTGCTGCTTAGGTAGGAAGGAACCTGGTTGATGTCGCCACCGTAGCCAACTCCAATGTTTGCAGGGCGGTTTTCTTCACCCATCTGCTCACGGTTCCATTCGAACATGAGCTTTTGGATAGCTAGAACTTCTCTAGTGTTTTCCGCAATCATGCGAAGCATACCCATCTGAGCCATACGCATCCAGGTGTAGTAAGTGGTAGCGAAACGGCCCCACTGGCGCTCACCTGCAGCAAGTGACTTAGCAGTTGGATGGAATAGCGCAATCTCATCAGCGATGGCAGCCATTGCCTCATCGATGCTTCCCCAGCTACGGCTGTGCATAATCTTTAGAGCGTGTGCGATACGAGGGATATTTCCGTATCCTGCAGCAAGGTCACCTGGAGCCTTGGTCGCAATGCGAACACCCTCACGGAACTTCCTAGCAATCTTCTGTCCAAGCGTGGTGTCAACGCCACCCATGCCAGTGTTGTCCAGTGAGTCAACTAGACCCTGGATGTCTTCCTGGTAGATGGACTCTTCGATAATTCCGTAGTCCTCGAACAGGTTAGTCAAGTCATCGTCAGATAGATTCTTGCGAACTGGCTTGCCCTTTTCGTAAACAACAATGCCAGTTACTTTTCTGCCATTTTCGATGCCCTCAAGGACACGACCCTCAGAGCCAAATGCCCTAAACATGTCGTTGAATAGGCGCTCCATAACATCGGAGTTTGCGTTTGCTGCACGGCGCTCGATGAAGTAGCTAGCGCCAGCACGACGGGTTGCGAAGTTGGTCGCTAGACGAGCTGCGATTCCATGGTGGCGAGGATTCACAGCGCCACGAATCATGGCAGTCGTCATATCACCTAGGAAGTTTGTAACGTGGTGGCGAGGTACGAGGATTGTCTGAGTAGCCTTGAATGCACCGATGGTTGTCATCATGCTCTCGAATGCGGCACCCTGCATCGCCTGCGAGGTTGCGCTCTCAAACATGGCGTTGTATTCCCTGTTCAACGAGAAGAACTGCTCGGCAAGGTCACGTGGGAAGAGTCCGCCGTTCTCAGGGGCAGGCAAATACTTTAGCAACGTGTCTCCGCCGAACACATCCTTTAGTTGGACATACCCCTTGTCGACAGCCTGAGCGTAGGTTAGCCCCTCGGCCTTGTAGCTAAAGCGGGCAACGAAGTCTTCTGCAAGACCCTTCTGGAATACAACGTTCTGACTTGCTTGCATTAGGCGAAGCATTGTGACAAGTGGGTTTTGCTGCTTCTGCTGCAAAGCCTCTTTGTTCTCTCTGAAGGCACGCTCAAGAGCCCTAGCCTCATCAGTGTCAGGCACTACTCCGCTTGGCAATACGAAGTCACCAAATGGCAGCTTCTTGTAGTACTCAGGCAACTCACTTGCGGTTAGGCCAGCTGGAGATACAAAGCCATCAGCCTCGGTCAAGCCCATCTTTGCCATTGCATTTGCAAGCATGTCACCGTTGAAGCCACGCTGGGTGCTGATTGCACTCTCAACGCTGGCAATCAGTGGTCGCCAAGCAAGCTCCATAAGCTCGTATGCTCTTGATAGCTCAGGGCTAGCGTTTGCAGGGATGTCCTCACCACGCTTGATAAAGTTGAAGGCATCCTCAATAACAGTCGGTGGGACCTCTCTGAGCACTGCGGTCATCGCCAATAGCACGTTTGCGTAGCGGTCAGTAATCTTGTGGTACTGGGTCTCACGCTTGCGCTGGATGTAAGCCACATCACGGCGGCCTCTGCTTAGACCGTATGCTCGCTCTGACAGACGAGACATAAAGCTAATACCGTCCTCGATGCGAGCCTTGCGACCATACCTGGTCGAGCCAAGTAGCACGGCAGCTTCGCCTGGAACTTCTACCCTAGGCATTTCGGTGTTAGCAACAATGCCGTCTGCAATCGCACGCTGGAAGTACATCTCAGCGGCCTCATCAACAGTTGCGCCTAGTCTTTCGTAGTGCTGGTTGTCGACGAGAGTTTCAACGCCATCGTTAGCGTTGCGGATTCGGCTTGCAGCGTTCTCTACGTGCAGCTCTGCTAGGCGAGCGTTCTCCTTCTTCAGGAACTCGTCACGACGCTTGCCCTTTAGGATTGTGACCTTTGGCATCACTGGGCGAGAGTCTGCGATGAAGTCCTCACGAGCCTTGAGGCCAGCCTTGGCAGATTCGTAGTTCAGCAAGCGACGCTGAGCTGCTCGGGATTCGACATCGTAGTTGAACTTGTCGCTAGGGACCCAGCCCTTCTCAGCTGAGAAGTGTCTGGTTGAAAGCCCAGCCTCGATAGCTGCAGCACGTGCACGGTCAAGCTTTGCCTGAGCTGCTCGGCGGTCCTGTTTGAACTTGGTACTGACCTTAGGGTCTGCGGAGAACTGGTCGTCAACACGTGCCATGACTGCGGCGTAATTTTCTTCAGCCTCGACTAGGCGGTTCTGAATCTTGCCTGACTCACGAGTGCTAACAAACTTAGTTTGGCCAGGCTTCATCGCAAACTGTGGCTTTTCGTGCAGGTACATCGTGTTGATGATTTTCCTGAATGCTGCAGCCTCTTCGTCACCTAGCAACTTCATGGTGTCGTCCATCAAGTCAGGAGTTCTGATTAGACCCTTCTTGAGCATCATGCCAGATACCGCACGGATTGCAGCCTCAGCCACTGGGCCACCATCGATGCGGAAGATGTCGCTGATGTAGAGCACCTTGCGCATGTGCGAGCGGATGAGCTCTACACGAGCCATGTCATCGATGCCACCACGAGCGTAGTTTGCTTCCCATGCTTCGTAAAGCAAACGCTCTAGGTCCTTGCCGATGCTCTCAGCGCTGTTCACCCAGCGCTCTGCAACACCTACGGACTTCTCTAGGTGAGCCTTGCTTAGGCCTTCAAGCACATCCTCACGGGCTAGGTGCTCTGCAAGCTGGCGAGCTAGAACCTTGTAGCGAGACTTGAAGGAAGCGCTGTATTTGTTCGGGTCCAGTCCGCCATCAAGGATTCGAGCAGTTAGCTGGTCTACATCGATAGCCTTGCCCTTGCTGCGCATCTCAAGGGCCTGTCGGGAAGCGTCCAGGAAGCCTGAAGTAGAAAGGTAGTTCTTTGGAGCCTTGCCAGAGGTAAGTGTTGGTGGGAAGAAAGCATCAAGTGCAATGTCGTTACCGTTGGTGTCCTTGAACACCTGCAGGATGTCCCCCATGTGGAGGTAAGCAAAGTTGCCTTCGCTAGCGATGTCAAACTTCTTCTTGCTTCCCTTTGCCTTCTCAAAAGCGCCCAGGAAGTCCTGGTCTGCACGCTCCTTAACCAAAGTCATGCGGATGTCGAGCAAGCCTAGGTTGTCAGATGCAAGGTTCATGCCCCTGATGGTTTCGTCCATCAGAGCCTGACGGTCTAGAGCCTGGTTGCCACGGGTGAGAGCTTTGCGGTTTAGGCCAGTCAGAACGTTAAACAGTTTGCGCTCACGAACCTGGTTGAACACACGGTTCTGTACGGCAACGCTACCCTCTGCGTACTGCTCCTTGGTAGAACGTGATACGACCTTGCCAAAGGTGTCGAGCACCTCAACCTGAGCCTCAGGACTAGGCAAAATCTCGTTCTGCAACTTGGCAAAGGTTTCAGCATTAGCCTCAGCAATTGCTTCTAGCACACGAGTCTGTAGGTTTGGATTAGCGTTAGACACACGCTCAGCCATCGCCTGCTTGCTTTCCTTTGCAGCTGCCTGAACTACGAACTCGGTTAGCTGGCCACCCTCAGGTGCACGCAAGTCCTTAATCATCTGGCCTAGTAGCAAGTCGTCAGAGATGCCAGTTAGGTTTAGCAGGTTGTCAAAGTCGCCCATCTGGGTAATCTGAACCTGCATGTCACGGATGGTCTTGACACCTTCGCTCTTGAAGAGCTCGTTGTAGACGTAGATGTTTGCATCCTGAGTAGCAGCGTTGTCCACCTTGGCAACTACGCTGTTGTTCGGGTCGATTAGCTTGAAAATCTGCTTTAGCGATTCCTCGTCAACTACGACTCGGTTGTTCTTTACCTGATTGATTAGGTCTTCAACGCCAGAGAACTTGACCTCGGAAGCCTTGGATAGCAAACCATCGATTACGGCGTTGAAAGACTTCACTGCAGCACGTGCCTCATCTGCAGCCTTGAAGTCAGCGAAGATGCCCGTCTCTTGCAGTCTGTCTGCAACCTCAGCGCCAAACTCGGCCTTAACCATGTCGTATTTCTGCTGAGGTCCGAGGCGCTCTGCTCCGACCTTCTTTACAATCTCAATACGCTGCTGTAGCTGAGCTAACTCAGACTCAATTGCAATCTTCAGCTCAGCTGGAGGATTGCCAGGCTTCCAGTTGCCATACTGAGCAACAACGGTTGAGAACTTCCTAGAAGGCTCACCCTTTACTGGAATGTTGAGGTTGCCAACGATGCTCTTTAGTGGAAGGCCATTTAGGTCAATCTCAAACAATGCGAATGGGTTTGAGTCTTTGCCTGCAATCGCTTCCTTGATGGCAGTAAGTTGCTGGCCAGTAACTTTTGCAAGAATCTTGTTCTCACCGATAACGGAGTCGCTGTTACGGATGATGTCCTGGATGCGCTCTTTGACCCTAGCGGTGTAAACAGAACGAACTCCAGTTGCCTTGGCACTAACTTTGTCCAGCTTCGTCAAGATTGCCTTGAGGGCTTTGCTGTCCTGATTGGTCGCTGGAGCCTTTAGGATGTCAGCTAGAGCCAGCGGAGTAGGGCGAGCGTCAACCACAGCCTGCCCACGTGATGCGGCTACGGTGCCAGGAAGCGTGCCCTCGTTATAGGCGGTAGCGATAGCGTCAGCCTCTGCCTTGGTCCTAGCTGGGAATACCTGTTCGCCTGCACGGACTTGGTAGGCCCTGCCAACCTTTGTAACGGTTGCAGATACAAATTCCTTCTCAGTCCAAAGCAGTGCATCAACAACTCGGTCTGCAGAGGTCTTGTCTACGGTCTTGTAAATCTTCTCACCGTCGTATACCCACCAACCGCCATCCTTGGCGTTGTAAGGGGTGTAGGGCTCGATTGAGACAGATTCGCCAGCTTCTTCTGGAAGCTTTGCCGTAGGAGCGCCCTGAGCGGCTTCCTCTACGATGAACTCACGCTCTACAGTGTCAAGAGCCTTGGTGACATCGTTTGCCACCTTAGTGGCCATTCCTGCAGCGCTAGCGCCAGCTTTTCGCCTAGCGACCTCTTCCTTTGCCTCAAGCCTGCTAGTTGCCCTAGCTAGCTCCTCACCGTTGCCATCTAGGATGCGGAAGTCGTTAGCGCCCTTTTGTACAATCTGGGTGCGGAGGTTTCCGAACATGGTAACGTCTCGTGCAGCGTACTTGTTTAGGAAGCTGTTTAGCCTGGAATTGACTAACGAGCGCCCCATTGCAGTGACACCAGCTTCAATACCAGAGCCAATGATTGCTAGGTTGTCGACGACTGGGTTTGCAGTAGGGCTGACCTGTGTGGTTCGGTAGGCAAGCAAGTCATCGATAAGAGTCTTAGCTTCCTCTTTGACGCCAGCTGCCCTGCCTCCGATTTCCTTGAATCTTGCAGGGATTGAGACTGGAGCTGAAGCGAGCTTTGCGGTTCCGTCAGCCTGAAGCCCCAGACGCTCTGCAACCTTGGCTGAAACTTGCTGGCGAGATGCTAGCTTCATAGCATCGTAAGCCCCAGAAGTGCCCTTACCGACTGCCTTGATTCCAGCACCGATTGCACCAAAAGGAAGTAGGTTGATTGGGTCTAGGGCTACGTCACGAAGGAAGCCCACACGGTCAGCTTCAGAAATACCCAGGAAGCCAGGAGTCGTGTCCTTGCCTGCCTGAGCCTGCACGTCGCCACCGTAAACGGTTCTTTCGCCTCGAGTCCATGCGGTTGCGTTGTTGGCTGCAGCACTTCGACGGCGAGCATTGATTTCTTCAATCTCTGCACGGTCAGTAATGGTTGGCTCCATGTTGTAGATGGGCTGACCATTTTTAACGCCAATGACCTTGACCTCTTTGCCGTTAATCTTTCGGCCTTGAGTGGCTGCATCACGAATGTCATCGGAAGTGATAATGCCGTTGTTGTTTTCAGATGCTTTGGCGTAATCAAAACCATTAAACCAAGCCAGCGGGGTGCCAATGCTGTTGATGATTGCAGAGGCTGCAGAGATGATTGGCTTTAGAACAGGACCTTCGTACGGAGTCCCCGAAGCAACCTTTACTTGTGCGCTTGTACCACCAGTCCCAGTCGGTCTCGAGGTCTTTGGTGTGGTTACTTTTGGTGCTGTGACCTTTGGTGCAACTGGCTTCGGAGCTACAACCTCTGGAGCTGTAAATTCTGGAAGAGTTAACCCGCCCTTGGAGGGGACATCCGTTGGGTCACCGAAGTTTGGAAGCTTAGCCAAAACCTGCCCTATCTATGGGGTTGCAAAAACTAATTATAGTTTAGCGGAACTTAGTTGTTTGCGCCCCAGCTTTGGAACGGGTTGACTCGCTCTGCACCAATTCCGTCACGTGGAGAAACGATAGTCTTCGAGAAAATGTCCCTAAAGATTTGCTGAGCGTAGCCCTGGTAAGCAGGTGCCGTAGATGGGTTAGCCTTAATCCACTTTGCCATTGCGTCACTTAGCGATGTTGGCGGCTTGCCCTTTGCTGGGCCTGCGCCAGACGTAGTGCCTGCCAAGATGTCGGTAATTGACTTCTGGAAGTTGGAAGCTGAGGCTGGGCCAGCCAGTTCTGCGACTCGCTCAAATACGCCAGTAGCGCCTGGAGAGTATTCCCTTGGGCGGTTCGCTGCAGCGGCACGTGCGGCTGCAAGCTGAGCAGCTGCTTGTCGAGCAGACATAATCTCATTGTAGTTTGCCTGCGCTACCTGACCACGGCCTGCAATCCTTGCCTGTCCTAGCTCAGTTCTAGCGCTAGCCTCTTGACCCGCAAGGCCCATTAGCCTGTCCTCTAGGCTGCGCCCAAGTTGCTGGTTAGCCTGCAATTGCTGGAAGCCAAAGCCACGTCCTGCAGCCATTAGGTCTTGCAGGGTCTGCTGCTGAATAGCGCCTTGCTGTCCCTGGAATAGAGTCTGCAAAGCGTTCTGGTTTGCAATGCCACGCTCTGCCTCAATTGCAACTGGAGAAGCAGCTAGGTTGCCCATTGGGCCACCGCCACGCTCATCTGCTGCAGCAATCGCAGCCTGCTGGGTCTGAGCAGCGCCAGTGCGAGCCTCAGCTACACGCTGAGCCGTAGCCATCTGCTGATTTGCGATTGAGCTTGCAAACTGCTGGTTTACACGATTCTGAGAATCCTGGTTTACCTGAGTCAGAGTGCCAAAGATGTTAGCGATGTCAGCCTTGTTCTGGGCGTAGCGCTCATTGGCCTGCACACGCTGCCTGTCGAGGAAGTCGAAGGTAGGCTGAAATGCTGGAGTTGGGTCTTGGTAAAGACCTCTTGCAGTCTCGCTTACATTCATTCCTGCTAGGGGATTCGTGCTAGGCATGTTGTTCGGAGTCGCCATATTAATCTACCCTTGTCAGTCCAGCTAGTCGTGCGTTGATTGCGGCTTGCAGAGCGTTTTGCTGAGCGGAAACGCCACGAGTCGTACCTAGCCAATCGGAAGGGTTAGCTCCGAAGTTAGCTACGAATTGTCTGTTTAACTCTGAAATTTGGTCACGTAGGTCAGTGCGCAGGGTTAGCTCACGAGCATTTGCCTCTGCTTCTGCACGGGATAGCGCACCTGCACGGCCACCTGCCATACCACGAGCTGCGAAGTTGCCCGCCAATCTACGGCGAGTAGATTCAGCGGTAGCCCTTCTGCCACCTAGCTCACGGTTGATACCCATGGTTGCACGCTCTTTGTCGGCAAGCGCATTGGTTCGGTCAATGTTAAATGCTGACTGAGCGCCCTGAAGTTGCTGCATGTAAATAGGGTCTTCGTAAACATTCCAGCGCTGAGCCTCGGCAATTGGCGTAGTCAGGGCACCGTCTGGTGAAGTAATCTGCCCTCTGCCTAGCGCTGGGACTGTAACACTGGAGCCCTCAGCCTCAGGAGGCGGCTTGAATCCGCCTCTGTCATCGTCCCATGTCCAGCCTGCGCCTGGGCCAGTTGGCTCTGGAATCTGAGCCTGAGGAACGGAGCTAGATGGCTCAGGTGCATTCTCGAACGGCTTATCCCAAGTGGTAGCGTTTCTCTGAGCATTGGTTAGCACACGCAAAGCCTGCTGGCGACCCATGCCAGAGGCTATCATCCGACGGAGCTTTGCCTGTCCTTCAGCGGTAGTTGCCATTAGCGCATGAACCTCAATACATCAGGGGAGCTGTATGCTCCAGAATTCATTCCTTGCATTTTTTGCAGAACGGCATTGCGCCTTGCTGCAAGTCTGCGGTCTCGCTGAGCGTAGCCAGTCTTGTCAACTGGGCCCATGGTTGGAGAGCTGCTCACAGCGCCGTAAATCTTACGACCCGCAGCGTAAGGCGAGAACTCGAAAGTCCCCAATTGGGAGCCTCTTTCTGCACCTAGCATTAGTTCGCACCTCTTGCAACCTTGGACTTAACGCCAACCATCGGGGTTAAGCTAAATACCTGCACTGGCGAAGTTGTAGCCCTGCCATTACACGTCAAGTATAGCTCAAAGAAGATGCGTCTAAAGCGTAGTGACTGGTCCAGTTTGGTGACCAAACGGGTAAGGGTCCCCAGCGGGAAATCGTCAATTACTGACTCAATTGAGCCTGGAGTCTTTGGCCTGTCCCAGGTCGCAAAGGTTTCGTCAAAAGCATTCTCTTGGCTGAGCTCATCAAAGTTGTAGTAACTATTGTCGTACTGGCCATCCTGAGACAACTCATCCCAGCTCACTGTCACTGGACGCTCTGTAATTGCAACTGGGATTGCAGAGGCACGAACCTGTCGAGCGGTAGTAATGTCCGCAGACCAGAAGTAAAGGCGCTTCCATTCCACAGGTGTAGAGAAGTCGTAAATCTTCGTGCGAAGAGAGCAAATCATCTCTTCAGTCTGCGCATCGTTTGTGATGCGGTCTCGGATGCGGAATAGGCCATAGTCCGTGGCTCCAGGAGCGCTTACATCTGAGTCGCCGCTAACTCCAAAGTAAAGCTCTTCTTCGTTATCTTCACTAAGACGTGGCATGGTGACGAAGTACCCTACCCTGTTTTGGGAATCCCACTCCGACCACGTTGTCGTATCAAGGTTGTAGGAGTATAGCTTCCCACCATGCCACACCAAACAGCGCCTGCCGACGATGCTGACGGCGTGCTCAAATCTAGGCTCAAACTCAGTTGTGGTCTCTAGGTTTACACGCTCTGAGTTAAGTGGGTAGTAAAGCCAGTTCTGGTATTTGTACAAAGTTTTGCCAGATAGAACAAAGTGTGCGTTTTCAAACTTGACTACGCAACGACGAGTTTCGGCTCCAATGTCTTGCTGCATGACCTGCATGGTGCCCTCTTCAGGCAACTCTCCGTAGCTAAAACGGTAGGTCGAGCGATTGCGAAAGACAACGATGTCGTTGTAGCCCTGAGCCATCGCAGTAATCCACTGTCCGTCACCAGTGCCGATTTCTACGTAGAAGAATCCTTGCGCATCTTGCCAGTTCCAGATGGAGTTGCTTTCGCCTTCGATGCCAGCGGTTGTGATGTCAGACCAGTAAACAGTGTTAGCTGTCGACGTGCCCTGAAGTCCGAAGCCAAAGAAGCGGTTCTGGAAAAGCTCAATACCGCCAAGTGCGGGCATGGTTGGTGTATTAGTAAATGTGCCGTTTTGCCAGTAGCCACCCTGCCCAGCGGTAGCGGATGCAAGTACAACCTTGTTCTGGAACTGAGTTACGTCAGTTGCACGGAAGGTAGCAATCTGAGTCCAGGTCTTAGCGGTGATGTTGTAAACCCAGGTCTTAGTATCGGTAACTGCAACCAAGAATCGCACGCCATCGTTGCGAATGTAGGTACCGATAATGTCAACTGGCTCGTTAGTCGCAGGTGTGTTTACACGTGCGCCAAGCGCTGTGGTTTCAGGCCAGATAGGTGGGCGAGAAGTCAAGGCACCATTTGTAGTGACCTCAAAGTTAATCAAACTAGCTAGCTCTGAGTCCTGAATCGAAGACTGGTCCCAGTAGTTATTTAGCCCGCCGATAAAGTTCTGGAGGGTAGCGCTACGCTCACGAATAATTCTGGACATTAGAAGTAGTCATCTGGGTCGGGCATAATCTGCTGGTACAAATCAATTTGCGACAGGTTGTCCTTTAGGTTGAGTCGGTCTAGCCCTGAGCGGAATTGCTGGAGCTTGTAGCCTGCTGCTTCGTAGTTCTCATCGGCCTCTAGTGCCTGTGAAATCGTGTAGTTGACCAACTCGTTGAAGTAGCGGTCAGGAATGCCCAGTGGGTTGTTTAGGGCGGATAGGTTGTTAGGAGTCTTGACGTACTCAAGCTTCAAACCGTTAGTGATGTTCTTCTGTGGAACTGGGTAGAAGGTGATTACGCCTGCACGCTCGTACCAAATCTCAGGGCGGTCTGCAGTGAGAATCTTCGTAGGGTCTAGCTTGAGAATGTATTCACGAGCTGCCTGTGGCGACACGTTGTCGATTGGATAGCCCTCGATGTAGACAGCCTCGATAGCGAGAACCTTGTCCTCAGGGAAGCTGTAGTCTTGCTGCCCAGTTACGATGTTGCTGTATTTTGTAGCACGCAACAAAGTGTTGCTGTTTACAATTTCACGCTGTCCATCGTTAATCCAAGACAGGATTGCTGCGTCGCTTAGCTGAGCACCAGAGAAGTCTCCGAACGAAGAGCGAACTCTAAACGCTACGTCATCTCCCGTGTAGGAAAACTCCTCTGCTGGCATTGGCTACTTCCTTAGAGTCTTACCGTCATGTGTCCAAGAGTGCTTTGTAGACTTCATAGCGCTCTTCATGATGTCGGCCTTCTCTTTGTGCCAGTCGTCTTCTTCCTTGGCCTTTAGCAAAGCGTATGACATCTCCAACAATTGTAGCCTATTCACGCTGGAATTAGGGTCGTGCATGTTGTTCTCTGCGAGCCAAGCTACGATTCTGTGGTCAATTTCAGACTCGGCCAGGTTACGAATGTGGTATGGCGGAAGCATGTGTGGCTCATCTACTAGAGCAAAAGGTCTTTCAGGGTCGAAGCTAGGGTGCCCTGGTTCCATTCGGAGCAAGCGAACGGTAGGAAAAATGTCCTTGATAAGCGCTGCTACTCGGCGCTGGTGTTCGGTGTACAGGCCGTCTATTTGTGCGAAGTTAATAATTGACATAGTTACATTCTATAGAAATGCCAAAGGGAGCTGGCGAGACGAACCAGCTCCCTTTGGGGTTATTTACTAAATGCCGCCGAGCTCTGCGATGTTTGAGAGCTTTGCGTGTGCGTTACGACGGTAGGTACCAAGCTCTGCGTACAAGTAGTAGCGAGCTTCGTATGCGTCGGTGTCTGCGACACGGCTCCACATCGAGCCATCACGGTCCATCCAGCTCCAGTCCTTCTTCTGGTTAAGAACCAGTTCCTTGGACGATAGAGCGTAGAGGGTGCCCTTTGGAGCAGCGTAGTCAGATACGAAGCGGATTGGCTTGCCAAGCGCCTCGAATGTGAATGCACGCTGACCACCAGTAAGGGTAGCGGTGTTAGAGAACTGACGGAATGACTGCAGTAGGTTCCAGTAAGCGTTGTATACACCTGGGCTTGCCAAGAATACGTCTACGTCACCACCCTGCTTGTCAACCTTCTGAACTAGGGAGATTAGGTCTAGCTCGGTCAGAGTACCTGGGGTACCTGAAGAGCCAAGGGTAACCTCGGTTGAAGCCCATACTGGAACCTCGGTTGGGTTAATCTCGTGAAGCTCACCAGTAGCGGAAACAATCTTGGCTAGACCAGTTAGCTCCTTACCGAATGAGTTGGTGCCGTTGGATGCACGGACGATGATGTCGCCAGCTGCACAGGTGACGTTTGAGCCGAAGGTTACAACGTTGGTAGCGGTGTTGATTGCAACAACCTCAACCTCGTTAGCCTTCTGGGTAGCACCGTCAGCGCTGAGGATGTCAACAATCATGCCGTAGTCAACGTAGTGAACCGAGTCGAACTCAACGGTGGTGTCGGAAGTGTTGTTGGTCTTTACAACCGCAATCTTTCCTGAGCCATCGCCGTAAATCTGACGGTTCATGTCGACTGCTAGGTCACGACGTAGGCCCTTGATTTCGTTGTCAACAACGTTGATGAAAGCCTGGTAGTCCTCTGCAGCCTGCTCGAATAGCTGACCGTCAACCTCGATGGAACCGTATAGGTTCTTGAGGTATAGGTGAGCCTGCTTGTACTTCTGAGCACCTGCGGTTGGCAGCTTCTCACGTACGTTACGTGCACCGATTCCCTGGTTACGTCCGATGTGAGTGTCGAACACAACCTCTTTACCGTTGCGGGTGATGTTTGAAGACGATGCCTTGATGAAATCAAGAGCAGGAGTCTTGTCCCTCAGCTGCAAGTGAAGGTCGCCGTAAACGAGCTTCAGTGCTTCCGAGGCGAAAGTCAGAATTCCCTGACCAGCCATAATTCACTCTCCTAAGAGTAGATAACAATTAACAAAATATATCGTCACTTGCCCTGACCCTCTTAGGGGCTGTACATTGGACTGCTTACAGTCTAGCATTACAATTCTTGCAATTTATTGCAAATTTTGTAAAGCGTGTTTACTGACCTGACTTCTTGTACTGCTCAAACATCTTCGCAAGCATGTCACGCTTAGCGTCATCATCCTTCGGAACCTGTAGGTTCTGAGCCTGAATGCCAGCGCCACCTGCAGAGCCAATGACCACTGGGGCTGGCTCGGATGAGCTTCTACCGCCTGCAGACTGGAATCCGCCAGGAATCATTGCAGCCAATTGCTGAGCTGCCTGCTCCAACGTAATGTCACGGCCAGCATTGATAGCGGCATTCATGATGTCGTAGATAGCGATTTCGTGAGCCTCGCTAATCTCGTACTGAGAACGTAGCTGCTCGATGCCCTGCTCAAGCTTCTGAAGCTCGCTCTGGGTCTCACGCTCTAGCTCTTGCTGGTAGATGTAGTCCTGCTGCTGAGCCTGGAAGTTCTTTAGCTCTTCGATTTCCTTCTTCAGAGAAGCTGGGATGTTCTCATCGTTAAAGATGTCATCGAAGTCTTCGCCTGACTCTTCCTCCATGATGTCACGTGCCATCTGCTTGGCTTCTTCGGCTAGCAAGCCGTTCTGCTTCAAGTAGGAGGTAAGCGACTCATAAACGTCGAGTGGCTGCTGGTCAATTGCCTGAGCAAGGTTTAGTCCCCCACGAAGGATGTCAGGCGAGATACCTGAGTCTACGAACTCCTTGTATGGGCCGTACTTCTCAATCTCCTGCTGGAAGTACTTGTCCTGCTCCTGAAGGTACGGGAGAACCTTCTGGTGCCAAGCCTCAGGGAGCTCGTTTAGTAGCTTCTCGTGGGCTGGGTGTGCCTTGTACTCTGGCTCGCTAGGAGCCTGGATTGGTGCTGATTCCGCCTCAATGGGGGCGCTTGTCTCAACCTGCGTCTCGTCAGTCATTTCTTTCCTTATAGTTGTGGTTCAGTTAGCCCTGCCTGAGGCGGAGCTTCCTCAGCGCCACCCGAAGGTAGAGCTGGAGCTTGTGGAGCTTGTCCCATCATAGCTTGCTCCATCATCTTTTGCTGGAGAGCTGCTTCGTGCATTGCGATGTGCTTCTGGAACTCAGCCTTTGCGGCTGGGTCGAGAATCTCAAAGCTCTGGGACTTGCGGAAACGGTTGTGTACTTCGATGTGTACAGCGTGGTTATCCCATGAGTTGACTGGGATAACTGGAGGAACAGTGAGGCCGATTGGGTTACCCTCAGCATCAACCTGTCCAGGAACAACCTTGTCTGGGTCGCCCTGCATGGCACCCATCTCCCAGTTCTGCTGGAACTGCTCTACGTCCATCTGAGTTAGGCGCTTCATCATGAGGTTCTCACGCTGAGCAGCGTTCTCATCAATCTTGATTAGGTTGTAGAACTGCTTGAGCATACCCATGTCAAGGATGCGCAGGCCGTCTTGCGGCGAGATGAAGCCCATCTTCATCCAGTCTGTAATCAGAGCCTGTCTAGCAGACTTGCTGGTTGGAAGAGCTGAGCCAGACTCGATGCGGATGTCAAGACCAGATGCAATGTCAGAGCCTGAGAGCATCTGAGCGTCGAATGCGCCGTCTGCTCCGACAACCTTGATTAGGCGAGGCTGGTCTACGTACTGCACAAATAGGCTTAGCGACTGCTTTGCAATCTTTTCAATTGCAGCCTCTAGCGAGTTGAATACGCTGGTTAGGTAAGCGTCATCACGCTCCTGCAAGTAGTTGATGGCGGTAGCTGCGGTAACTCCACCGCTCTCACCACGGGACACAGCGTGCTGACCCGATAGGTCCTCGAAGTCCTGCTCTAGCTGCTTTACCTCGTTCAGTACGTAAGCAGGCAATGGCTGGATTGGAACTGGAGTAGGCATTGCGAATCCAGGGCGGATTGGAATGTAAACACCTGGGCGTGATGTCACCTTGCGAGGGTCCATCGAACCTTCGTAGTACATCATCTGAGGCTTTGACATCAGGTTCTTGGCCTGAATGATTTGCGAGCGAACACGGTTGTATTCACGCTGTAGCGGAATGATGTTCTTGATTACACCACGGCGGTAGAACTTGCCAGTTGGGATGGTGTGGGTGTGCGCAAATGGGTACTGCTTGTGAACGTAGGGGATGCCATTCTCAGCGAACTGGACAATCTCGTTGTCAACGATGGTTACGAGGCCACCCTTAGGTAGGTATGGGCAGCCGTTTGGCTTGGCCCACATCTCGATAACTAGAACACTGTCAGGCTTTACCGTGGCGGTGTTGCGCTGGTCCATGAGAGCAGCATCGAAAATCTCGCTGGCTGCGACCTTGGTTGGGGTGAAGTCAGCTGGCAGAACTCCGCCGAATGTCGACTTAACCCACTGCTCGCTCTTGGTGTAGACGTTAAAGATGTATGGCTGCTTCTCTAGGTCTTCCTCAGAAAGGTCAGGCACAAACAAGTGGAACGGGCTGACAACCTCGTAGCTGACATCGCCAGCTGAGGTCTCTTGCTGAATCATGCGCTTTTCGCCAGTAAAAGGGTCTTGCACGCTCATTGGCTCGATGTTCTTCTTGCTGCCATCCCACAGGGTCTTGATGAATGCGTTACCTGTGGTTGCACGCCAGAACTCCGCCTTCTGAAGCACGTCAGTCTGGAAGTTGTTGCGGTCATACATCGACTGCCAAACCTGCTCAGCGGCTGCAGCTGCCATTAGGTCATCGTCGTCATTGCTAGCTGGAACAGCCTGTGCTGAGGGACGGCCAGATGTGGTCTTTGCAATCTCGGTACGGATGATTGGCTCGATACGGTTGACCATGATGCGAGGCTGGTTGCCTGGGTTTGGCTCTTCACGTAGAACCTGGCCTGAGCCGATAGTCTGCCATGCGTGGTACTGGTAGCCGTTGTAGAAAGCAATCTGCAGGTACCATTCCTGCTCGTCAGTCTTGCGATTGGCCTTGAGCTTCTCGTATTCGGAACGAATCCAAGCGACTAGCTGCTTAGACTCCTGCTTCTTCTTGAAGCGGTTAAGCAAGGTGTCATCGGCCATGTCGCCTTCAAGGGCTGGGCCTGAGATGTACTGACCAGTCTTGCCGTCGTAGTATTCGTTCGCCATCTACTATTCCGTATCTGAAGCCCGTGACCAGGCATCATCCATTTTCTTGAGCTCTTGCTCCATTAGCTCTAGCTCGTCTCCAGATAGATATGGACCAGTATACCGTGTATCTGGCTCAACTGAGACTGTTTGAATCTGCTGAAATGCGAGCGGGTCTTTGGTGGCTAGCAGGTTTGCTAGGTGCTTAGTTGTCGCTGTCCGCTGTTTTTCTAGGTCTACCTGGCTTACGAGGACTTTCTGCATCATTTTGAACAGGTAAATCACGAGTGTCGTCACTGCTGCTAGAAACAGCAAGGACAAAATCAGCAACGCTACTACGAACTCCATTTATTAATCCTTCGATTAGTGCTGGCACTTTATCAACCTGTGCCTCTAGGTCTCTGATGTGTGCCTTTAGGTGGTCGTGCTCACGCAGCGCAGGCTCACGCTGAATGTAGCCAGTGAAGCTAGCTAGCTCAGACAGGCACTGACGGCAGAGCAGGAAGCTGCGCCCGTCTACAGGGTCTTTGCCTAGGTCGTATAACTCTTTATTGTTTCCGCATGAGAGGCAGGTGCCTGGGTAAGGCCCGCCGTTTGCGAAGTAATTGAACTGTCTCATTTAATATCCTTCTAGGGAGCGAACTGGTGTCATCTCTGACCAGCCTTCGCCCCACTCGTCTTGGTCATCATACTCTCTGAACTTCTCGGTTGGTTTGAATCTCTCTCCAAAAACTGCCCTAAAGCTTCCTGGCTCTTTGCCTGTTAGCTGCTCGGGAGTCAAGTCATCCATGAATGTCATAGCGTACTTAAGAGCATCATAGCAATGATTATCTTTATCACGGATGTCTTCGAGTTTATTGTTTTGCTCTGCAATCTTAGGCGATGCCCACTTCTTCCATTTCAGCTTCGGAAGCTCTGCAATCAGGTGCGGGCAATCATCCGTAATCATGAGGAACGGTTTGTTCGTCTTAGGGTTTATCTTGAAGTATTGCTGAAGCCTTTCAAGGCCAACCCTGCGGTCATTCGGGATTGAGTCTACTGAGATGTAGATTCCGTGTTTCTGGTATTCCTGGAGAATAGACGTGCCAGTATGCTCTTTAGTTTGCTTGATGGCGGGGTCACCTGTTGTGAGCCAGACCTCGCAATTATATCTGCGCTCAATTTCTCTAGTGATTCCATTAACAATTGTTGCGTGCTCTGCGACTGTCTTCTTTGCAGCGTAATGTTCTCTAAAAACTGTAATTGACCCGTCTGGAGCAACGGCAAGCCACAGCCATACAGTCGGATTGGTATAGCCAGAGTCCATTGTCCTGACAATGCGATGTTCAGGCGTGGGTTCGAAAGCTCCTCTTGGAATACAGTGTGTTGGTGGCGTGAAGTCTGGGAAGACCGCCCCACCAAGATGCACGTACTGCCCTTTAGTTCTGACATCTCGCTCCTCTTCTGAGAGCTCTCCCATGAATCGCTCGATGGCCTCTCTGGAGAGGGTGGGGTTGTCGAACATGGTTGCTTCGGTGATACCAATTTGCTTCTTTCCTTCTTTGGCAGGCATGTAAATGTCTTCGTAAATCCATTCCATACCTTGCACTGGAGTCTGCGACATCCACCAAACCCCGCCTGTATCTACAAGTCGGGCGATACATTCTTGATAGACGGTCTTGGGGCACTCCTCATCGAAGTGAATGAAGTGTCGAGATGAACCTGCGAACTTGTCTAGGTCCTGGTCTTGCGACATGAACTCGACGAATGAGCCGTTGTTGAGAGTGAGCACGTGGCGCTCTCTGGAGTAGCTCTGCTCCCAGCTTCCGTTGATTAGAAATGACTTAGGAAGCCACTGCTTGTAAAGCGGAAGGATAATCTTGTCCACACCGTTTAGGAAGTCAACGGCAACCACACGGCCACGAATGGGACCCTCTGGGGTCTTGCGGTATGGGTGTGAGTGCGTTAGCCACCAGATAGCTTCGATGGTTGAACCGAGCGACTTACCAGAGCGGTTACCACCGATGTAAAGGCGGTCAGGCATGGGGTCTTTGTGGAAGTGAAGCTGCTTGTCAGACGGTGTGTAGTCGTACAGGTTTGGCTGAAATGCAGCTTGCTGAATCTCTTCACCTAGGCGGAGGAAGACATCCGAGATGCTTACATTATCTTTCGCCACGAATCAGCCTAACCAAATCTTCCAAAGTAATACGAGTAACAACGGACCCGCCGTGGCCAGTAGCATGGCAAAGGCGAAGTAGGTCATCAAGTCGGACATACGCCCACCATTTGCCAGCATTCGGGTAACCAACGCCGCTCCGCTGAGTAACAAGAAAACCGAAATTAGCTCTAGCATTCCTACGCTCTCTCTCTGCCTCGTCCATCCATTTTAGGCATTGCTCATAGCTAGCCTTCTTGGCCATGTCGCCACCTTTGGACTCAAAGACTACTAGCCCTTGCTCACTTTCCAGCCAGATGTCGCCTTGGTCCTCTGACCCTGATAGCACATTTCTGCGAGCCTGAAGCTCCGTATAGCCCTGCGATAGGAGATAATTCCTTATAGCAGTCTCGGCACGTGTGCCAATGTTTTTTGCCTTACTCATGTCGTCTCCTTAGTAGAATGTTATCATGCCAGATTTCAATAAGATGCCTACGCCTGAAGAGGTAAACTTCTACCACCTTGCATCAGACAAGGATGCTGGCCCAGGTGCATTGCATCACACCCTAGGACTTGGCCCCTCACAGGCTTCACCTGGCAATCATAACCACGATGGCCGCAATTCGAAGCGTATCAAGGCATCAGAGCTTGAGACCGTCCGTGTTAACTTTGTGCCTGGCGGTGGCACTCTAAACGGAACTCAGCCAACCTTCAACGGCCCTCCGCTTTTCACTGGCACTTACACCAAGCTTGGCAACATCGTCCACTTTGCTATCGACGTAGACATGGACAACATCACCAGCTTTGGCACTGGGCAGTACTACATGGACCTACCATTCAAGGCCATGCGCAACTACATCTTCTCGGACGGTTGCCTGCACGACATCTCGACTGGTGACCAATACGCCATCTTGGCCCACATCCTTGCAGACTCGAACCGACTCACCTTGCTTAGCGTGGCATCAAACGGTAGACATGTGCCGTTTACCCACAATGTGCCCGTAACCCTGAATGCTGCTGATAATTTTCACATCGCTGGTACATACGAAATAAAGCCATAGATGGTGTAGACTTTTAGTATGCCTGCAATCACCAGAATTAGACTTCGCAGAGGTACCGCTGCCCAGTGGAGCAGCACTAACCCAGTACTCGATGCGGGCGAGATGGGTATTGAAACCGATACCCGTAAGTTCAAGTTTGGTAACGGCAACACCCAATGGAACTCAATCCCCTACGCCAGCGCTGGCGGTTCAACTGGCGGTGGCTTCTTCGTTTCTGAAACCGCACCAGTTGGCGCAAACATCGGTGACATCTGGTACTGCTCTGATTCTGTCGGAGACTTGGCTGGCAAGTCATTTTTGCGCTACGACGGCTACTGGGTCGAACTAAACCCAGGAACACTTGGCCCTAAGGGTGACACTGGAGCAACTGGCCCAACTGGTCCAACTGGAGCAACTGGCCCACAGGGCATTCAGGGCATCCAGGGTATTCAAGGTATTCAAGGCATTCAGGGCGAAACTGGCCCACAGGGAGCCCCAGGCGACCCAGCTTTTCACCCATTCTTAGTGGCAGGATAAGGAAATAACATGGCATTCGGATACAAGGTTCTAGGACAGGCAGCTCCTGCCAACACAAGCATTACCACTGCTTACACCGTGCCAACTGGCAAGGAAGCAATCGTGTCCAGCATTGCAGTTGCAAACGTGACTGGCACCGCTGCACTTTACGAGATTTACGTGCGGGTAGGTGGCGCTGCTGCGGCTGCCTCAAACGCTTTGGTCTTTGACGCAAGTGCTGCAGCTAACAGCACCGTGCTGATTCAGGGTGGAGTAACCCTCTCAGCTGGTGACATCATCAGCGTGCAGACTGGCACTGGAAACGCAATCACATTCCATGTCTTCGGAACCGAGGTGACTCTGTAATGGGAATCAGCATTATCGGTGGAGCGCCTCCTGCAGGTGCGAAAGAGAAGCGTGTTCAGCTTTTTACCGCAACTGGTAGCTGGACTGCCCCTGCTGGCGTAACTTACGCAATTGCTCACATTATGCCTGGAGGCGGTGGAGGTGGCTCAAGGGCTGGCTCTGGTTCTGCAGGTGGAAATTCAAGCGCTTTAGGACAGACTGCTAATGGAGCCACCCCAGGCACCCGAATGGGAATGCAGGACGATAGCGGATTCCTAGTAGATGGCGCAAATGCTGCAGCCAATACGGGAAATGGTGGCGCTTCTAACGGCTGGAACAGCTCTAGTGCAGTAAATGGCCCTCCCATGGACGGTAAAGATGGAAGCTTACTGATGTTCGGCTCTACTGTAACTCCAGGCACTAGTTACACAATTACAGTTGGTGCTGGCGGTGCCGCCTCTGCTCGTGGCGGTGCTGGCGGTTCTGGTTACGTGGCTATCGAGTTTTACGTCTAAGGAGACAAAGTGGCACATTTCGCAAAGATTGAAGATGGCATCGTAACAGAGGTGCTGGTTGTGTCGAATGAGCACGAAGCTAATGGCGAGGCGTACTTGCACTCTTTGGGCCTTGAAGGCACCTGGGTGCAAACTAGCTACAATGGCAACTTCCGTGGCAAGTACGCAGGGATTGGCGACACCTACGACGCTGAGCAGGACATCTTCGTAAGCCCAGTCCTACCAGAACCAGAGGTAACTGATGGCGACAATTGATTTTCCAAATAGCCCTACAGTCGGTGACCTTTTCACCGCTGGCAATTCGTCATACCGCTGGACTGGCGAGGCTTGGGTAAGCAACAACCTTGGCTCAATTGAGTGGGATGACGTAACCGACAAGCCTGCGACCTTCCCGCCTAGCGCTCACGTGCACGACATCGAGGATGTCACTGGGCTGCAGGATGCACTTGACGACAAGAGCGATATTGGTCACACGCATGTTATGGCAGACATCACTGACCTCGAATTTCCTCCAGGCACTATCCTTTCGGACACCGAGCCAGCAAGCCCAGTTGAGGCAACTCGCTGGATAAACACTTTGACTTTTATAGAGTATATTTATTACAACGACGCTTGGGTAGAGGTATAAATCATGGCAATTAGTTTCCCCACAAACCCTGCAATAGGCGATGAGTTTTCTGCTGGTGGATTCGTCTGGGTATGGAGTGGCTCAAGCTGGGACAAGGTGGCTGCAGAAACAGAGCCCCCTAGCTTTTACCTAGCTTGCTCCGCTGACGGAGACACTGTTTTTACTTTTACCGAGCCGCTTGCCGCAGGGCAGTACTCTTTTGAATTCGCAGACTCTACAACTGTAAAGCCAATAGACGTTTATGCGCTGAATTCAACTGACCAGCTAATTGCCTCTTCGCCTTTTCTAGTTCTTAATGCAAGCCAAGCTATTTCAAAAATTGTAATTTTGGGTGCATCTCCGAACGATGGCTTCATCGTCCAGAAAACAAACCTCTTTACTGGAACTGGCAACATTGGCTCAAATGCAGCACTCCCAGCTATTGCTCTCTCTGCAACGCCTGCAGTATTACCGAATGTAAATTCAACAGTCACGGTAACTGGAAAGAACTTCGCAACCAATGCTGGGGTTCAGTTTATTGGACAAGATAATGTCGCTAGAAATGCAAAGAGCGTTGTAGTAGCAAGTAGCACTCAGCTTACTGCAACTAGACCAGATGTATTGCCAATCGCTCAAGAGCCCTACACCATTTCTGTCGTGAATCCTGGAACGACTACACCATCAAGCGCTGTAAACATTCTGGTAAACGTCACCGATGCTGGTGGGCCAGTAACATGGGTTACCACAGCTGTTCCGCTTGCTACAGTCGGTGTTGCGTATTCTTTCCAGCTTCAGGCGACAGATGCTGACGGTAGCGCTATCTCTTACTCTATAGCTAGCGGGTCCCTGCAGTCTGGACTGTCGCTAAGCAGTGCTGGAGTAATCTCTGGTACCGCTACAGTTCAAGCCACTAACTCGGTAACATTTAGGGCTACCGATGCTGGTGGCAACTCATCGGATAGAACTTTGAGCGTTCAGACCTCGAACCCGATTGTTGCAACTGGTGGAACAATTACCACCACAGGTGGATTTAGATACCACACCTTCACTTCTTCTGGAACATTCCAGATTACTTCTGGAACAGGAAACGTAGACTTCTTCGTCCTAGGTGGCGGTGGTGGCGGTGACAGGATGGGCAGCTCTGGAGGAGCTGGTTCTGGATTCATTGCTTCGACAACTCAACTACGGACTACTGGCTCACTGACAGTTACAGTCGGAGCTGGTGGAGCAAACGGAGATTACGAAGGTGCTAGCGGAGCTGCGTCAAGCGTGGCTGGTGTCGTTAGCGCCAACGGTGGAAGCGGAGTCCCATGGGACTACACGCCATTTGGTTCTGCGGGTGGTTCTGGTGGAGGTTCAGATGGCGGCTTTGCTGGAGGTTCGAACGGTTCGAATGGAGCTGGTTCAAATGGAGGAACTGGTTCTGGTGTTCCACTTCCAACTTGGGTTACGCCAATTCTGGGAACGTCTTCGCCAGGACCTAACCTTTACGGTGGAGGCCGTGGTGGCACCGCTGCTAGCCCATTGAGCGGAAACGCAAACTCTGGAGCTGGAGGTAGCACTGGAGCTGGAGGCTGGGGCGGTGGCGCTGGTGGTTCTGGAGTCGTCTTGATTAGGTATGTTGGATGATGACCCTTTGCGGTAACAAGATTCCTGTAAGGAGAAAGTAATGGCACATTACGCTTTTTTAGATGACAACAATATTGTTACTGACGTTATTGTTGGAGCAGATGAGAACGAATTAATTGAGGGTAAGGCACCTGAGGTTTGGTATGGCGAGTCCCGTGGACAGCGCTGCATCCGCACATCCTACAACGGCAACATCCGAAAGAACTACGCTAGCATCGGTTTTAGCTACGATGAGGAGCGTGATGCTTTTATCCCGCCAAAGCGCTTTGACTCCTGGTCGCTAAACGAGGAGACCTGCCGCTGGGAACCGCCAGTCGAGTACCCTACTGACGGAATGATTTATCGCTGGAATGAAGAGACTCAAACATGGGAAGAGGTCATCGTAGATGCCTAAGCTATTCAACACTGTAACCAAGAAGTACGACTTCATGCCTGCCAGCTACATTGGCAAGTTTCCTTACGCTGAGGAGGCCGTAGAGGTTGCCCCAGTTGTTGAGGTTGTCGAGGAAGTAAAGCCTACTAAGAAGAAGGCTAAGTACAACCCTGAGGCTACCGACGCTGATGGCGATGGTCGACTACAGGACGGTACCCCTTTCGAGCGTGAAGTTGGCACCGAGTTGTCCCCCGAAGAGGTGACAGCTATTGAAGCGTCCATTTCTGAAGAGTAACCTGCTAGGCTAACCTTCAAGTGCTAGTTGAAGGAGACGACAATGCTAGAGGACTTGCCAGTACCAACGGATGAAAAGCTTTGCTTGTTGGCGCAGAAAGCTGCCGAGCTAAGCAAAGAAGATTTCGAGATATTGCAGGCTGCACTTAACAATCCAGCGTGGTCAAACATTGGATTAGCAAGGGCGCTTAATGAGCGTGGCTTCATAATAGGTGACACCATAGTGCTCAAACACAGAAAGAAAACGTGTCGTTGTGCTAGGTGACCTAAAGATATCCCCGAAGTGGGACACGGTTCACCAAGCGCAGCCAGTTACAATCAGCGCACCGAAGCCTTCTAAGAAGGTAAAGACCAAGCACAAAGTAGCAATCGCCCTACCCGACCCACAAATCGGCGGGCGATTTCTATTTGACCAAGGCTGGGACCCATTTCACGATGAAGCAGCGATGGACGTTGCGCTGCAACTTGTCAGTTTCCTTGAGGAGACCGACAGGGTGGATTACGTTATCAACCTAGGTGACTTCCTAGACTTACCCAGCCAAGGACGCTTCGACCAGGAAGCTGGCTTCGCTGGGACTACGCAGAAAGCAATTGACAGGGGACATCTATTTCTACAGCAGCAGCGTGCTGCAGCAGGGCCTGATGCCCACATCGTCCTTATTGAAGGCAATCACGACAGGCGAATGGAGAAGTTCATTCTCTCCAACTCAGCTGCAGCGTGGGGTATCAAGCGGGCAAACATGGACGAACTGCCAGTAATGAGCCTGCCCTACCTATTGCGTCTTGATGAGATTGGAGTTGAATACATTGACGCATACCCCGCTGGAGCCTTCTGGCTCACCCCTACACTCAGAGCCGTCCATGGAAACAAAGCACGTTCCAATGGCTCTACAGCTGCCGCCTACACAAACGCTGACCCTCACATTAGTACCATCTTCGGGCACGCACATCGCCTGGAGATACAGTCACGAACAGTCTTTAACCGTGATGGAAGTATCCAAAGCGTCGCCGTCAGTCCTGGCTGTCTTTGTAGAGTTGATGGAGCCGTGCCTTCAGTTAATGGAAGCACGCATACCGACGGCTCTCCTGCGAAGTACTTCGAAAACTGGCAGCAAGGTGTCGTAGTCATTTCTATAAACGAAAGTAATGAACCGTTTTTTGAAATGGTGCAGATTAAGAATGGCGAAGCTTGGTTCCGTGGTCAGCGATTCAAGGCTAAGGTTTAGTAACGCATCCCGTTATTAAAGGTTACTGCTCTGCCAATCGCTTAGCTTCTGCGCTAAGAATCTCTTCCATAGTGGCTTTGCTGTCACTGTCATGCTCAAACCAATCGATGCCTAGCTCACCCTTTGGAATGAATGGCATTGTGTGCACTGGCCTCTCTCCATAAGCAGGGTCGTTGACTGCGTGCCACGTGTTGTGGCAGTGGTCGCAAATCCTGTGGAGATTGCCAGGCGCATTGTTCATGGTGTTTTTGTCAGGTCCGTGGTGACGGTCACTCGCAGGACGCCCCACGCAGCCGACAATAGGATTAACTCCACCGCCTGCTCTTTGGAGACCAGCCCATTCGCATACCATTCCAGGATGAATCGGATACATTTCCGCCGCCCTCTTACGACCTGTACTGATTGGGTCCTTGTACTCAGAGAGGTCTTTGCCTCCTTGGTATCCGTCGTTAATGTAGCCCGTGTCAACATCTTTAGCGTCCTCGCCTGCCTCAGATACTCCCTCATGCTTCACCTCTCCTGTGACCGTGAACTTGACCTCGCCACCGCAACAACAATCGATGTCCTCGAAGTGCCAAATCATGTGGCACTCGTGGTGAATCCCTGTTCTGCAAGCAAAGCAAGGGTCCTCTTTACTCCCAATACTTGTCACGGTCTTCTCCGTCGATAGCTAACTCCTCAACACTACCAACCATGTTGCGAATGCTCATCTCATTGTTGTAGCTGTCAATCTTTAGTAGGTCCATGCCAACGAACATCTTGAAGCCAACCGAAGTTGATTCACCAATACCAAGGCGAGACTTCAGCTCACGGTTGAAGTTATTCTGAGGCACTGACTTCTCACCGTTCTCGCCACACCAGTCACGGTATGCGTTGTATACGGCGGTCTTGGTAACCGAAGCATTGTCAGCCAGCAGAATTTTCTCGTCAATAAACTTGGCGATGTGGTCCTCCTCATGACGGTAAGCCTGAGTTGCAATCTTTACCGACTCTGGCTCAGTCATGCCGAACTCAGTGATGCGAACAGCGCCCTCGACCATCCACTTCAGGATGCCAGGCCCTTCCTGCTCAATCATCAGCTCAGCTAGATTCTCTTTGCGCTTCTCAGGTGGCACGGTCTTGCGGAAGTCAATCTTGCGAAGTCTTCTCCAGAATCCGTCTCCACCGCTCTTCACCTCTGGGAGGTGGTTCACAGCTAGGAACAGCGTGTGGGTTGGCTTGAAGTCAAAGAAGTTCTGGTTCATGAAACGGGCAGAGAGCATGTCTCCACCAGTTAGCATCTTTACCCTCGCCTCATTGAAGCGACCATCGGGACGTGTCTCCGAGGCAACACTAAAGCGCACACCACGTAGTCTCGCAATCTCAGTGGGATGTGCGTTTGACCCCGATTCGAGAAGGAAATTTTCAGGCATAGTCGCAGAATAATCTCCAAGTATCTTCGCCACGACATCCAGTAATGTACTCTTGCCGTTCGCACCAGTGCCGACAAGTACTGGTAGGACATGGAATCGTGAGTCTCCGAATAGGGCTGCACCGAGGAGCTCTTGGAGGTATAGTATCCTGTCCTCATCCTCGATGACTTCTGCAAGGAAGTTATTCCATAGCGGAGTTGGAACATCACCGATAGGTACGGATGTTTGCCTCGTATTGAGGTCAACACCTTTTTTCGCTGGACGTAGCTCTCCTGTTCTGAGATTGATAATCCCCGAAGGAGTGCAGATTCCGTTTGCGTCCGCATCCAAGTCAACAGCCTGGCATAGCACCTCAGGGTCAGTAGCCGCAATGACTGTCGCATTCTGTAACCTCTCTTTGTTTGCCGAATTCTCGGCCCACTTGAGCTGTTCACCAGCTGCACCTGCGTCGAGCGCAAAGAATGCCGCATCGATTGCAGTTTGCCATATAGATTTTTCTTTATCTGGTACATAACGTTGTCCTTCCCATCTCAGCCACCCTAGCTCTGGCACGAAACGGAAATCACCTTTCATAAAATGGATTAGTCTGCGAGCGTTAGCGGAGTCGGTTCTGCCGTAAGCTCCGAAGCTCGATACGTAAATTTCCCTGAGGTCATCCTCAGTGGCTTCATAGTTAACTGGTGCTTCAAGCGAGGTAGGGTTTAGCTCCCCAGCTGTCAGCTCCTTGTGTTGGTGGTTGCGAAGCTCCTCTGCAAGCTTCTTCTCACTGTAAGACTCAACTCGTGCGATTGCCCAGCGGTTAGCTGCTCTGAGCTCTCCAGGGTTCTTGTCACGCTTAGGTGGCATGGACAGGAACTCATCGAAGCGCTCAGCCATCTGCGAGACAATCATCTCAGCCGTAGTCTGAGTAACGCATCCGTTGCGATGCGCTGAGTTCAGTCTTACTAGCTGCTGGAGCAACCAACCGTGCCTTGACTTAGGTGGTGTTACACCTGGCCGAACAGCGCTGAGCAATGTTTGCACAAAGCCACAGTCATGCGTTGCATAATTCCATTCGGACTCTGCAGACACCTGCTCGTAGTCATCAAGCGAAGTGGTAACGCTGGCAAAGCCGTGAGCAATCAGGACATCGTTGATTTCATCGATAGTGACAGGTCGCCACGCATCAGGGAAATCTACACGTACTGGTATCGGATTAGCCACATCCTTATAGTTGATGCTCCCAGGTGCTCTGAAGATACGGGGTAAGTCGAACACCGAATCAAGAGAGCCCCCTTGCGAACTAGCCACCCACCGTACAAAGCTACCCCAGCGGATAAGAATGCTGGTCGCCTGCTCTTGAGTAAAGACTTCTTCGGGGTCAACGGGCCAGTAAGGCTGTAGCCCATGGCCAGAATGAACAACTGCTGCAGGACCCACACCAACCAAATCTGAGATAAGTTCGATAAGTTGGTGAGCGTTTTGCTCGCTCTGAATGCCTGAGTCTTTGTAGTCAATGTCAATCCAAACTGCATTGAGGAATGAGATGTCATCAGCCTTGGAGCGACCCTTGGCAATGCTGGAGTTGATTTCGTACCATACGTTGCATTCAAGGTCCGTAAGCGCTTCGACAACATCGTCGGCCATTGCTGGCGTTGTGCTACGAACCTTGAAACCTTGTGAGGCGGATTGGTAGGCAATGTTGACATGTGCGTCTTCACTGCGACCTAAGCGTCCTAGCAGTTCTTCAAAGGGCTTGGTTAGAGCCATGATAATCCTTTCGATGTGTGCGGAAGCTGGGCAGGGGAGAGATAGAGAGAGACCCTGCCCAGCTTCCTAGTTCTGCTAGAAGGTTTCGCTGTCGAGCAACTCGTCAATCAGATACTTGTTGACTGACATTGCCTCAGCGATTTCCTCAGAAACGAAGCCAGCAGTGCTGAGCTTCTTCGCCTTTTCAACCTGAGCAGGAGTTAGCTTAGCACCTTCGCCTGCCTTCTTGGTCGGCTTTGCACCAGTTGTCTCGACTAGCAGTGCGTCGACATCTGGGTTCGAAGTAGCAGCCTCAATCTCGATGCCGTATAGCTTCACGTTGTTGTACTTCTTGTTAGAAGATGGCTTCTCGCCCGTGAATGAGATTGTGAACTTCATGCCCTTCTCAAGCTTGCTTAGACCCTTGGCCTTCATCTCCTGCTTTGCAGCTGAGAGCTTCTGTCCGAAGAGGTAGACACGGCGAGTGCCGTCATCCTCGTCCAGTGAAGGGTCAAGATAATCGGTTGCAAGGGTTACCTCAATCTGTAGCTTTGGCTTACCGTCATCCCAGAACTCTGGCTCACCAGAGTCATAGGAGCGAACCTGCACAGTCTTGAGGTCAGTGATTACTCCAGTAAATGAGTCTCCAACCTTTGCATCCTTGAAGCTGATGCTAGGGATAGAGCGGGTTCCCAACAGGTCGTTAGGGTCTGGAAGTAGCTCCATGTTGATATCTACCATTTTTTCTTACCTTTTCTTATCTTTTGTGTCTCGTTAGATGAGCGACGAAATGTCGCCATCCTCCTGCTGCTCATACTTTTTGCAATCCCAGCAGAAGCCTGCTTTTGGTTGTTTGGCAATCACCGCATCCCAGCCGACTAACTCAGCTGCATCGATGAGAACCTCCAACCCAGCCAATGCCTCCATGGCTAGAGCTTCATCATAGCGAAGCATAACCACTTGGGCATTTGGCAAGTCTTTGTCTCTTGGCAAGAAGGTCAAGCTTACATGGTTGACCTCATAGCCTTTCTTCTTCCAACCCAAACCATACAACATAGCCTGGACTCGGTATTGATTCTTTATCTGGCCCTTGCTGGCCTTGGTCAGTGCTTCCTGACCGACAACCTTCCAATCATTGACTATGCCGTGCTCAGGCACGAACATGTCGCACGACCCTGCAAGCTCAAGGTTCTTGTAGCTGTGGACGTGAAGCCTGTTCTCAAGGTGATACTCGTCAGGCCATCTGGACGCGAAGCCGTGCTCCAGTTGGTCATGGACTGCCGTGCCGATGAAGGGGAACCAAGAACCATCAGGGGTGCGTGGCTTCTCTGCGAGCTTACGAGCAACGCATTTACGGCAGTCCATGCCAACTTCGGAAATGCCAATCACTGTTTGCTTGCTTCGCTCTGTGATGAATAGCTGGGGGATGCGCAACATCCATTGCTCAGCAGCCTCTACTGCCTTCCAATCTTTAGCTTGGTAGTCGGATTGGTTGACATCGAGAATCTTGATTGGCATAAGTCGTCTCTTTCTTAGGGCTATAGCTTATCGCTAGGGTCGGACATTTTTACAAGTGTTGCTAGGACTTGTCGCTCATAGTCAACACCACGGGAGGCATCGAGCAGTCTGCGGGTGACTCGGTAACGCTTGAGCACCTTCTCTGCAATAGCCTGGTCAATGGTGCCAATGGCAATGAGGTTCCAGATGGTGACACGGTGCATGTTGCTAGCCCTGTGAATCCTGTCCTCAATCTGTTCGATGCGGTCAGGGTCGTAAGGCATGTCGAACATGATGAGGTCATCAGCTGCATCGAGCGTGATGCCTACACCCATCTGCCCTGATAGCAGGACAATGCGAAGGTCGCCGTCTTGGAAGTCTCGCTGTATCTGGTCACGTTGCTTCTGAGGGGTTGAGCCATCAAGAACCTGAGGTCTCATGCCACGTTTCTCTAACTCCTCAGCTAGCCAGTGAAGCACCTTGCTGAACTGCGAGGCAATGACAACCTTGCCGTCAAGCGAGTTGTCTACATAGCCACGAGAGTCTAGCCATTCGACTAGCCAATCAAGCTTGGATGATTCACCGCCGACACGAGGCTCCCAATCCTTATCCCATTGGCAAGCAGCCATCTGCCGTGCACGAGTAGCAAACACCATTGGCTCAGGCTTCTCTGACTTGAGGTTGGCATCACGAACTTCGACATAATCCTTGAGCTGTGCCTTGGATAGGAACACCTCGACATTGACATACTGCTTAGGTGGTAGCTGGGTAAGCACCTCGCCCTTAGTGCGGCGAATCATCATGGACCTATCCTTGGCAAGCCATGCTTCCTTGTCCTTGAGCTGGCCAATCATTTTGACCGTGCGAGTCTTTGATACCTTCTGGTCATAGACATGGAAGTTGCTCTCGAACCATTCCCACTGGTTGCGTGGTGTGTTCCAAGGGTCAAGGAATAGCCAAGTGCCATAGCGATTCTCAAGCTTGCCTCGGTCAGGCGTGCCTGATACTGCAATGCGCATCGCATCTTCCTTGGTGCGTAACCTAGCCAAGCCCTTCCAGAATCGGGTGAGCTTGCGTGCATTGGCGATAGGCAGAACCATGTGCGACTCATCAATCACGATGGCATCGAATGCCTCCATGGTTAGCGAGCCAACACGGTGCTCATCAGTGTCCATCCAATCAATCGCATTGTGGTTGGCAACGATGATGTTGCATAGCCCAGTGAGATTCTCTTCAATGGCAGCTCTCTTCTCATGCACAGTGCCACGTGAGACATCAATCACATTGACATCCCAGCTTGGTGCCACGAAGCGGTCAATGCTGTCAATCCAAGCGGTCTGAGCATTCACAATCGGAGTGATGATGAGAATGTTCTTGCCGATGTTGAACAGCCCTGCCTTCTCAAGCGAGCCGAGCACCATGAGTGTCTTGCCCAGTCCAGGTTGGTCTGCTAGCAGAACTCTGCCCTGCAATGCCATACGGTCCACAGCATCACGCTGGTAGTCGTAGAGGACATCATCATAGATAGTCGGTAAGGCTGAGGTCTTCTTCATCGCAGACGCATCTTTGCGGGGTCTTCCCACAGAGCGTGCAGTCTTCTGCGTGGTCGGGCTCGGTGTCGTCCCAGTATGGGTCGTAGTCGTAGTAGTCGTCATCTCTCATCTCTGTCTCTCAGTTCTCAATAATGTCTACGATGTGTTGCATCGTTTCGGTGTCCAGATTCATGGACAACACCACATCGCTTAGTAAGTCGGTGATGATGTCGTCCACTGCCTTCTGGATGCCGTCGGTATAGCCAGCGTCATACCCTGCCGTGTGCCAAGCCATGCAGAGGTCATCTACATCTTGGCCGAGCAGGCGGTTAGCTAGGCTTTTTCTCAGTCCCATTGCACTTGTTCTCTCTACAAACGCTGATGCGCTTACCACAAATGTTGCATGGTGGGATGTGCTGGTCATCTACAAAGATGCTCTTGCCCGCTGAGGGGTGAATCCATACGTGCACCATTAGTGGATGTTCAATCTGGTCTTGTCGGTGCGCTTGTAAACCTCAGGGAAGTCAATCAAGGGGAACAGCTCCTTGACAACATCGGTCTGCACCGAAGTCTCACGCCAGCGAGAGATGCTAGCGACCTTTGCACCGTGGATGTGCAGTTCATCCTTGTCGCCAATAGCGTCACGAATGATTGCTTTGATTTCATCTTCACGTGCCTTCAGGAACTTCATGTCGTCCTGAACCTTGGCAAGCTCAGCCATAAGCTCGTTGGCTAGAACTGGGTCTGCTGCTTCGATTGCGTTCTTGTTCTCTTTTGTGGCCTTGGGCTTGCCTGTGATTAGGACTGCCTTTGCCTCTGCTACTAGCTCTTCATGGGTTCTCATCTTTTATTCTCCTTTGGTTATTAGTTCTAACAGAACTGGTTCATGTATAAATTTAGTCCAACTCTCGGACATTTTTGTATAAGTAACGTGATACATCCTTCCCATTTTGCTTGGGACGATGTGTAGCTCTATTCCATTCGCACGCCAAACAAAGCCTTCCAATGCGCCTCTGCCTACTTCTTCCCAGCCATTCATGGCTAGCTCAGCTTTGAGGAAACTAGAAAGTTTGGTTGGCACGATGCTCCTGAATTAGGTGGTCAATGAAATCACGAAGGGTGTCAATGCTATCAGGGAACATAGCCTCAGCATCCTTGCTCATCATTTCTTTGCCTGGCTCATCATGCCATTCGATGTCGCTACCCATACCGAAGTTGCGAATCGAAGCAATCAGGCCGTGCTTTGCTGAATAGATACGAGCACGCCATGCTACATCCTCAAGCAGGGAATCAGGGTTCTCTGGCATGAATGTGTAGCTGAAGTCAATCTCGTATTTCATACGGCGCTCGCAAAAGTAAATGCAGCCATGACAATAAAAAATGTCATAGAAATGTAGTAGCCATAGTTGATTTTTTTGCGAGTAATGTGGTTTACTTTGTTCTGCAAGGGTGGTTCTTTGTGACTATGAGTATTCATGGTGCTCCTTTCGGTTGAGAGGGCTGGGTTTGATAGGGAATCCCCAGCCCTCTTTTCGTTTTTATACAATCTCGTCCATGCCATCTTCGGTTAGCCGGAACATCCTAATGCCTAGCTGTAAGGCACGCTCACGAACATCATCCAAGAATGCCTCAATGTCATTCTCACGGTGGTTGATAATGTCATCCGTTATTATCTGAGCAAGCTTCACTCGGTCACTAGCTGGGGCATTGTCTAGGTCTTCGAAGTCCTTGGCACGCCAGTTATGTGCATCGAACAAGGTGATAGGCGTTAGGCCGTAATCACCGTCCTCGCTAATCCACAATGGCGTTGAACCGTTGTCACCCATGACAATGTGGTTGTTGTGTGTTCCTTTGTATAGCCGAATCACTTTGGCCTCACTTCGCTTGGGTGAATGTTCATCTCAGGCATGTGAGACAAGCGGTTCAGGATGTCATAGGCAAAGCTAAAGGCATCATCAGTTGAGTTATCGTTGCGAGTGATGTCTCTAGCTAGGTCACGGGCAATCAACTGCCATGTGTCTAGGTCTTGGCCGAGCTGTTCGATAAAGGCATTCTCTGAACCTTCGATGTCACGGTGGACGTTATACGGTAGTGCGTGCTTTCCCATTTTTATCTCCTTTTTGATTGGTATTGTGTCGCTGAATTCAAGGTCAATGCTGTGGCAGGTGAAGTAGGTGTCCTCATCTTCGGTTAGGACATACAATCCTGTGCCCATGCCGTCAAAGCATACTGCCTGAACCCATTCATCCTTTGGTCGCCAGTAAAGCTCCATGCCGTCAAGGTCGTTGAGGTTGGCATCTTCCCAACCCTTCAATGCACCTGACTCAATTAGGTCAGGTCTAATGCGTGCGTATCCCATTAGTTCAGCTCCCTTAGCTTGTTCTGAACTGCGGTGTATAGCTCTTCGTTGTATGCCAAGTTGTCATGCTCCATAAAGCTGTCCAAGTCCCTGGCGTAGTTGTCCCAGAACTCATAGGTGTTGAACTTGTCTATGGCCTCCTGTGTGATGCCCTCCTCGTATTCAAGGTCGGACTGAATCTCAGCAAGCTGATACTCAACATCTAGCTTTGACCATAGCGTTCCGACTAGGAAGTCGTGGTCATCATACTGCTCAAGAATCTCAAGCAACTGGTTCTTGGTGTAAATCATGTTCTCTATCTCTCTTTCTTCTTTACTTAGTTCTCAGCGGTGGTATTGCACCGACTGGGATTGCAATGATTTCTTCATCAGTTACATCAAGCTGGTTGGCTAGGACATAAGCACGCCTAACACCGTAAGTCCAAATCTTCCAATAAGCCTCTTGGTCAGACTGCTGAAGCTTTGGTGTTGGTCGGTCAATGTCTTTCCATTCGGGCAAGCCACGCTCCAAGGCAAGCAAGCGCCTTCCTTCATCATGGATAACCTTTGTGCCATTGTCCAAACCTGAGCGCTCAATAGCCCAAGTGGCCATGCTGGTAAAGCTGTTCTCGGTGGTGATAGTGCGTAGCTGGCTAAGCGCCTCACGCAATTCCTCGTTATCTGGGGAGATTTCAAGGGGCGTGGTTATGTGGTGGGGCAAGGCAATGTATTGCGCCTCAAAGCCACCGTTCTTGTCTATCCAAGCGTAAACATCCTTCTTGCGATAGAGGCTGGTGCCACCAATCCGAACAAATGGGAGTGGCGAGGTATCGGGTTTCTGGCGGTGATTACGAAGCTGGTTCATGGTGAAACCAGTCAAATCAGACACCTCTCTGGAGTTCAAAAGCTCTCCATAAACAGGGTTGTATTGAGCCATAGGGCTTCCTTTCTTGTAGTTGATAGTAGCTTAGCAATTCTGCCAAGTAAAACTACTGATTTACTATAACAGTTCGGTAACAGGGGGTGTAGCTTTTTGTGTTGCTGGTCATTTAGTAGATTAGCAGGTAAAAAAGGCAAGAATTTGCTATTTTTTGCTGTTCTATATTGAGCTGACTTAAGAGCACTTACTACTTACTAATCAACTGCTCAGTAAATAAGTAAGCAGTAGGTGCTTTTTTGTCGTTGCGACTTGGATTTGTAAAACTTGCGTCATTACGAAACTTGTCGCTCCCGCAATTCGGGCAGTGCCTTCCGATTACGTTCGGAAAATACCACTTGCATTCTTGGCACGTCATAGGTCGAACACCTTTCCTCTAAGTTGGTTGATTTGGTCGAACATGGTTTGTTTGTGCTGTCCGATTTCGTTGCGTTGGGGGTAGCGCTCGTAATCTTCGAATCGCTTGCGGTAATGGATAAGGGCTTGTTCTAACAGGCGCTTGTCGTTTCCATTCAGGCGCACATCTGAGCTAAGGGGTCTAGCCATTGGTCTCCTCTATTCTGAATTCAAAGCCATTGGGGTTAGGTCGTTTGGCTTGGTCGTATTCTTCTTGGTTGGCGAAATAGAAAAAGATTCTGTCGTCATTCAAAAGCGGGTCGTCTGGATAATCCGACAAACTTGGCGCTATTGCCACATTTGTTAGCGTCTTGTCGTTTGGGTCTTCATGCCAAGAAACCAGGACTTGAAAGAATCGGGGGCAATCATCATAGGGAAAGTGCTCCTGCTCTTCACATGTGCAAAAGCCAAAGTTCTCAACTTGTGTTGCATGGGTAAGGTCGGCTAGGTCGCTCCAATACCAAACCTTTTCTTCCGTGTTAGGCATTTGTTTTACTCGCTTTCTTGATTACTAATAGGGTGGAATTCAAATCCATAAGGGCGTGATACCCGCAAAGGGTTAGCGGGGTAGCTTCGCCATGGTAAACGGTCACTTTATTGGCGCTGTGGTTGTCGCTTGGGTATTGGCAAAAGTTAGGCATTCTCTAGCTCCTCGCTGTCAAGGGCTTCCATGTCTTGCGCTAGTTCGCTATAAACACGGCGGTATTGGTGGTGATAGTAATTTTCAAGGTCATACAGCATGAGGCTAATAATGCCCTCGCCTGTATAGCCCTCTTCTTGCCAAACGTTGTCAAATTCGCTAGGCATCTCTTGCCAGTCTTTGATAATTTCGCTGTTATAGATAGGCAAGGCAGTCCCCACGAAATCGCTTAGCAAATCTTCGGGGTATTGGTTGCTTGCAAACTGTTCCCAATTGTCAAGGATTTCTTGCTTTATGTCGCTGTAATTCATTCGCATTTGGTTACTCTCTTTCGGTTGGTTGGGTTATTTGGTTGGTTGGTATTCGTTCACTAGGGCTAGGAACTGTGACCAGTTGTAGTAATAGATAAGTTCAAAGCCAGCATCAAGCAAACCTCGCTTGATTTCGTTCTGGTGGCGTGAGGTTGTCACCGAATACTTAGCGTTATTGAAAAAGGCGATTTTTCTAGGGTCTTCAGGGTATGCCTCGCAAATCATAGTTTCGTAAGAATGCACAACATAGGTTGAAGGGTAACGATAGCCACGCATAGCGCCACCAGTTGAAAAGCTTTCAAGATTGCGTATTGCGGTGCTTGCGTTGCGTGTAGTCATGGTTAGCATTTGGTGCCTTTCGGTTGGTTGATAGTAGCTTAGCAGATTAGTTATTCAGTTGTGTTGCAATTCCGATAACGGATTGGTAACGCTTTGGGGCTAGCCGAACCGCCCCGCAAACTCAGAAATTTTTCCCCAAGTGGTGCTAGCGGTGTCTAGCATGTCTGGCAATACAGCACCGCCCGACACCGCCAAGCATGGCAGGGCAAGGCACGGTGGGCGCTCCACCCGCCCCCTGTTCCATGCGAAGCAAAAAAAGCCCTGCTAGCACTGGGAGGAGTGCTAGCAGGGTGGTTTTACCAAGCAGCTAGCTCCTCAGCGTAGTTTTCAGCTGCTTGCTCTGGAGTGTAGCCATTGGTAAATAGAACATTGCCAATAGCACCTTGAACTTCCCATCGCTCAATTGTTTGACTAGGGTCGTAGTTGCTTGTGTAAGTGTTCAGCTTTTCTCTGGCAACTATAAACACGTCACCGCTGAACCATGCCTTGAGTGGCTCAACATAGCTTTTTAGCTCAGCATAAGCCTCACCATAGATAATCACGTCCGCCCATTCGCCTTGGCTATTGCCACGCAAACTAACAACGTGAAAAGGCACATCAGCCAAGGTTAGGTAAAGCTCGATAGCACGCTGAACCTGCTCAAGCGTGCTGAGCCTACGCCTAAAGTCATCAAATACCGCAGTGTATTCGCCTTGCTCAATTGGGTTATAGCCACGTGCTATGTCGAGGGTGTAGACCCCTATAAACTCGCTAACGCAGTCTGATAGGGAATAGAAATTTTCATCATAGTAAAAGGCAATTCGCTCAGTTTCGTTGAGCTGAATTGGCTCGATGTAACTGCTAATCATAATTTGCTCCTTAGTTCGGTTTGGTGGTGCTGAGACAATCCAAGCACGGCACAGCACAGCACACGCTCCACCCGCCCCCTGTTCTAGGCGGTTTGAAACGGGCATGGTTATTGGGCCTTTTTACGTCATGCCCAGGACGGTTGAGGAGCAACTCTATAGAACAGATGCCATTTGCTCTGTTAGGTAATCTGCATACTCTTGCTTGAGTGGCATGGTGTTGCCATCTTCATCGACCCCACCTGTCAGGAAGACATCGCCACAGATGTAAGCGTCGATGCCAAAGATGGAGCAGAAGGAGGTGGCTAGGTGGTTGTATTCAAGGCCAATTACTAGCCCCTCTTCGTTTACCCACATGGTCACGTCATCCAATAAATCGATAGGTTGGATTAGCCCGCCCACTAGGCTCTGCATTGAGCTTAGCGAGCCGTCAATCTCGGTGATGTCGATGGTGTTGCTTGCGGTCATGGTTGCTACTAGCATTTGATACTCCTCAGTAATTTGGCTGATGGGCTCATCAGTGCTGGCCTTACCAGCAGACTGGCGGGGAGGGGAGCCCCGCCAGTTTCGCCCTCCTTAGTTCTCGGTGAAGTCAATCTCAGGGCTACGCACCCAGCCATCGAACTCAAGCTCTGAGCTCTCAAGCTGTAGCTCTGCGGTGAAGTCGGTCTCGTGTAGCTTGCGACCACGTGGCTTAGTTACCGATACGGACCAAGTAGCCACCACGTCAATCTCCACGACCTCGTGGCTCTCAACGCCTAGCGTTGCAAACAGTTCAGTCCAGAATGGCTCTTCAAGCTCATCCTCAGTGATGTCACCGTTGGCGATGGCATTCTCAATCTGCTCCTTGGCCTTGTAGATAATGGCGTCTGACTTGGTGCACCACTTGAACCAGTTGTCACGGTCCTCAGTGGCCTTGGCTAGCTGGGCCTCAAGCTCTGCCAGCTTGGCCTCAAGGTCTGCTACATAGTCTGGCGTCAGGGCCTGCCTTGCTCCCTCGATTACCTCAGGGGTGGGGCGCAGTGATTCGTCACGGCTTGCGTTCTGTATCGCTCTGCTAATTGTGCTCATGTCATACTCCTCAGTATTTTCTGGTATCCCCCAGTGGGGGCCTGCAGGACTGCCCTGCTGACATGAACAACTTTGCCAGCTTCGATGTTGTGACCAGTTCCAGCCGCCCACTCTATAGTTAGCCCACCTCCCCCGAAAATTGAATTTGCAGTACCTGTCTACTATGATTGAAGCATGGCAAGAATCGCAGACCATCCACTTCGCATCGCCCGCCTCAGGGCGAACATCTCGCAGGAACAACTAGCCAAGCGTGCTGGTGTCCAACGCTCCGCCATCTCCGCTATTGAGGATGGCCGTACCAAGAAGCCGACTGACCGCCTGATAGCCGTGATTGCCCCGCTGGTGAGCCTGAGCGCCGATGAGCTGAACCAGGAGATACAGACCTGGCTTGAGAGGCCAATCGAAGCCCCGCTGAAGCCATCCGCAATCAACCTGCTTGCGATACCGCCGTATGTACTCGGCCAGTATTACAAGACCTTTGCAGCTTGGCGGGCTGAGCTTGCCCCGACTCACACCGCATTCGCATCTATGCTGCGGATGAACCCAGCAACGATTCGTGACTATGAATCTGGCAAGCTGCAATCGCTGCCTGATTCGTTTGCACGGCAGATGTTGAAGGCGTTTGAGAAGCACGGCTTTACGCCTGAGTATTTGGCAGCGTTGGAAGCATTGCCCCGCTCGTGAAGAAATACCGTGACCCGTATCGCAAGAAGTACGGCATTCTCATTGATGCGGACAAAAACATGCCAGCCGTGACTATCTGGTTTCATAAAAATATGTGGCTTTTCTTTGGAAAGAAGAAATGACTGAAAACCTAGACCTATCTAAATTTGAGATACCAGCGGAATCTCCTAAGCCAACTAAAGAGCAGAAGTTATTTGAGAAGGTGCTGGCTGCAGCGATTGCCGCTGATAGGCAGGGCTTATTCCTGGAAATGCAAACCATCCTGGACCAAGATGCCAGCATCACCAAGGAGCAGGTAGAAGCTGTATGGCCATCTAGCAAGTTCCAGAAGTCGCTGGAGTCTCGTGGGATTCTCACCACTAAGAATCCAAACCTCACATTACGTCAAGAGACATTCCTGCAAGCCTATCTAAACCCGATGAACCTGAAGACCCCGCAGGTCTTGGCGAAGCAGATGAAGATTAGCGTGCTTGAGCTTGATGGCTGGATGAGGCAGAAAGAGTTCGCCAAGGCGATGTCTGCCAAGGCTCAGGAGAACCTAGAGAAGTACATCCCGATGGCGGACCAAGCGCTAGGCCAATTGGTCCAGCAAGGTGACATGAAGGCCATTACCTTCCTAAACCAGCTCACTGGGCGTTTTGACCCGAACAAGGCTGGTAGCATCGATATTGTCTCCGTGATGATGCAGGTGCAGGATGTTATCTTGCGTCACGTGCGAGACCCAGAGGTCAAGCGCAACATTGCCAGAGAGCTCATTGCAATCGCTAACGGACAAAGCCCACACGCTGCCCTACCCGAGCCAGTTAGTGCTACAATTGAGACCGAGGCGGAAATTATTGTTGTACCCGAAGAATAGGGCTATCTATGGCTTATACAACTACAACCCGCCTGGGCATCAAGAAGGCGGTAGTCGGTACTGCGCAGCCATTTGAGACTGCAGTATTCAATGAGAACTACGACAAGATTGATGCCGAGTTCGTTGCGGCTGATACTCGCCTAGACAACATTGAGGCGCTAAACACCACTCAGAACACTCGCCTCACCAACATTGAGACCCTGAACACCACTCAGGACACTCGCCTTACAAACATCGAGGCCTTGAATGTCACTCAGACTTCACGCCTTGATGGCATCGACACCCTGAACACCACTCAGAACACTCGCCTTACCAACATTGAGACTCTGAACACCACACAGGATGGCCGCCTGACGGCGGTAGAGGGTGTAAACACCACACAGAACACTCGCCTGACTACCCTTGAGGGAATCAACGCTGGCACCCGTTTGACAGCGGTAGAGTCGAAGAACACAGAGCAAGATAACCGTCTATCATCAATCGAGACAGTTAACAACAACCAGGCTTCAACGCTTACATCGCACAACACCAGAATCACCACCGTCGAGGGCTGGAACGCTGGGTCTCGTCTAACTACGCTTGAGGGGCAGAACCTCAACTCCCGTCTTACCACCATCGAGGGGCAGAGCCTAAACACTCGCCTTACTACTGTCGAGAACACCAACATCACGCAGAACAACAGACTTACTGCAGTAGAAACTTTGATTGATGGTGGGACTCCATAATGCCTGAAGACACTGGCCCACATGTCCGCATTACGCTCCAGACTATCTACGATAAGCAGCTGGACAATGAGCGCTTGCTGGTTCGTACTTTGGAGCGGCTCGATAATCTTGCAGATGTTCCTGACCGCCTTCGTGAGGTTGAGCAGAAGCAGGCAGAGGACTCTTGGGTCCCAAAAGTAGTTCTCGCCAGCCTAGCAGCTGGCATTAGCGGCTTAATGACCGCTGTATTCACTGTGATTAGAGGCTGAGATGACTGCAAAGTTTAGACTCCCATACCCCGACAAGCAGCTCACTGGGCACTTCGGGAAGATTCGCACAATCAACGGTAAGAAGACTCAGCCTCACCGTGGCACCGACTGGGGCGTTGCTCGTGGCACCCCAATCCCAGCAGTTTCTGCAGGCACCGTCATGCTGGTTCAATTCAGCAAGGTTTTGGGCTGGGTGCTCGTGCAGAGTGTAAAAGGTTATGACGGCAAGATAATGTACGTCTCGTACTGCCACATGGACACCGAACCAACCCTAAAAGTGGGCGACAAGCTCAAAATGGGTCAGTCGGTGGGCAAAATCGGCAATACGGGCATGTCATCAGGCCCTCATTTACATGCCACCCTCTCAAACGCCGTTAAAGGCGTTTTTGCGGGCACTGTGTTCGATTTGTACAAATACCTATCGGACCAGATTAAAAATGGCCCTACGGTCAAGCCAGCGGGTCAAATTTCAGAGACGAAGCCAAAAAAGGCTGCAAAAGCTGCAGTCTGTAAGTCATGCGGTCAGGAACTGAAATGAACGTTAAAAGAATCAGCAAAAGAGCAACTGCCTACATCATCCTGAAGGTTTCTGGCACCCTTGGTGGCGGATTCGTCTTTGGTGTCGAAGTTTGGCAGGCAGCTGCAATGGCAGCCTTTATCGGTATGATGGAGATTGCAGAAGAGCTAAGTCGTGCATACGTTGTAGACGGAGAAATCTCTGCAGCGGATGAGAATGAAATTTTCGGTGGCCTAGTGGCTGACGATGAGGACCCAGAACTAGGAGAAAAGTAATGCCAAACGTAGACGGAAAGAAGTTTCCTTACACCAAAGAGGGCAAGATGCGTGCACTTGCTGCCATGAAGGCTAGCAAGAAGGTCAAGGATGACCGCAGCGAGGATGCCTCAAAGCGCAAGCCTGTCTTCACTGACGTTAACGACCCTAAGGGCAACGTAGCGAAGTTTGGTCGCTACATGAACCCTCGCAAGGGAAGCAACATGGTTAAGGAAAACATCATGTCGGGCCTAGCAAAGAAGAAGAAGTAATGTACGGAAACACTGGCGGCGACAAGAGCGTCGAGAAGTCCAAGAAGTCAGTAGCAATGGGTAAGGCAGCTGCAAAGCTTCCTGCAACCCGTGGCGACAAGGGCACTGCAAAGACCATGCCATTCCGCATGGGGCAGAAGAGCAAGAAGGGCTAATGCCTTACGACTTCAAGGGACAGTGGGCCTACAAAAAGG
>JACCDV010981535.1_pt1 | contig 42449 bp, 63 predicted proteins | sample 7446131 | NCBI WGS metagenome assembly JACCDV01 (sample SAMN15323448, study PRJNA562643) | freshwater metagenome | isolation source: river surface water | place: USA:Blue River Watershed | collected 2017-08-17
CTTATACGCCCAAAAGTCAGATATTCTTTTTTCTTATATAATCAAAAAAAAAAAAAAAATATATATAATATCAATGGGTTACCTTGGTACCAATACCCGGTTTTTCAACTTACAATGTATGCAACCGTTTCTAGTTTGAGTGCCAAAACATACCTTAACACTGCCTGAAAACAGGCAATTTCTTTACACTTGACAAATCAAAGTTTGCCGTATATCTTTCAAGGAAGAATTTAAGACGTGGTTTCGTCTTAAAACCGTGGAGGCAATTGGAATGTCAAATGATGGTATACAAAGTGGTTCGGCACCCGTTGCAATGAGTGACGTTGACGCCTTGGTTATAGAGGCGCTTGATGCGTTGCGGTCGGCACGGCAAGCCGTAGAGCGTGTTCAAGAGGCGTTGGCAACCGGCGCCACGATTGACGATTTGGTTGAGCTGGACGCGGCATGGGTGAGCCAATTTATACCGGTCGGCGCACCTATCACGCGCAGCAAGCTGGTCCAGAAAATATCTGGCCGCCGGTCGGTTCGCCGCATTAGCGCGGCACTACTGCACCTTGAGAACACGGGTAAGATCAGCATTGCGCGGCAGGATCGAGCCGTCACGTATCAATGGGTTTCGGGCACCCCAACCGATAGCGGGCCGCATGTGCAGACATGGCCTGAGCGCATTGAAAGGACCCGTCTAGATCGTGGCGTTGACCTTGTGTCCCGGATCGCCTCAAAGTACGGCCTCATTGCCCGTGCGACGTTGACGGCCAAGATAGCGGGGCGCGTTGATACCGTGGTCATTGACGCCGCTGTCCATCACCTTGTCCGGCTTGGCAAACTCTCGTTTGAAACGGTTCCGACCAAGTTTCGTTCGGGTCGCTCGACAACAATTTACAAATGGCTTGGCGAACCAGTTGACACGTCTGGCGACGTGGGCTAGGGTTTACGTGGATAGGGCGGTTAGGCGTGACTCCCCTGCCTTGTGAGGGTGGAACGCTTCGAGGGTGACCCTTCGATATTGGGTCAACGGGGGCTCACACGACGTCTGTTGTGACGACAGCCGGAGCAGACGGCGCAATGACAGATCGGAAAGACGATCTAACAGGCTGGAAAGACAGCCGACAGTTTCGCCCGCGGGTGCGGGCACGCGTGAAGCGGGGTTCAAGTCCACAAACTGATCGCACACCACGGCGACCAGTGCAGGTGCAAGACGCGGGAACCGGTGCAAGCCCGGTGTCAGTTTCGCCCGAACGGGCAACGGAATACGGTGCGCAGCGTGACAACCGGATGACCGCGTGCGGCACATCGATGTCGGGACATTGGACCCCCGGACGCTGAAAAGGGTATCTAGAGCCCGTGCGCACCGTAGCAGTTTCGCATGGGCGGCGTGGAAGGACACGCGCCGGGAATTGCGGTCAGGACGCCCGCTGGCGACATTGCAGGTTGGTGAGCATTCAGCGGGTAGCACGAACTGACACGCGGCCCCCAGGCCAACGATGGGGAAGCGGGTAACCAACCCCGCCCCATGCGATCAAATGTCTTGGCTCCTCGTGTTAGCGCGAGTTGCAGCCTAGACTAGCCCCCGCGTCGTGTTCCCCTCCATGACGCGGGGGCTTAATTTTGGAGGGTCGGAGGTGGAAGTGATGCGCGAAATGACCAAGGATGATCTGCAAGACATGGCGCGTGATGCGCCTAATCGGTTTGCGCGTCGGTTTAAAGAGATTTGCGAGACGCCAGACTTTAGAGAGGCGGTGAAGCTCAATATCGAGCGGTCAATGCCCACCAAAGAAAAGGAAATCAAATAATGTACGAATACGCGATCACGGCTGGCGAAGGCACGTTGATTGAGTTTGGGGTAATGGAATGGCGCCTTTTTGTCGCGCTGTCAGAGATGTTGGAAACCTACATTTCCGGCGTCGAAAATGGCCAAACCCTCATCATCGCCCCCTGCGACGACGATTGCGAGACAGGCAAATGACCACGCGCAACCGCGCTTGACCCGTCGCGGTATATAAGTCCGATGTTCGCCCATCGGGGTTTATGTGGCCCGGGTCCACTCCGGGCCCGGCTAACGGGTCGCCAATTGTGAGGGGCTAACACCCCTCATTTTTTTTGCATTTGCTTGTTGACACGCTGATTTAGGCATGCGATAAACAATCATCGAAACGGGGCAATCAAGCCCAAACTAAGGGGAATGAAAATGGCCACCAAGTACAAGCTCACCTGGCTCGCTGACAACGACACCTTCATTGCCGACGACGCTGCCGCGTGCTTCGCCAAGGCGGCTAAGTGGGCGGGCTGGAAGCCGGGTTGGGCTGACACTACCGGCTTCTGGAACCAGCAAGACGGTACCTTCTACGGCGGCTATTTCCCAGAGGAAGACCGCGACGGTAAGGACACCCGGTTCACCATCGAACCCATTGCCGCCTGATCACCATTCCATGCCTCGCTGTGTGCGGGGCATGACCTCATCTAAGGAGACAACATGACTATCCAGAATTTAGCCGACGATCTCGCAGCGGCGATTGATCGGGCGCTTAACGCGCCGCTCCGTGATAACCCCTTGGTTAAGCACGTCCTCTCCCCCCTCGAAAATTACGAGGCTGCACGTGCCGGGCGGCCATATCTTCCAACGGGAAGACCGGGGCACGCGAAGCAACAAGAAGTGGGTGTCCCAGCCGTATTGGCGGGAGTGGACGAGAAAACCCTTGCGCTTGCTGACGCGATGGCTCGTGCGGCGCGGCTCGCCATGTACGAGCCGCCCACGTCCCCAAGCCTCTACCAGATGGAGCACGCGCGGCGGGCGTACTTTTTGCGGGGGAACGCATGAAAAAAGGGGGCTTAGGCCCCCTTAATCATTTCCAGTCCAGTCATAGAACGTCGGACCCTTTGCCCCTGCGGCAGGCACCACGACGGCAATCCGTCCCGCTTCTTCCAGCGCCCCCAATATTTCCCTTAGCTGGCGTGTCGGCAAGCGGCCCGCAATCTTAGCCGTGAGCTTGGCCCGTTGTATCCGCCCGGCATCTTTGATGATACGCGCGACTAGCTTGTAATTGCCCTGGTTATCGTTGACTGACACATGCGCATCAACACCGGCCCGCATGCTTTCCGCCGATTGTGTCGCCATCTCATGCGCCCATTTGATATCCCCGATACGAATGCACGGGGTGTGTGCATCATAGCCAATGGCAAGTATGGTGGCCATGCGGACGGCCATTTCAGCCGTACGGCCAAAGATGCTCCTGGTCGCCTCACCCTCACGATCAAAGCGCGCCTCTAACGCCTCCATAAACGCCCGGTGACAGGCTTGCGCCTCGCCATCCCACGGCACCTCAACAGGTGTTGGCATGCGGTCGGAGAGAAAGCGGGACGAGTTTATTTCGGCCTCAGGGCGCCCCCATATCCCCATGATGTCTTGCTTGATGTAGTCAGGCACCTCGCGTGACGACACAGGTGGATCGCGGTCCTTTGCCACCGGATCACGCGGCAGAAGCAAAAACCGGTTGATCATACCATTGTCCAGATCGTTACCGGCTAGGCTGTCATAGAATTCCTCGACCGTGCCGACGCCAAAGATGGACAGGGCAGGCGCCTTGAGGCTCTTAGCCGATGACTGCGCATATGCTGGCGTCATGACCTCATCAAATGAGCACGACCAGATTGACCGCAACACCTTTGTGATCGCTTGTTCATGGGCGCTAGCCTTGCGGTGGTTGATGCGCTTGAGAAACGAGCCGAACTCGTCCATAACGCAAACCGTGATAGGCTCGTCTAGGATGCGCGTATTCACGGCGCTCATAGACATAAATTCCCCCGGCCCCTTGAGCCGGGATATAGCCTCAATCGATGACAGAATGCGGATCACCATTTTACCCGGGTGGTCCTTGCCCGATGCCGTAGGGGCTAGACCAAGGACGTAGAGATGCGTGGCTGATCCGGTCGGCCCGCAATACTTCCGGCCTGCTAGAGTGCCGACGAGGCAAAGCGCGGCGCCAATAGCGAGCGACGGTTGCGGGCGCCTGGACGTGTCCACGATCCATCGCGCTATCTCACCAACCAACCCGCCTGGGAAGCCCACAGGCGCGCTAGAGGCCGATACCTGGACGTTAGGCGCCTCGATAATCTCGCCTGTATCGGCATCGATTATAGCGCCGTCACGCTCGACGTATTGGCGGATCAGACCGGACACATCGATATCAACCGGCTCGTATGCGTCACCGTCTGGTATGACGCGCGGTGACCTTATCCCCGCTTGGAGCGCCCGCGCAATGGTGCCTTTCGGCCCCAAGGCTTTGTCTTTGGGGCTAATGCCCCATGCGCGCGCCGCTGCCTCAAGGTGTTCAACTGCCTCCCCCGCACTGAGATGCGGACCCACAAGCTGGCCGATGCGGAATGCGGCCACGTTAGCGGCCTCGTTTCGTCCGCCTGGAGGAGTGCCAGAAAGGGCCGCGCACTCAGCCGCAAGCGCGGCCATCACATACGCGCGCTCTCTCGTCCCGTCCGTTGGCGCCATAGCCATGCGCGGCGGCGCTTGCTCAACAGTTTTGGTTTTTGTAAGTACATCGTGCAGCCAATCGGGTATGACGGGCGGGTCTGTAATATCCCCGTGTAGCTCATAGCGTCCCCACTCTCCTAGATCAGCACCCGGGCCGATGACGTAGCCCCCGGCACCCCTAACGTCGATGCCCTCAAGTTTGCCCGCCGCGTTCTTTCGCTTAGGCGGTAGGCTTCCCCGCCCATTGCCTAGCGCCTCCCCGGCCCGCTGGCGATAGTAAAGATGCCTGCCACCCGAAGGCGTGACGACATACGGTTGGTCAATCTCGTTTGACCCGACAAGCCCCGCCCAATCCTCAAGGCCAATAGGGCCGTCAAGGTCAATGACGATAAGGCTAGACGGCCCTAGCGCGACGGCGGGCACAGATTGCGGATGACGGGTCCACCATACCTTGACGCGCCCTTGATCCGTGGTCGCAGCACTACGCCACAACACCCCCTCGACCGGCTCTTTAGCCCGCTGATATGCCGGGGCTGCCGTTCCTTTACAGGGAAACGTCGCGATCCCGACCCGCGCCAAGCTAAGCGCGGCGCCAAGGTTAATTGACATGTCGTGGTGTCCTAATTAAAACGGCGCCTCATCAAGCGCCCGTTGTAGATGCGTCCTATAGCCACCAACCGCCGCTTTCATGGCCTCAGCAAAGACCTCAGGCGGCATGCCGTCAAACACATGGCCCCACCCGCACCGTTCTAGGGCCTCGCCAAAAGCAGCACCACCGCCAACAATGGCCGCTTCTGCCTCTAGCACCGTAAACCTGTCCGCTGGCATGCTATAGCTACTCCTAGCCGCGTCTATGCATTTGGGGTCATCGCACGTCCACATGACATTGAGGCTCTTTGGCGTGCCTTTGACGTTTGGCGGACGGTAGCCTAGACCCATGACTGTCGCGCCGCAACAGCCGCATATTGCCTCGTTATCGATGCGCTGCCATGTCATGACGGGTCTTTGGGCTTCCAGGCCATCCCATCGCGGCCACAAAGGACGCTATTAAAAGATCGCAATAGATACGGGTTTGCGTTTGGGAAAATCTGCCTCCCTGTAACGCGGCAAAGGCTAGGGAAAGCGCTACATTTTGGCGTTGTCCCATCCGAAAAATGGGCGCAATCCTTGCACAATTTAATATCGTCACTCATTCCGCCGCCTCCTTCATTGCGGCGCGCCAGGAAACGACGCGCCAATATTTCCCATCGGGTTTCACGCTAATGTGCGTTGGCATCGTTAGCGTGGTGAATAGTCGCATTGCTTCCTCGACGGTCTTAGGCGCCGTGACGCCATGGGCGCGGAACCACCGTTCCGCCATGTTGCGCGCCGGGCCAAAATGCTCGACACATACCCATTCGTCGTAGGTTTTGACGCCTGCTAGGTATGTGACGCGCATGCTGTCCGGCGAGCCTGGTTTTGTGTGCCGTCTGACATACCAGTTGATTACGGGTATCTCACGCGGCTTGACCGCTTCCAGTGTCGTGATTGTGGTTTCCGCGTCCGCTTCGGCCTCGTGCTTCGGATTGTCAGCGGCGGGAAACTCATGCCCGCAATGTTGACATGACCGCGTGTTGAGCGCAACAAGATTTTTGCAGCTCGGACACTCTTTCGCGCGCACGTCGTCAACCTTGGCCGCGCCCTCCTGGTCACCTTTCTTGCCTTTCTTCCGTGGCTCACGTACCTCGATAGCATCAACCGGGCCATGGCGTCGGACATTTCCGGCGAAATCTAAAATTAATGCATCTTTTTTTCCATCGGCAAGCCGAGTTGCCCTGCCCACGATTTGGACATAAAGTCCAGTTGACAAAGTTGCTCTCAACATCGCCACAAGGTCAACGCCCGGTGCATCAAAGCCCGTCGTCAAGACTTGCGCATTTGTTAGGCATCTGATTTGCCCGCTCTTAAATTGAGCAATGATGCGGGCACGGGCGCCGCTATCGGTGTCGCCGGTAATGGTTTCGCATGAGATACCTTGAGCGCGAAATTCATCGCGGACGTGGTGCGCATGTTTGACGCCAGCACAGAACACAAGCCAAGAGCGCCGATCCGCGCCTAGCGCCATGATTTCAGCCACTGCGGCGCGCGTAATCTCCTCTTTATCGCTAGCCGCCTCAAGGGCGCCGGGCACAAATTCACCACCACGGCGCGCGATGCTCGACACATCGATTTCAACCGCGCTTGCCTTGCTGATCAGTGGCGATAAAAACCCATCCTCAATACCTTGCCGGATACCGTAGGTATAAACCGTCTCGTCAAATAGACGATCATCGCCCAGGTCTAAGCGCCCGGTGTTAAGGCGGTATGGGGTCGCCGTGAAGCCAATCACTCGCATGTCAGGGCGCTTGTCTCGCAACCGCTCCAACAGGCTACGATATTGCCCATTGCCTTCACGCGGTGTCAGGTGCGCCTCATCGATCATAACCAAATCGCGCGGCCCCAATAGATCGGGCTTGCGCGCCACGGTCTGAATTGAGGCGCACACTAGACGTGCATGGTAATCCCGTCGCCCTAAACCAGCCGACACAATGCCCACGGGCGCGGCGGGCCATAGGTTTTTTATCGCCGTATAATCCTGAAAAACCAACTCTTGCACATGCACAAGAAGTAAGGCCCTGCCTTCGGGCCAATCTTGCAAGGTGCGCCTAGCTATTTCGGCAATGCAATATGACTTCCCGCAGCCTGTAGCGAGTTCCAAAAGTGGATTTCCGCCACCTTTGGCCCAATAATCAAAAACAGCGTCAACGGCGTCCTTTTGATACTGCCTCATTTGAACGTAAGACATATTTAATTGCCCTCTCCATCCTGTTTGTGTCTTCTTTCATTAGTCCAATCGCTTGATTACACTTTGAACACAAAATCCCCCTTACATTGCCGCTATTGTGACAATGATCTATATGCATAGACTTTAATTCGTTCTTTTCTAAGCAAATGGCACAAACCTCTCCTTGGTCTAAAAATAGTTTATCAATCTCTGCCTTTGTTTTCCCGTAAACTCGAAGTATTCTGTTGTGCCTCCTAGCCGCCGCATACTTCTTTCTGTTTATCCTGTCACACTCAACGCAGTTGGTGGAAGCGACCCATCTAGTATGATGCCCTTTCGGGCATGGCCTAACGCTTTCATAAGTCAAACTGCCCGATTTCTCGGCAAGCCTCCTAGCCTCATTGTTAAGTGACTTGCTAGCGGCCCCGCGAAAAACAGTACCGTTTCTTTCTGCGCTCTTTTCCCTTTGGCAAAAACTACAGCTTCCGCCTTTTGTGTATCGGGCAGCTACGTGGCCTTGTGGGCACGGTTTCCCCGTAAAAAAGTAGGAAGCGCCAATGCTCAGCGCCTCCTTTTTGCTTTTTGGTAAAGACGACAAATCCACGCCATACCCATCACACTTAAATCCGCGCATAATCAAACCCCCTGTTAATGAAGTTAATACACGTAAATTCAAGTGGCATCAATCGCCTCTTGTTGATATGGGCGAAGAGTTGTGGTCATGGTGGCCTCAGTACTGGATTTCGTCTTTCACGTCCGGTTGATCCGGCGTGAATTGCTTGTCGCCGCCATACAACGCCACGCGCATGCGCTCGTAGATAGCGCGCGTGGTCGCTACGTCGTCCATGCAATAGTTGCCGATAGCCTCGAAATGACCGGCACGCCATAGGCCGTGAACGTCCGCGCCCGTGATACCCGATTGCTTGGCAGGAATGCCGAAAGCATCGGCAAGCGCCCGCATCGATATGGTGCCCCGCGCACCCGCCCATGTCGTCATGGTGTCGAAAATCTGGCGGTCCCATGGCTTTGGATCGACGGGCCATCCGGAAGGTAGGCGAATACCTAGCACCATGGCGCGTTGGGTGAGGATGCGAATATCAAATTGGGCCACATTGTGTCCGACCAGCATAGGCGATCCGCATTTGCGGTATAGGGTAAAAAACTCCGAAATGATATCGGCCTCATCACCCGGTGTCGGCGCCAAATAGCAGTCTCGTTCGCCACCATCATCCCACCCAATAGCCACGACATGACACCGCGCGCCATCAAGCGCGGCCTTTTCCATTTGCTTGTCGGCTTCTTCCTCAAGCCATGCCGCGATCTTGTCAGGGTCTTTGTAGTTCGCGGGCGGCTTTAGACCCTGCATGATCAGCGCGCGCAAAGACGGGTCTTGTTGCGGGATGGTCTCGATATCGAACACGATTTCACGGGCCAGGGTTTTCATCAGAAAAGATCCTCGCTGTAAAGCTCATCCACCTGTGTGCCGATCTGCCGGGCGAAATAAGCGATATGCGCGGCTTCACGACGGCCAACGTATCGCCCTTCACTCGTCAAAAACCCTTGCGCGCGCGGCGGGATATCCACATCACCAAACGCTTGCGTCATAGTGGCGATGATTGTGCCGTGTCGCGCGGGTGGTGGCAGTGTCATGATGATGCCACGATACAGGATCGCGGCTGACAAAATGCGTTCCATATTACCCTCCAAACCCCAGCCCGCAAAGCGGGCTGGGGCGGTTAGTAACAAGTTGATCAGCGAGTGGGCCACGGACGGCCACCGGCTTGCGGCGGACGCGGCGTAGACGGTGCGGGGGCGGGACGGCCAACGGGGGCCGATTGAGCGCGAACCGTGGCAGCCGGTGCGGGTGCGCCGCCAAATGCCGACACCTTTTTCACTTCGGCGCGCGCTGGATACTGCCCGTCCTTTGACGGCTTGCCCATGCCGACCGTGATCAGGCAAGGCGTGCCGTGGAGTTGCTCGGTGTTTGAGATGTTGCCGAGCCCGCACGCCAAGACGATATCGGCTTGCATGCGCTTGCCCATGCCGTCTTTGGGCTTGCCTTGAGCCGTCATGCCGGTGTGGTGGAATAACACGTTCTGCCACAACTTGCGGCCCGTGTAGTCGCCGTTGATGACCGTCCATTCATAGACCGCCATCAAACCTTGACCGTCTTTAGTCTCGGTCACCTTGCTATCGGTGATTTCGGCCTCGTATTCACCAACTGGAATTTCGTCGAATTCGTCAGCCGGAGGCGCGTCTTCCACATTAAACGTCATTCCAAGTTCAGCCATGGTCTTTGCTCCTGTTAGCCATGAGTGGGGAGATAGGCGCGGATTTGCTCGTAACCCGTGCCTTTTTTGTAGACGATGCGGTCGGGAAGCCCGTAGCGGTTCTTCGCGACGAACGACGGCCTGCCCTCGCAATAGATGTAGCGCGTAGCACTGCCCGCCGCCCAACGGTCGACAACGCGGGCTTTATCGCCTTTGCCCTCAACCTCTTCTTTGATGCCCGCCTCCTGGTTGACCATCAAGATAGCATCAACCTCATCTTGCCAGATGGCTTGGGCGCGCTTATGCAAGCGGATATCATAGCGCTGATAATCCGCGCCGCGCGGGTCCGGTGCCGTGCCAACTGACGAGTGAGCGACGAGGCAAATCGTCATGCCCCGATCTTTGCGCAGCGCATTGCACCACTGGACCACGTCACGCCAGTACACATCCGCCGTCACGTACCCCTTGCCATAGCCCGCCTCTTCGATTGTGGACCAATGGTTATCCTGACAGACTTTTTGCCACACCAACGGCTCAAGGCGATCAAGCGTGTCCACGATCAAGGTCTTGAAGTCGTGGTCCTGGTTGTATAGCGCTGACAAGCCATTGACCAAATCGTCATAGGTTTCGATTTCGCCAAGCGACACAACGTCAACGCCACTAGGCGCGCCGCGCTCCACGTCAGCGATCACGGGATTGGGAAATTCCGCCGCGAGCGACGTTTTACCCATACCTGGTGGGCCATAGATCAACAGTCGGGGCGGTTGAACCACCTCGGACGTGCGTTTAAGATTAGCAAGCGTGATCATTCTGTCTCCCTCACAAACCAGCCGCCACCATTGGCGGTTATGATGTGATCAATCGTCATCGGAGCGCTTGGCATCACAACGACGTGGATTTGATGTTGACATGACGGCAGCCAAAACGCAAGAACGCTGTCAACAGATTTGTCATTTCTAATCGTCCCGGCTTCCTGTAGCGCGTCGAGCGTCGGCTTAATCATGTTGTCTATATCGGCCCGCGCGCTCTTGCGCTCGCATCCGACCATGACAAAGCACGGCCCATCGATTGAGCGCGGGTCCTGTTGCCTGATCCGCCATGCCGCCTCCGAACGCCAAGCGTCATATTCCCGCGTCTTGACGCGCTTTGCGCCAGCCTGCCGAAATAGCTTGTTGGCCGATGGTGGCGCGGGTAGGATCAGTTCGATTTTCACGCCGTGCGCCCGTAGGCAATCGGCTTTGGCGGTTCGTGGCGCGTCACGGCTAACGTCGCATCGCGTGTTGCAGCCTCGATTGCATGGGCGTGACGGCGTAACAGCGCGTGCTTTGCCCGGCCCGCATCGTCAAGCGCCGTCGCGTCAATGGCATCGGTCTTAACCGCGACACGCCGCGCCGCGCGATGAACGCGAGTTAACCCCTTGGTGTTTTCCTCGACCGCTTGGCTTGCCGTGGCAAGGCGATATCCGACGCCATTTTCAGCAATAAGCTGCAAGCCTTGCGTCCGAAATACGGCTTTGCGGTATGCGGTCATAACGTTTTTGAACCGTCCGGTTCGCACCTCGACGCCAATGACGCGCGCCGCCTCGGTGTATTCGATCAGGTCGCCTGGAACGCGATCCGCGAATGCCTTTTGGAGCGCCTCGATATCAGGCCGCATCGGCACGCCACCGCGAAAAATGTCATTCCTCATAGCTTAATCTCCTGTTGATGATGGCCATACGGCCCCTTGCCCTGCCCCGCCAGGCCTTGCCCCGCCAGGCCCTGCCGAGCCGCGGCAAACTTGGTGAGCGATACGCTCGAAACTGATTTGGCCATACGGCCCCATGCCGAACCACGCCGCGCCCGGCCAAGCCGCGCCTTGCCAAGCCATGCAATCACTTGACCGGCGTTACCGCGCCCTTGAACATGCCGTAAGGACCCGGCGTCTTTCCGCCCGGTCGCCAGTCGCCAAGGCCCTTGAACCGGCCCGCAAACTCGACAATCTCTTGCAACACGGCTTGTGTGATTTGCTCGTCGGTCACGATCAATTCAGCCGTGAATGACCAGCTATCAAAGCGCGGGCGCACGCGGACGTGCTTTGACGTGCCGATCTTGGCGCGCTTCAGAAACAGCGTGAACCCGTGCGTATCGGCGGCGGTCTTGTGCTTCTCAAAGTCCGCTTCGCCCATGAGGCGCTTGATCGGGTCGAACTTGATCGGGCGGCCCGCAACCATGATCGGGTAGCCGACCGCGCTTGGCATCATGCCCGATTGGGTCTGAGACTTAAACGTCTTATTACCCTTGACTCCTGGAACCGGAACCATCGCCCCGCCTTCCATGAGGCACCGCATGAGGTTTTCCGCTGGCATCACAATGTGTTCGCCGTCCTGATACAGCGAGCCAATCCAGCGCCACGCTGGCGAGCGGTCATCGCCCGCCTTGCTTGTCTTTTTGTTGCGCGCGTCATCCTTCCAAGCGGACATTTGATCCGCCCATTCGATGTCGTCCGCGTGCATGAGAAGCGGCTGCGTGCCGGTAATTTCAATGCGATAGATTTTCATGATCTTTCCCCTTTGTGTGTCCGTACGGACCCTTGCCAGGCCCAACCGTGCCTCGCCATGCCCCGCCTCACCGTGCCAGGCCATATTGACTTAGCGCTGCAACTCACGCCTCAGCTTGCCGGTTTTCTGCCCCTCAATCACGGCAATGATGCGTTGATTGCGGCAGGCAAACGTAAAGCCGCTGATACGGACTTGCGTAGCGCCCGCGTCCACGGCCTCACGGACGCCATTTGCCAGCATTTGCGCGCGTAGGGCACTCATGTCGATCCCATGTGCCCGCTCAATCCATCGCACTAGCGCATGGTCGGACACGCGGTCCTCGTCGGTTCGGTTTGGCATGTCATCGCTTCCGATCTGGCAGGATTGCCCAAATAAAACACCCAGCCAAGATGCCCAAAACAAAGGCAACGGGTAGCCAAATAGGTGACAGCACCCACCACCACGACCAGTCAATATGACCGGTTAGCTTCAGGCCGATGAATAAAATGGTCAACAGCCCAAGGAACCCAATTCCGCCACTTTGTGTGCTTTTGCTTTCCGCCATCTCACACCCCCATTGCGCTTAGAGCGCTCCAAATCACAACCATGACGGCAACAGCAATCGCGCCGTGCCATGCGCCTTGGATAATGTCAGTCATTGCCAAACACCCTCTTTCCTAGCATTTCAACTAGCTCGTACAACGTGCTGGAAACACCAACATTGCGTTCCTCTTCCAGTTCGCGTTTTGCCTCTGACAGGAGACTGTAAAAGTCCTGCTTTTCAGCGATTTTACGGGCCTCATACATGCCGCACCCATGTATGTCCATGATATCACGCACGCGCGCTGCGTTTGGTCCATTAGTCATCTCTTGCATCCCTCTGTATCACGTCAAACCACGCGACAAGCGCGCCGATTACAAGCATTATACCCGCTAGATCGGTCCAGCCCCACAGCGCCAATGCGGCGGCTAGCATGACATTTGGCGATATGAGGCGTCTCATTCGGCGCACTCCTTTTTGATCGCACGTCGCAAGCCGGACAAAGCCACCAACAACTTGCCAGCCACATCGCGCCGCTTAGCCATGTTGACGCGCCGCAGGGCTAGCCGAATAGACTGCATAGCGCTTTCGTACATTTCGCGCTTGATGACGGGCGAGCAACCGACCGACAAGGCAAGCTCGATATCGCGCCGCGCACCACGCAACAGACCGCGCGCTATAGACATGTGATCTTCCATTTCTCAACCCTCCAAAATCCAGCCGCGCGCCATGGCGACAGCTTCCAGATAGTCCACGGCGGCAAGGCTCTCGGCGCCAAGCGGCGTATCTCCGCGCGTCGATTGCCAGTGTGCGCGGGCTTGCGCAAAGTCAAATTTGCGGCACCCGGCGACAATCTGCAATTTTCCATCGCCAAGGTAATAAAGCAGAAAGCGATATCCGTCTGATCGCTGCGGGCCAACAATGAGATTGGCGCGGGACAGATTAGCGCCGGACAGATTGGCGCCGGACAGATAGGCGCGGGACAGATTGGCGCGGGACAGATTAGCGCGGGACAGATTAGCGCGGCACAGATCAGCGCAGGACAGATTAGCGCCGGACAGATTAGCGCCGGACAGATTAGCGCCGGACAGATCAGCGCCGGACAGATCAGCGCCGGACAGATTAGCGCCGGACAGATAGGCGCGGGATGCAACGGCCCACTTAACCGCCAAGCCTAGCTTGACCGAATTCGGCGCGTCGTCCGCGCAATCGATCTCAGCGGTGAACTGAACAACACCGCTAAATCGGTCCAATACGTCAAACTTGATCATCTCGTTTCCCCTTCATGTCGAGTTGACATGCTGGAACATGGCACGATGGCTTAATGCGTGTCAACGTAAAAAAATATGCGGTTGATGCTGATTTTTCGTGTTGACATGGTTTAGACGCCATGGGACAAGAATGGACATGAACGAGAACAAATCACACCCCTTACACACTTGGTGCGAGGCCAATGGCGTTAGCACCGAACAACTCGCTAGCGATTGCGGCATTAGCCGCAACATGCTGTCTCAATGCATCAACGGATGGCGAACGCCGTCCCGCGAATTGCTCAAGCGGCTATGCAAGCGAACCGGCTTGCGCCCCGATCAGGTCTTGGACCTTGAATTCATCGATTTCAATAAGCGCGCCAATGCCATCATTGAAGACGTGGCGCGTCAACTGGAATTAGACGGGGCCGATTGACCGTCTGATACGTGGCTACGGCCACGGGTTCCCCGCCAAGGCATCCGGCGTGCTTTGGTTCCTAGTGACTTCACACCCCGTAAGTCGCTAGTGCCCTCTCGATGGGCGTCTCCTCCTCCCTCAACTTGGCTAGGGCTTCGGCCCTAGCCCCTTTGGGACACGAAGCAATGAATGATCCGTTTGGGCTTAACGTCCACATCCGCGCGATGTGGGCCATCGTAGTGCTATGCCTGTTAGGCCTAGCATTTGTCACATTTGGCACTGAGGCGCGGCCACACCCCGCCCACTGCATCGCGGGTAAGGAGTGCAAGCCGTGAACATGCACGCATCTGTGTATAGCGTGGTGCCGCAAAAGATCACTCTAGCAACAATTAAGCGCGTGGTGTGCGAACACTACCGCGTCACGCACGTCGATTTAATTTCGGCACGCCGCAACAAAGAGGACATGCGCCCGCGACAGGTCGCCATGTACTTGGCGCGGATGCACACAACACTTGGCTTTCCTCAAATTGGGCGACATATGGGTAATCGTCACCACACAACCATAATGCATGGCGTTCGCGTCACCCGCGAACGTATGGCAAAAGATGAACGATTGCGCGACGAAATCGCGGCGATTGAGCGCAAGTTGGGGATAGGTCATGAAACGACGTGGACGGCCATTTAAGATGGCAGATGGCGAGCCGCTAGAGCGCCTAAACGTGCGCATGCGGTCGGACGATCTGATTAGGCTTCGGCGCCGTGCTATGGCGCTAGGCGTCACGGTGAGCGAGATGGCGCGCGAATGCATTGTTCGTGGGCTAGACGTGCCCGCCGTAGCGCAAGGGGAGGATTGACCATGCACATCAAGCCCGAATGGATACAGGCTGGCCTGGATGAGTTTTACAGCCTCGACGGGAATATGACGAGCGCGATTGAAAAGATTGCCCCGCTCATTCGTGACGCGGTGTTGGAGGAGGCGGCAGAAGTCGCGGCTATGGCTGGTCGCTCACCTGTGGGGTGCGGCGATGGGGATACATTTTTCGTCGGCACATCCACGGATGCTGCCCGCGCCATTCGCGCCCTCAAGACAAAGAAGACGACCAATGACGCTTGACGAGAAGATCAAGGACGCGAGGACCTATCTAAACCGCATCCGCGATATCCCTACCGAGGCGTGGCACTATACCAACCGCCTGCATCAGGTGTGCGACCCCGAAACCGTGCGCGCCATCCTAGACGCGCTAGATGAGGCTCTGAATGAAAGCATGCAAAGCGAACAATATCGCCTTGAGGGCGATAGGGTTTGGAAGGCCATCCCTGACGAGTTCAAGCTGTCCCCGAGCGACGGCGGTGGGTACGATCCGCACTTGGCCGTTGGCGATATGGTCAAGGAGATTGAGCGGCTGCGCGCGGAGAACGCGAGGCTGCGGGAGGCGTTGGAAACGTGGCACGACGCGTGGAAAACCGGGCGCAACGAACCGCTTGTGATCGCCCGTGACGCCACCCGAGCCGCATTGGAGGGCAAGTGATGCGCCGCGACACCCCCACATGGGATGCGTACCTAGCCGGGTTCGCGCGACACGCCGCGAGCAAGAGCAAAGACCCCACGCAGGTTGGCGCCGTCCTGGTCGCAGATGATGGCCGGTCGGTATTGCTCACAGGCTATAACGGCCCGCCCGCTAGCGTGGCTGATCTGCCGGAGCGGTTCGAGCGCCCGGCCAAGTACCTATACGCCACGCACGCGGAAATGAACGTGATCGCTACGGCGGCACGCCACGGCATCCGCACGGCGGGGTGCGTGCTTTATGTCAGCCACCACCCGTGTTCGGCATGCTCACGCTTGATCATCCAGGCCGGGATACGGCGGGTCTATTTTGGGGAGGGAACCACGAGCATGCCGCCTGATGAATTTCGAGCGGCTAAAATCATGTTTTGCGAAGCTGGCGTGATTGCGCTCCCTACTCCCCCCAATGGCCAATAAGGGGGCGGGGGTCTTCGGCGGGGTCTAGCCGGGCCATCCCTGCCGAATGGCAAGTCTCCATGCGAGCGATAACAACAGCGGCGAACTCGGCAACGGTTACGCCGCGTTTTTGCGCCTCAATCTGCAACGTGTCATGGATTACCGTTTCGCGCGGCGTAAGCTCGATTGGCATGATGGCGCCTCAGATGATTGATACTTTATGTCGACCAATTTCGCCGCGTATACGACAAAATGTAACAGATGACATTGTGCGGGGTGACCGATAGCCGCCGCCCGATGCATAAGCGTCTTTTGCGGCGATTGTGCGGAAGCTCTCGACACGCACCGGCCCTACGTCCTTAGCCGTGTCGTGATGGATATGGCCGAAAAAGAAATGCTTGTGAAGCGTCTCTCCCCAATCCGCCGCCCGATCGGTCGCGAGCATCATGGCCATCCTGTCCGCGCGCATAGTGTGGCCGTGAGTTGCACCTAGCAAGACTTTCCCGTGGCGATAGTACCAATGCAAGGACGGGTCTAGATCGACCGTGACACGCGGATTGTCACGGTATGCCATCGCTATGGCAATCGTCAACGCAATGGCCGCATCTGGATCATGGTTGCCCGGAAGCATGCGGACGATCACCCGCTCATGCTTGGCCAATGCGGCTTGCGTGATGGCATCTAGCACCTGCACACCGGTTAGCAGCACCTTTGGCCATCGTCCGTCCACGTCTAATTGGTGGCCACTGCGAGGCGTGGCGTTTTTCTGGTCGTTTTGATGGAAATAGTCGCCCATGCCCAAAATAACGGCAGTCTCGGACGGCCAAGCCCGCGCGACCAAATCGGTAGCCGTATCGACGGCTAATTTTGAGGCAATGCCTAGATCGTAATCATTGCCGCTTTCTTTGCCCCACGCCATCATGCCTAGATGCAAATCCGCGATTGGGTATAATGTCAGCAAATCCGCATTTGCGTATGACGGCGCATCAATGGTCGGACGGGGCGTTACGGCGCCAAAGACTTCTAGCAGCGCATCCGTTAGCGCCTGAAGCGCCTCGCCGCCCTCGCGCGTCTTAACCCATTTGGCGACCACTTCGCCATCGGCATTCAGAAGCGCACTTTCGCCCTTGATCAAGTGCCCCGGTAGCGGTTGGAACACGTCACCGGCTTGTGGTCCGGTCTGGATTGATTGGCGCGTGATCTTGCCTTGAGCGTCAACTTGGACGTTGTGTGATCGCACCACAAAGCCGGGATTGGGGCGAAGCGCCTCAGGTAGGTCATAGCCACGCTTAGCCGCATCAACTAGCGTCCGTTGCATGGCTTTTAGGCTTATGCCTAGCTTTTTAGCCGCCTCGACTGTCGCACTAGGTGCCGTGCGGGGCGTCATGACGAGATATGGCCGCATGCCTTGCGCGACTAGATCAGCATAGAGCGCGTAACGCTCGGCTATGACGCTTTCGTGAGTGCCGGGATTAGGCATCACGGACCCTTGCCGAAGGGCGCGTGAGCCCATAGCCACGCCAAACCGGATGTGATCGCGCCACCTATGGTCATCCAGAGCATAACGGCGGCAAGCCGGATACCGACCAGCCGTTCCCGCCATTTTTCCATTTCATTGACAGTCGGCTCAACGGCGCCCATGCGCGCTTCTAGCTTTTCGACGCGCGAGCGTGTGGAATGAGCATCATCCGCGATCCGGTCTAGCTTGTCCGATTGCTTCTCCACCATGTCGCGGATCGCCTCCATTGACGCTTCTAGGCGCCCTAGTGATCGGTCAATCTCGCTCGACATGGTATTAACCTTTCCGGTAGCGTCGGATTTACCAGCAACGCGAACGCTTGCCGTGTTCGTTGTGCGCCGCGATGCCCTCGGCTAGAGTTCGGTCTTTCTGGACCAGCAAGCCGACTGTGGCAGGCTTAGGGTACAGGGGACGCCAGCCGTCACAGACTGTTGCAGACGTCTGGCATCCCGCCAAGGCGACGGCACAAATCGCGATCATTGAGGCGCCTAATCGCATTGTCTAACCCCTGTCTAAGCCGTTCGGCCTCAAGCCGCGCCCGCATTTGTTCGGCTTCCAATTGTCGCTTGCCGTCCATGCGCCCTGCATAATAGGCGCCACCGACAACAGCAACCAAGAGCGCTAGACCAGCCACCGCCGCGACAATTCGCCACGGCAAGCCACCTGGGATGAAAAGCCCGATCATGCGCCTTCATCCCGCTTGCGCCTCCAAACGAGGAAGCCGATTGCCACGATGGCGACAAGCGCCAAAATAGCCGCAATGCGCCAGTCAGCCAGTGCGGAAAAGGCGGTAGCGATGGGCGCAAAGATCGACACGCCGCCTTCAAGGTCTTTGATCGGTGACGGTGCTTTGCGGCCCTCAACGTCATCGCCACGCGGCGCGGGTTCGACTTCGGGCGCGTCAATAGGTGCGGCCTCGTCTAGTCCACGCCACATCTTAGCCTCAGCACGACGGCGCCGCACAAGGCCGCGCAACTCACGCCCCCCGCTTTGCGTCCATTTCATAAGTTCGGACGGCACCGCCGCATAATCGCCAGCGTTGAGGCGCCGCAACAGTGTTGAGCGCTCAAGGGCCGGGCCACCGACGTTATAGACGAACGACACAAGTGCATCGAATTCGTGCTGTGCGAGCGGCACCTTAACCGCACGACGGACGGCGGGTGCATAGACCTGATCTAGGACGAGGCCAAGCAATCGCCGCGCTTCCGGCTCGGTCATCCGCATCCCCGGCGTGATCGTGGGCGGAACGCCGGACAGGTCGGTGTGACCGTAGCCAATCGTGACCGTGCCCTTGCCCTTCGGATCGCGCTTAGGCCCGCCCGTCCATTCCTCATACCCACCACCACGCTTAGGACGTAGGTCCCAATACGGGTATGGAACAAAGCTCTCGAATTGTTTGATCAAGTCAAGACCGGCTTGACTGACTGATAGCACGGCAGGGGAGGTTCGACGGGTCATGTTATCCTCACACAACAGCTTGAGGGGCGAGAAGGTTTGCAGGGTTGGTCACTGTCAGCGCACTGATGCCAAATGTACCGTCTGAATGGTTGCCAGCGAAGGCAACCTTATGCGTCGAATTTGAGATGTAGTAACCATATCGGGTCGGATTGTTGCCCAAATAGTCAAGCGAATTCGACATGCACCCGGTAATGGACACCGACCGCGCCCCGGCGCGCACAAGGTAATTGCACCGGCTCAAGTCGGTTGCGCCCGCGCCCATACCATTGCCGCGCGACACGCAACCAGATACGGCAACGCCACCGTCACCGGTCAAGTCAAAGCCGTTCCAGTCGTTATCGTAGCTGTAGCAGCCGGTTACGTTCATGCCGCCCGATCGGGGCGTACCCTGCACCACGATACCATGCGCGCCGTTGTTCCACGACAGACAGCCATTCAACGGGCCAGAGAACCCAACGTTAATCCCGCTGAGCCCATTGTAACCGGCATTGACGCCAAAAACATTGCTATCACCGCCGAAGAATTCGAAGCCGACCTCGGCATTGTTAAGCACTGTCAAACCGTCAACCTCAAGGTTGTTGGTCGATATGGCCCCGGCACCATAGTTTAGAGACTGCGCCAAGAACCCATCTTTGCCGCACATCATTGAAATAACGTTCTTGATGCGCACGTAACGGGAACCATTAACCACAATGCCATTCGACGTGCTATTACGGTCAACTGCAGTACGTACCGCACCATTGGCCGACCGGTTGCCCCAGATGACAAGGTCTTGAGCGCCGCCGTGATGACGGTAGTCTTGGATCGCGACAGCGGTTCCGGTTTCGCGGATCGTGCCGCCGTCATTATAGGCGCGCATTTGGAAACGCACGATAGCCGTGTCAGTAGACCCCGCAATGAGGAAAAGGACGGAACCGCGCGCCAGTACTGCCGTTGAACTGTATTGGTTAAGAAAGCCCGGAAACACGCCCTTGAGCGTCACGTTGTGCCAGACGTTCAAGCCGATCAAGACCTGATAGATACCGACGCCAAACTTGAGCGTACCGCCGCCCGTGTCGTATAGATAATCAATAGCCGCCTGGATTGCGGCGCTTTGGCTTGCCGCAACGCCCGGAAACGCGCCGAATACCTCAACGCGCAATTCATCGGGCTTGACCAACTCCCACCACGCGCCGTCAAGCGACTGAAATTTGCCGCCATGCGTCGGCTCGCTCGCGACACGACGATAAAGCGCGTCGCCACCGTCCCCCACGGTCGCGTAACCAGCCGTGCGAATATAGGTAGCCGCGACCGGAATGCTGGACGCAATGGCGATTGCGCGTGTGGCGTAGGACGTGGTGAATAGGCCACCTAGCGAGTTGGCAGCAGCCACGGCAGCGGCAGCGGCATCAATGGCAAGCTGCACGTTTACGTCATTGTAGGGCAGGGGCCCCACACGCACCCATGCGCCCGTGCCCGAAGCGCCCTGTTTTTGGTACAGCCCAACAAGCGCGGGGTTGCTGTCCGCGATCACCCATCCCATCGTGTTAGCGGCCCATGCAAGGCTAAGGTCAGCCGCCGCTTTCGACGTGAACACGGGTGCGGTTTGCACCACCGCATCAACCGCGCGTTCCATCTCGATAGCCCACTGTTGCAAGTCGGCTAGGATCGGCTGACGAGCCGCGCCCGTGCCGTCCACAGGGGCTAAGATGGTCTCGGCGGATTGGGTAACGAGCGCGGTCATTCTAACCTCATGGGATGGTCACGGTAATAGATACAGGAGTTCCAGCGACATTACCAGTCGCAAAAGGCGTCACCTGAATAGTAACGGTGTCGCCACTAGCTCCGCCTATAGCACGGCTAACAGCCGCCCCGCGAATATTGTCATGCGTTACAGGCGATCTGCCGTTGCGTGTTGACACAAACCTTACAGTCTTCATATCGGTCGGGGTTATGATCGCGGAAAACACGCCGCTTACATCGCCGGACGACAGGGCGGGCGAGGCAGGGGCGCCCGTGGAAAGCGCAATCGTGGTCGAATAGGTAGGGCTAGTCGCGCTGCCGTTTTCGTCGGCATCAAGTGCGCGTGACCGGAAGTCCGCTTCTTCGCCAGTTAAGTCCGCCGTTACCCACGCCGTACCAATGCCGCGGGTCAATAGCGTCGGCACGAATTCGGACATGGATTGCCAAGCATTAGGCAGCCCTGCCGTATAGGTCCGGTAATTGGCCTCGACAGTCGGCACGCCAGATGGCGGGTAAATGCGTACCCGTGTCTCGCGGATGCCGCTTGCGATATACTGGACCACAATTGCATCCGACATGGCGGACGGGGTCGCCACGTCGGACTGAAACGCCAGATCAGGAACCACAGTAGGGGCCGGGCTTTCCATCGCGGCAGGGTTCCACGTCGGCAGCGTGGGCCATACTCGATAGGGTATATTGACGGTGTATCCGTCCGCATCAATACGCGGTGCGTCAATTTCGGCTATCACCGTCTCGTCAAGATCGGGTAGCGGGATGCTAGCCGTTGGGCAGCCCCATGCTGCCATGCCAGCCATATTGGTATCTAGCCGACCACTATCCGCACGGGCCACGGCAAACATGCGGCGCGCGATCCGTTGGGCTTGGCTAGCCGATGGACAGAACGGAAGCTCAAGGTCCATCGGCTTCTCGCCATAGGCCGTAATCTCAGACGTGATGCGCGCCCATGAGGCGCCCGCCGTGCCTGGACCGGTGTTAATCTCGGCTAGGTCATAGCCGACTTCAGGTGAGTAATATTTGACGCGGCATAGGTTCGGACGGTCAACGCCATCGGGTCCAGACTTCCAGCCCCAGTCAACGATATCCCGCTCGACAAATTCGAATGCGGCTGTCTGCACATCGTCAATGAGCTGGATACCCCACTTGCCGCCCGGGCGAAGTATGATGCGCGCGCCTGCCGACATAAGCAACGCGCTCAACACTTCCTCGCGTCCCATCTCAGACGTAAACACGCCCCATAGCCGCGCCCGCTTTTCCGTGCCCGTAAGCGTCGGCACCAATACATCGGCCCGGTTCGCCTCGGCAGCGTTAAAGCCATCATCAAGCATAGTATTCGACCATTCGGGCAGCCCTAGCAGCACATGCCGAATGATCAACACCGCATTGTCAGTCCAGCCTGTTGTATTGGTGCGCACGTCAAAGACTTGTTCGCCTCGAATAATCAATTCAAGGTCCGGGACACCGGATTGAAACATGCGTCCAAACTTAGTCGTGTTAACGCCGGGGCTGATATATTGTATCAGGCTCTGCGCGATGCCGCGCCCGCGATGGTCTGTGGTCCAGACGCCGGGGAATTCAGAAGTCAATTGGGTGTATGCCGTCTCAGTCGTCGTCCCAACCTTGCCGCGTACATAGATATACGACAGGACACCTGGACGGACGTACGGGGGCGACGATACGGCACCATCGGCTTCAACGACGACGGACCGCCCGCCTAAGAAGTACTCCTCAACCGCGCTAATCGGCCCGCGACAATGGGCGATCAAGCGCCAGCGGTTGAAGCCTTTCGAGTTGCCATAGACCTTGAGCCCGCCGATACGAACACGGCCAAGCGCGCGAATTTCTTCGCCTTCGGCAAGCTCTAAGGTGTTTTTCAACTCGCCAGGATCAATCCGCCTGCCACGCGCGCCGCCGAAAAGCATTGGCGCCAATAGGCCACCTAGGAAAATAGCGCCCTGTAGGATGGTGCCTAGCGAGATGCCCGCGATTGTGGTCGACGAAAGAAAGGCCGTGATCGCAGCAATGCTCAACGAGATGGGCTCGGCATGCGCTGCCGTCACGCTGGCGACGAGTGCAGTCGTGGCGAGTAGCGCGCGACGGATCATTCAGGGACACTCCAAGAAGCGACGACGGTGTCAGGATGCGGCGCAACCATTGTAACACCATTTAGCGTGCGCCAATAGGCGTAACCCGATCCGCCCCAGATCGCACCAATTGGCCCCCATCGCGTCGTGTCGATTAGGGCCACATCCCCCACGTCCGGCGCGCCCGTAGTCCACAAGCCCCCGCGCGTGGCAATGTCCCGCCATATCGGTTCAAGACCGCCCGCCGCATCAATTAACGCGCGCCCGTGTTCTTCGCCCATATAGTGCGGGGTCGGCAACTTGACGCCAGACGCGCGCTCAACCCATGACGCGACAAACATGCAACAGTCCGACACGCCCCAACGGACAGGCCGTCCGGCATGTTCCATAATATAGGCTTCAAGCACTTCGGCGCGCGTCATTTCCATAGCTCTTGCACCTTTGCGGTTAGCAAGTCAAAGAACCGATCACCCGCAAAGCGTTGTTTCTGTCCCGCATCATTCCACTTGCCCCCCGGCATGTAGTTGCGGGCCGAAAAGATGCTTTCGATTGTCAGAGTGACGACGCGGACACCTTGCGTGCGCTGTAACGACGGTGACGAGATTATCCCAGCCGGGAAGACAGGAACAAGCGGACCAATGATTGTTTGGGTTTCCGCGTCAAACATACCGAACGACACCGACGCCGTGCGGCCTTCCATCGTGCGAGCCGCCGTCTTGACGGACTTAAAAAATTCCACGTCCACGCCCGCGACTGCCAATGCGACTGCCGCCGCCGCTCCAAATCGTGCTTCCTCAATCGTTCCGACTGATACAAGCCGACCTCCTACCGGGTTCGCAATGCCCACATATTCGGCACCCTCGACAGTAACGCGCCCGATGCCTGAATGCATTCTCAGCAAGCCAGACGGCAAGTCAAGCGTCACAAACCAAGCGCGGTTGACGTGCGGTGCCCGTAACGCTGCAATTTGTTCGGCGGTAAATAGGCTACTCATTGAAGTACGCCCTAACGTCCGCGTCCTCGACCTCAACAAGCGTAAGCGTTAGCCCATCGGCATAGTATTGCCCACGCACCACGGCCCCAGCCTCTTCCCCTTCCATGCGCATGGCAATCGTTGGGTTAAGCGTTGCCCAATCCGCCGTCGTGATCGCGCGGCGCAATGGAGGCCAAACCCTATAGACGCCTTCTGAATAAACCTCAGTGACGACGTGAAGCCCGAAATACAGCGGCCCGAACCCGATGTAGTCACCTACAATAAGCCGGTGACCCCATGCCGCGTTGTTAAGGTAAATCGTGGTCGCATCTTTTGCCGCGCCCGCCGCAACATAGACATGGGGGAAGGAATATGACCACGTCGTAGACGTACCACCGACGCGAAAGCGTGTCGTGGTAGCAGTCACATTAGGTTCGGACATCAAAACATCGTCGGTGCCATCTCCTAGTGCCAATTCATCGTCGGTGTCGTCTCCAATCGCGAGCGCTATACGATCCTCGAACGTGCTGGCAAATTCAATGCCGCGCACCACAGGCAACCCCTCAGCGCCTAGCATTTGAGCGCGGGTGTACGGCATAATATCGGGGTCATAGATCGGCACGCGCACTGCATTAGCGCCGCCATGAAGCGCCGCGATCATGCCACGGTAACGCCTCAATCCGGCCCCGCGCAACGGCGCGAAACCGAACTGCCAGCGCCATAGGCCAAAGGGGCTTGCCACGGTCTGCGTATAGCCGCCGATGGTTTGCGAGCCGCCCGAACCAATAGAGCGCGGCCCGGATAGCGGGGCTAGGCTTGCATATCGGATGCCGGAGGCCCATGGGATCAATCGCGCCATATCACGCCCTCACCGCGCGGCGGTCGCGCGCATAAAGCCTCTGGTCCACCATCTTGCCGAAATCACGCTTTTGCGCTTGCAACTCGGCCCGCACGCGGTCCAATTGAGCCGGATCGGCGCCTTGCGCGTTGATGGTCGGTGCGTAGTTGAGCGTTACCGTCTCTCGTGCGCCCGTGGGCATGGCATGGTTCGGCACGATCCGACCGGCCCCGGTAGGAACAAACAATTCCGGCCCGCGCTCACCGACCACATAGGGCGTATTGGCACTTACCGGGCCACCATTGGCGCGCATGCCGATGCCGCCACCTAACCCAAACAACGAACCGAACAGGCTAGACAAGAACCCGCCCGCGCCACCTGTCCCGGACGTAAAGAGGCTATTGACTGCCATCTCTAGCATTTTGTCCAAGATTTTGTTCAGCACGTTCATTGCGGCATCGCCAAAGCTCTCCCATAGCGACTTGCCGTTCATAAGGCCATTCTTTAGATCGGCAAAGAACCCGCCTGTTACATCTTTGGCAAAGTCGAAGGCATCCTTGAGTGCCTTGGTATTGGCTTCCGCTGCCGCCGTTTGTTCGGCTAGCTTCTTTAGCTCTTCGGTCTGCTTGAGCGTCAAGCTGATATTGTCGTTTGCCGCTTTGTTGAGCAATTCTTGCTCAATACGCAACCGCGAAGCCGCCTCCTCAGTCATGAAGAGCGTTTGCGCTTCTAGTTTCAGTTCTTCGATGCGCTGCTTTTGCGCTTCGACAATCTCTTTATAGCGGTCGGGCTCAGACTTGCCGCCGCGCCCCTTCTTGGCATTCTTCGCCGCGTCGGCTTCCGCAAAGCCCGCCGCACGCCGCGCCGCACCCTGCAAGAACCCGCCAACGGGGTCTTCACCCATGATGCGCGCAATGTTTTCATTGTGCCTAGCGGCTGCTTTGGCTAGGTCGCTAGCTGCCTTGTTTTCTATCTCATTAAGCGGAGCGTTCGTTGATACCGTATTAATGTCAACCCCTGGAATGTTGTTCATAATTCCAATCAAGTAATTAACACCGTTGGCCGCGCTAACCACCATTTCGTTAACCCTGCGGATAACAGCGTTAACGGCACCAATCATCGCAGCTTCCAGTATGTCTGGAAGGTTGCTAAACACAAACTTAATGTCCTCATACGCGGCGCGAAACGAATTGATGATCAGATTGCCAAGCCAGATGACAATCTTTCCCAACTCACTCATGCCCCAGCCAATGAAATCAATGGCAGGCTTAAACTGATCATAAATCCGCGCGCCCGCTTCCGCAAAGGCGCCTTGGACCATATGCCCCCACCCGACTGTTGCGCTCGTCATGCGTTGCGCGTCGTCTTTAACCGTACCAAGGGCGGCACCTAGCAGCGTAGCCACAGCGATGACAGGTAGGAACTGACGCGCCAGCGATATGATAGTTTGCCCCATGCCCTTAAGAATGCCAGTCACGCCTGTCCCCGGCCCAAACACACCGATGATCTGGGAACCCTGTTGCAACATGACCAAGAAAGGGTTCATGCCGCTAGCAAGCGAAACACCAATATCAGCGACCTGAGCCGATAGATTGCCGATTTGATGGCCTGCGAGCCGGTTGCTATTGGCCATGGCCCTCGCCGCGCTGGCCTGCGCATTCATGGCCATTTGGGTGGCAGCGGACGCGCGCGTAATGGCCTGCGCTTGCGCGGGCGTCTGTCCAGCGGCTTGATTGAAGTTCTCGACTTGGCCCTCAGCGCGGCCAGCCGACACCGCCAAGCGGTCCAGATCGCTTGCCGCCTTGACGACGCTATCGGATCGCGCCTCGATACCAAGTACGGCAAGGTCCGCCATCACTGATAATCCTTCGCCATCGCCGCGTTGTTATCGGCCTCTTCCTGCCATGCGACAAGATACGCGCTGTCCATGGCTAGCATGATTTCTGCCTCTTGGCGAGACACTAAATCACCCATCACCGTTTGCCAATCTAGGATGTGACGGCAGTTAAGTGGTTCCGGCGCGCTCATGCCCATGGGCAGCGTGACGCGAATTGACCAGTAGATACGCCAAATATCGCTAGCACCATCGGGCACCTCAATATCAGGGACCGGGCAGTTAGCGATTTCGTTCGCTTCTGCCCGCGTCCATCCATCAGGGCGCTTTGTGTAGTATCTAACTTGTGTTCGTACGGCCTCACTCAGGGATTGAGCGAGGCCGTCGAAAAAAGCCGCTCATCTGCAAGCGCTTGGTCAATCTGGTCGCGGATAAACCATGCACCTTTATGCTCCAAGACCTTCTTGACGTTTTCTGGCGTGCATTCCGGCTTCCTGCCGTCCCACATCGCCTTTCCCGTCCATTCCCACGACGCCACGGCAGCGCAAAGGATTTCAAGCGTGTTGGCTTCGATATCCTCAACCGTCATGCGGTTGCGTCCGCCCTTGAGAGCCTTTTGCTGCCACCGTCGATTGACAGCCTTGATTTCGTCGCTGTCCTTTGATCGCAAGGTAATCTTGAGCCCGGTCGGCTCATTCTTACCGGGCATCAAGATATCAATCGTGGCCAGATCAGTGGTAAGTGTCGCCAAATCCATGATCAAGCATCCGAGCCGTTAATGGTGAGAAGTTGGTTCAGTCCAAGGGTGAAGCGCTCACGAATGAAATCGTCAACGCCACCGTTCAGCTTGACGGGGCCAGAAACGACAGCGCGAACGTAATCAACTGTCGACGTGCCACCCGCCGTCTGCTTGTCATCAAAAGCGAACTTAACCGCCACGTTGTCATTGTAGGTCTCAAGACCGGCATTCCGAAGCGCGGCCTGCCCAACGTCTGTAAGCGACCGCGAAAAATCAATCGCCGGGTCACCAAGGTTCGTCACGCCCTTCTGCTTCTGTGTCACAGTAGTCGCGAGTTCGTCTTGCGACAACATATTCGAGTTTCGCCCATACTCGCCAATTGAAATGGCCTGGGTCGCCTCTTGCCAAGTCAGAGCTTCGAAGCCCGCTTGATCAAGGTCGGAATTGACGACGGCGGGAGTTGAGCCGGACGAGACCGCAATATAAATTTTGGTCCCCTTCATGACAGGGCGCATCGGCATTGTTCATTCCTCCAACGTTACGGTGTATCGTATCGACACCGGAAGACGGTATTCATCCCCATCTGGGAAGCCTGTACCAGCATAGCCCGGTTGCGTAAACCGGATTTGTGGCGAATAGAGCCTTAGCGATACAGGAAAATGCGCGATAAGGCTAGCGGCAATCGTATGCGCTTGCACAATTCCAACAGCAGTCGGAACGACAACAGTGCATTGCATGATGCCGGATTGCTCACGCTTGACGCCAAATTCAGGCGAAGTCGTCGGGCCTAGGAACATTTGCACTTCAATACGTGGTGCCGTAGTCGCGCCCCGGACGTTCTCGTACACCACGGGCACGACAGGGCTAAGCGTCAAAGCCGCTAGCCGCGTCATGAGTGCATTGATGACGTCTTGTTCTGCCATTATTCGCCCCGCGCCTCGCGTCTAGCCTGTAGCCACGCCCTAGGCCCCTGAGTGAATATCATAGATGCGGACGGTTTGGCACCCCTATATTTCGCGGCATTTTCTGCGACCACCTGTGGCCACCATAGAATAGCACGCTTGACGACGCCAAGCCCCGGACGCCCGCGCGCGCCATGCTCAAGGTAAATCGCATAATTGGCCGTGAAATTCCCGTAGATTGGCGCACCGAATGGCGCCGAGTTGATCACCGCTGAATATTCAGGGGCCGGATAGCTCATGCCTTCGACTGGTCTAGCATCCGAGATAGGCGCCCAACCGTCCAGCGAGGCGGTAAAGCTACCGCGCGAGAAACCGGTATCGACAGGCCAGAAATCAGTGATGAAGTCAAACGTGTCTTGCACCGACGCCTTATAGACCGCGTCGAGCTTGGCCTTGCTGCCCTCGCACCATCCTTGCACGGTCTCGGAAAAATGAGTGTTTAGCGCCATCACTCAACCCTCATTCGCCAAAAAATCAATGCGCATTTTCAGGTTACAGCGACAATTGATGATTTCAGCCGCCCGGGCGCCTAGGCTGCGATCCATCGGGTGTAGCATGCGCGCCCCTGAGATGGACACAAACGGCTCATCGAACGCAACAGACTTCTTATCCAAGATGGCATGGGTATCGCGCACCCGACGATCAAACGTCGATTGCCAGATTTTGCGCACGTCTTGTGCCCGAACCTTGCCTTCTTCGATCATTTGCTGAAAGGCAAGATACTTGCCGCGCATGAGTGCGGACATTGCCTCAGTGCGCCCAATGGTCTCGCCACGTAGCAGCAAGAGATTGTCTGAATATCGAGCAATGATCTTGTCAATCTCGGCTTGTTTTAATGGCTTGTCATCTTTGATTGCCCGCGCAATCATCTTGTCGTAACGCTTATCGCGCCGTTCCCGCTGCAAATAGGCCGTATAATCGCCCGCCTTTAGCTCGTCACGCGCCTTAGACACGGCGCGCTCAAAAGGCTGCGATAGACCGACGATGCCACCCTCACGGCGCCCGGTCTGTTTATTGATCCGCCCGATTAGGTCCAGCGCCACGGTGCGCGGGTTATCGCCACGTTCCAAGCCCTCACGTAGCGCGATCCGTAGCGCGTCCCGTTGCTCCTGAATAATATTCGTCACTAGGTTTGACGAGTTGGCGCGTAGGTATTGTTCGGCGGACGAATTGCGGACATTGAACCGGATCGCCAGCCGACGCCCTTCGGGGTCGCGTAGGTTGGCAACGTTCTTAGCTACGTCATCACCGCCCGCGATCAAGGCAAGTCGTATCTCGTCTTCCATCTCGCGAAACGCGGGCGGGTCTAGGCGTAGCGCGTCAATCGCCGCTTCGATGTTGTCCCGCCGCAATGCATCCTCGATATCTGAAATAATGGCCTCATCCTTCACAAGCCCGATGGCGCGCATAAACGCATCCCAGATGCGCTTTGCCCATTCCTTGAGCAATGTGAGTAGATCAGACTTTATTTCAGGCACGGGCTTGCACCTCGTACATCACCGTTACGCCAGCCGGATTGAGGGGGCGAATGTTGACGATGGTCATCACCTCGCCACCCACAACCAGCTTGTCTTGTGTGGTCGGCACAACGGTTAGCCCCTCAGTAGACAGGTACACGCGCCGATCACCCATCTTGATCAGCGTCCCGTCCATATCGCGGTTGCTGTATTCCGTAACCGCTGCAATGGCGACGTGATCGGTATCGGTCAGCACGGGCGCCCATGCCGTGCCGCTACCGGCTTGCTGGCGTAACGTGATCGACTGCCCGAAGCGCTTGATCAGCCTAGAAGCGGTCGCGGTGGCTTTGATGTAGTCAAATGTGCTCATGACCGCGTCACCCGCGCATTGCCAAACGACCCATTGACGCTGGACCCGCCCTTGACCAAGCCATTAAGCCAATTCGTGACCTGAGGATATTGGGCTTGGAGTGTCGCGCCGTCCATGTACGTCACCGCCATTGGACCGATTTGCTCCGACTTGATCGCCCGATCAATCGTTGTCTCAAGCGGCGTGCCATTGGCAATCAAATATGCCGCTTCGAATTGGGCATACTTGACTTCTTTCGGGATTGTCTCAGCCGACAGGCCATAGCCGTCAACGTCGACCACCCACCCGCGCGGCCATGCAAGCGCCTGGATTTGCGTAGCCTTTTGCCCCAGCCAACGCCCACGATACACGTTGTCCAAGAATTGAGCCGCCTTGATCAGCGCCATCTCTTTATGTGCGTCCGACCCATCCCAATTGGCCGATTGGCGCACGGCAAAATAGGCGTTCGCCTCAGCCAGCGTGCCGTAGCTGTTGGCGTCGGCACTGCCGACCGTGGCGTTAATGGTCATGGCCTAGCCTCCGATCACGGCGCGGTGTAGCCTTGCGCGCAAATGCGAACCGTGCCAGAGGCCGACAAGTTGGCATTAAGCGCCGCGTTGGCCGTGGTGAGCAATTCGGTTGGGAAGGCAACCGACAAGGGCACGTTGACGGGGAGCGTCATGCGCCAGCGTTCCGTGGCACCATCAAGCAAGATCAGATCGACCGCCGCCGCGCCTGTGTTGATTGCCTGCAATGCGGTAATATGGCGCTTGATACCCGCGCCAGCCGCCGCCGCAAGAGCCTGCGCCGTGGTCGTAGTCAGCGCCAAGTTGGCATTCCACGCCGCCTCAGGGATGGCGTAGGGCTTTTGCACTACCGCACCAATCATGGTGTGCATAGTGTGGACCAAGTCACCGGTCGCACTCATAGCCGCTTGGTTAGCGTTGGCCGCGCGCCCGCCGATGGCAATCGGGTTCGGGGAAGTCGCGTCCTGCGCCGTGTTGCCAGAGACAGTCGTTGCCGACACGGTCGCGGTCACAGTGCCCGAAACCGGAACCGTGCCTTGAACGCGCACAGAAGCGGATGAACTCTCATCGCCAGACGGGCGCGGCAACATTTCGACGCGCTGGCGTTCGAAGTCCAGCACCCGCACGAACGATACGCGCAAACAGGTGCGGCGGATTAGGATGCCGCCACAGTTTGTCGTGGTGACGACAGGGGCGGTCGCGGTGCCGCCAATCGGCTCAAGCTCAGCCGTCGCAGCGGAAATATTGCGCACCCGATACGCGCCATCAAAGCCCAGATCGGCACCGGAAACCGCGTCGCGGCAGCCGTGGATGTTGAGGTAATCACCGATCAACAGCGAGGCAATCGTGGTGTTAGTGGCGATGCTCACGACACCATCGGCCGCACGAGCGACGGACTGGACGTTGCCGCCACCGAACAGGCCTTGCATGTTCTGGCTGCCATTGACCCGCACGACGCAGCCGCCGTAGGTCGTGGCAGTGACCGCGCCGCCCCACACCACCGTGAACGTCACCGCGTCGACGATGGACGCAATGGCCGTTGCGGTGGAGACGTTGCTGAAGTTGCTCTGGTCGCGCGCGCCGAACAGGTTGATTTGATCGGTGAGCGTCAGCCCGTGCGGCACGTCGGTAACAACGGTCGCGGTCGTGGTGCCGGTCTTGGTAGCGCTCACGATCTTGGCGACCGGTCGCGTCAGGCTCGGATTGTTAGTCGCCCGAATTCGCACACGGTAGTTATGCGAGATATCGGGAACAACTTGCGTGCGCTTGTAGCGGTTGTTCGTCGCGGCAAGACTGTCAATCGCAACGTCGGACCACTGAACACCGTCGACAAATTGCGTCAAACGGAATTCGTTCGTCGGCTGGAAAGCATAGGCCCCTGCCGCGTTGATGGCCTGAACCGATGCCGTTGATAGGATCGTGACGGAATGGTTGCCAAGGATCGTGCCGCTTGGCAGCACATCGCCGCTTTCAGAACGCACATAGAAAGAGGCGTTGGTCGCCGTGGCGTTCTCGAAAATCATGCTTGTACCGTTAGGCGCAAAACCAAGCGCCGAACGGAAGAACACAAAGCCCGACGTAAATGGACCCGCCGTGACAGATGGGATGGTGCCGCCCGGACCAGCGGTCGCGGTGAACTGCGTGGCGGTTGGCGTCGAGGCCACCACAAGAGCCGGATAGTTCATGCGGCTATCAACGCAATCCCGGATGCCAATTCGCATGCCAGGGCGAAGGCCGTGCGCCGTCGCAGTCGTGGCAGTCAGCACAGACGCCGCTTGCGAGATTGACGCAATTGCCAAATCAGTCGGGGCAGTCAGCGGCGGCTCGTCTGACACCATCTCAATTGCGAACTCTTGGCCCAACGTGCGCTGCGACATATGCAGGCCGAAAGCTGCCTCAATAGGCATGCCGAACACGGGCGCCGACGTAAGCGTCGTCACGCCAGCCGACAGGGGGTCCTTAGAGATTTCAAGATACGACGCAGCCGCCGCATTGCCATCAAGCGCGACAATATCGCCCGGTGCCAGTTGCTCAATCCAGCGACCACCGTTTACGGGGTCATAGCTTTCGAACGCCTCACGAAACTTGTTCGTGATATTAAGCGGCACAGAGACTTGAGCGCGGCGATAATCGCGGTTGATTTCGGCATTCTCAGGCATTGTCTTGCGCCTCTTTCAGCATGTCGATCAGCTTAGCACGTCCAACGCGATGATGGGGCTTCTTACCCGTCAACGCTTCAATGGCATCGCGCAATTCATCATCGGTCGGTTCGCTTACGTGCGTTTCCACGGTTTCGGCTTCGACGGTTTCGGCTTTTTGCCCATCGGTCCATTCCTTGTGTTTGGCAGGGTCAAAATCAGACGCATTGATGATCATGTAATCACCAGTCCGATTGTCATAAACCTTGATTGTGGGAAGGATGCTGTACATCAAGCACCTATGAAAAGAGCCGGGGCAAGCCCGGCTCCATTCTTGTCACATCGGCGACCAAACGTCAACCGCGCAGAACCGCGATAGCGTCCGGCTTCCAAGCCTTGTAGCCCCACACGGCGCCGACCTGGATCATCGCCTTGTTGAAGCCCTTGTAGTACGCGACTTCGAACACGAGGCCCGAAACCGGGTCTTGCACGATCATCACGTCGGAAGCCGCATCGCCACCGACCGGCTTAGCAGGAGCGCGCATCGCAAGCTCAAGAGCCGACTGGTGGATCAGTACGTTAGCGACATAGGTGCCGCCAATGGTCATGGCGCCGTTATCAGCGACCAGGGTGCGAAGGCCGGGGGTGCCAATCGTGATATCGCCAGCCGTGGCCACGAGGCCGGTATTGACGACATACACGTCGGAATGGCCCGCGAAGGTCACGCAGTCGCCCGCGCGAATACCAGTCGTGTTCACCGTGCCGGTGTCGAGGGTGATCACACTCTCACCGACACCCTCACCGCCCGCGCGGTTGACGAGATAGCCGGTGCCCGCACCCGCCGTGTGGCGAACCACCTGCGCGCTTTCCTTGAGCATCACGCCTTGAAGGTCAAGCAGGGTGCCTTGGCGAAGCAACTCAGTGCCACCCGCCTCATTGGCCTTCTGAAGCTGCGCGAGGTTGCGCAAGCGAGTGCCAGCGAGGGTATTGACGACGAGCGACAAGCGACGGTCGTTAACCGGCATGCCGTTGTCGACGAGGATTTGACGCGCTTCCGCGATCACATCGAAGTTGGACGCAAACGGGGTCGTGCCAGCGGTGCCGACAGCGCGCGAGGCGTTCTGGTACGCCTCAGTCGCGATATCGAGTTCGATCTCGTTAACCAACACGCGCATGGCCTGCGCAATCTGGTCACCAAGGATGGTTTCGTAGCCCGGACCACCGTTGACGAAACGGATTTCTTCACCAGTCCACGGGATTTGCACACCGCGTTGCTTGGTGAGGGTCATCGTCTTGTTGTCAATGGTCTGATCGGTGCCTTCCGGGATGGTCATGGAAGGCGCGATATTGACCGCCGTGGCAGCACGGGTGAAGTGCGAACGCACGGTCTGACCGATGCCGACCTGTTCAACATTGGTGTTGAGGGTAACGGACGGAATGAAGCCGACAAGCTCGCGACCGACGATATCGGCAGCCTTGTAAATGTCAGCGGCAAGATTGGTAAGCACGTTCGGCATGGGGGAAGCCCTTTATCAGTCTGTGACCTTGCCACCCTCGCGGAAGAACGCGGAACGTTCGCCCTGCGACATGGTGTCAAATTGGGTTCGTGTGATGGTTTTGGTAGCGCTTCCCGCGCCCTTTGAAGTCGGAGGCGTCCCACCCCCTGCCTTCGTCGTCGGCTTAAACAGCGACGGATATTTCTGGATCGCTGCCTCTGCCAAATCGGCAAAGGTTGCGTCCTTTCCGCCTTTGCCTAGCATAGGCGACCCATCCGCGTCAAGTATCTTAACGACGCGCTTATTGTCAACGGTTTCGATCCTGGCACGGCCCGCAAACAAGTTCGGCAGTAGTTCAAGCCCCTCTGCCGTAGCGCCCGCTTGGCTCAAGGCATTGGTGAGCCCGTTAACCACGCGCGCCTCTTGTTCGCTCTTGGCCACGGCTTCATATTCGGCCTTGATCGCGGCTAGTTCCGCCTCATGCTGCGATTTGATTTTGGCTCGAAGCTGGTCAAACTCACCCGCCTTACGCGCGCGTTCCTCTTCCGCTTTCTCGCGTTCGGCTTTGAGCGCCAAGATTTCATCGGGCTTCAAGCCCAGCTTCTCATATTCACGGGCCATCTTGGCCGCTTCCCGCTCCTTTTGCAGCGCCGATTTCAAGCCCGCCGTGTCTTCCAGCCCATCAACCTTGAGCCTAAAGCCATTGTCGGTCTTCTCGTAAAAGCCGTGGACAGCTTCAGGGAGGCCGTCAAGCGTATCGGTTTGCAGTTTCAAAGTCATAGCTTCTCGCCTTTTACTATGGCATCTCGCCATATGTCGCTACACGCCGTCGCCATGCCGTGCATGAGTGACAGCGCTTGTTTGTCGGTCATCTCAACCGACATTTCGCGTTGATCGTCGCCATCACGGCAGACGAACAGGACGCGAACAAAGCCGCCCGAACCGGATGACGCGAATGCCTGGACGATCATTAGCCGATCCTCCAATTGGTGCCATCGGAGTAAACCGGCACACCGTTTGCCCCACCACCGGCGACGACCGAGGCGAAGGTGGTCGCGGTCGCATCCGTGACAAAGCCTTTTGTCCCCGCACCTGCCGTGGCCGCCGCGGGGAGCGCGGAGACCAAGACCCCATGGGTGCGGATGCGCCGCGTGTGGATTGTGCTCAGGCGTAGCGTCGCCGTGCCGATATCATAAGACAGGTCAAGCACGGGCCGCAGCGTACCGTCCTGCAATAGCTCGAATTTGGCCGTCGTGCCGGTGCGCCACTGCAATAAGCCAGTGCCGGCATTGCCTATCTGTACGTTCCCCGACGTGACGCCAAGAATGTACTTCCACGTCGCGCCCGACGAGAACAGCGTGATGGTATCAGCCGCGTCATTGACGTTGACGTAGTCGTTGACTGTCGCGCCGTAAAGCATCATACGGCCCGCGACTGGCCCGCCATACGCAAAACCGTCCGGCGTCATGCGCAGCGGTTTTGTTGTCGGGACAGAAAATCCCGAGATGTTACTTGTATACCCGCTTTTCGACATCCACGACGGGAGGTCGATATTGATGTTTACGCAGCCCGAACCAACCGTGATTTCACGCTTACTTGCAGTCGGGCTTAGTTCTTCCGCGTCTGGCCAAAGCGACGTCGTGAGACCTGACACATTCCAGTGAGCTGACGTGCCAAGGACGCGCAACGGGAAGGGCGAGTATAGGCACGAACAGCCGAACATATCGACATTGTTGCTGTTGATGCCGATCACACCCGCATAGCTGCACCCGTCCGTGATGAAGCCATTGAAAAACCCGAGGTCGACGCCCTCCATCAGAACGCCTACGCGGCAGTCGATTGCGATGGCGTTGGCCAAGCGCTCAAGCGACGACGCGCTTGTGATGCCCGCGCCGTCACCGATGACGCCAAAAGCCGAAAACTCGAAGTTGCCGACAACAACCGCCGCGCCCGAAGCAGGGGCGACGGTGAGCGTAACCGTTCCGGCGACCGGGTCGGCGGTGTATTGCGTGCCCGCCGTGAGCCGCGTCCCGTCGACGAACACGCGCACGCTGGCGTCGGCGCCCCACCGGTGCACGATCCGAGCAAGCTCCCACGGGTAGGCAAACGTCGTGGTCGATCCGTTGCCCGTGTAGGTCAGCTCGCGATAACGGCCACCGTAGACGGAAAGCTGGTTGAACACCTCGCCGGCCATGTTGGCCGTCAGGATCAGGCCCGCGCCGAGATTCCCCTCAAGCCAAACCTGCGAAGCCTGAGTAAAGGTGTTGCCCGAAACAAGGTCGGCATCGCCCACCTGCAAGCCGAATAGGTTCTGCCGGATCCAACAGCCATTCAACGCGCCTGCCGTGAAGGCCGGCCCGGCTGCATAGACCATCGGGAAGTCGGCCAGGATCCGCGCGCCGCTGGCCACGGTGCCGCGCAGCGCGCGACGAAGCGTGAGCGTGGTTCCGACGATCAGGACGATCTCGTTATGCTCCAGCCCGCCTTCTGCCCAGGTTGAAGCATGGGCAATTCGCATCCCTGGCAATATGCCGTTGAGCGCCGACACCGTAATTTGCGTTGCGCCCGCCGAAGCCGAAGATGACGTGGTCGCAACCTTGTAATCATAGGTGCCAGCAAAGTCGGCGCCGATCAGCCGGTTATGGTATTGCGTCAGTTTCGCCGCATGGCGCGCGCCGCTCACGCGGCGGATTACGCACCCCGTCAGATCGATTTGCGTGTTGGTCAGCGGGGTGTAGTCGCCGAGCGCATAGATCTTGCCCGGCGTGCCGCGCACGTATCGAGACGTGCCAGCGGCAGCCAATTCGGCGGCAACAAAAGCGGCGGTGTCGTCAGCCACCCCGTTACCCACGGCGCCAAAGTCATCGACCGAAATAAACCCGCGCGCGGTGCGATCGGCTGCCGTATACGCCTTTAGTTGCGCACCCGTGGCCCGCTTGATAGCCGTGCCCGATTGGACAACCGGGATGCGGTCGGTGTCGGATAGGGCTAGAGCCGCCGCCGTTTGGTCAAGGGTCTTGCGCGCCATTATTCGTCACCTAGCAGATTTCTGTTGACACGGTGCATAAGGATTGATACACCTGAATTCAGATAGTGGGCTTGCGAGTGCGCCGTGTAATAAGACGTAGTCACAGAACCCACAGGGTCAACCGTCACAACGGCAACGCTTGACACCCTACCCCGTTCAACGTTTCTAAGCAAGCGCTTGGCAAAGCGTTTGCAGTCCATGGACACCGAACCGGCTACGTGTACAGTCTCGTCAAGTTTGTACAGGTTCTTCGGCAAGTGTCCCCATGGCTGCTGCCTCATCCTCCATGGCTTGCACGCTTTCATCTAGCACCTGTCCCATTTCGGCCTCAACGTCCAAGCTATCCGATAGGAAGCCACGGCGTAACAGCTCGTTTAGCGCCGTCTCATGGCTGATCACGCGATCACGATAGGCGGTTAAGATGTTGGTGATATCCTGTTGGCCGCTCGCCGTGATGCCGAAATCCTTGTTGATGATCAGCGATCCGCCATCGGGTAGCGAAGCCATGGCCGCAAGGTGCATCATGGCGTTTTCCAGCCCGTCTTTGAGCGCATCAACCATCGCGCCCAATTGGCTATTCTCTTTGCTGTCGTCCCGCTTTTCGCCCGTGGCGCTACGGCCCGATTGGTCGACAAGCAACTGCAAGCCCATGGCCTGCATTCGCATTTCTAGGTCTTGTAGGTCGTCACGACCCGAACCAATGGCAGCGCCCGAATGTTCGACATAGGCTAGATTGGCAGCGGGGTCCGATGCGCGGGTCATTTGCGAGGCGCCGATGGTAATCCCGGCATCCTCAGCAAAACCCGAACCGAATAGGATCGGCACTCGCGCGACGTGCAAGATGTTGCGCTGATCGCTAGCCGACTGCCAATGCGCTACGTTAAGGTCGCATAGGTCTTGAAGCGGCGGTGCGCCAGTCATGAAGCCGGTTCGATTCAGGTAAATGGGCTCAACCGGGATTTCGATTAGGTCGCGCCGTCCAGCCTCGTAAAGGCGCCACTCGTGCTTAGCCTTGGCGTCCTGTCGCCATACTTCATACGCACCCGGAAGCAAGACGCGGATTTGTCGGATGCGCTCAATATGAATTCCGTCGTCCTCGTCAACGGTCTCATAAAAGCGGAATGACGCAAGCTCTAACCGCTCTTGGCCTGGATACGCGGTCCAGCCGATCACGTCGGACGCCTCGATAAGCACCCAATATGGACGGCCTTGATTTGCCCTCGTCATGCCTTCAACGGCAACGGGTGCATCTGTCAGTACGTACGAGATGCCGTCCACAAGCGCGGCTTCGAATGCATGCGAGGCAAAGACAGACAGGTTGCGGCCTGTTAGATCGATGTTTTCAAAATAGGTGGCCAACTGAGGCGGAACGTCCTCGCCCAACACCACCTCTTTCGCGAACACCCGCCCGCGCATGTCGCGCACGGTCTTGCGCAGGCCGTTGAACAGCACGGATCGCGCAACGCGGTCGTTATAGGCGTTCTCGTCTTCGGCAGGCTCTTTGGGCAAATAGGCTTTGCCCGCCGCACGCATTGCCTTTGTGCCACCCCAAAGCGTGCGGGCCATGTGAATGGCCTCGTGCATCGCTTGTGCGTCGGGGTGTGGCGTGGCAATGGTCTTAGGCGTCACTGGTTAGCCTTTCAGCGCTTCGCGGGCTCGGTCAAAAAAATCTTTGGCCATATAACCATATATGTCATCATCCAGAAAATCAGCCTCTGCAAACGGCTCCAAAGCCGCCCGAAGCCTCGCGTTTTCGGCCCGCAACTGTTCGACCTCAGCCGTCACTTCAGACACATCATTAATCAAGTCAGGCGGAACGCGCCGAACAAAAACCTTGTTCCAATTTTTCCCGCTCATATTCTCAACCCCTCTACCTTCACCCTCATTGCGCGCCGAACGCTTTCCAGCGCATAGCGTAGCGCGTCTATGACATGGTTATCACGGTCTGCCAGCACTGGCAACACCTCGCCAGTCTGTTTGTCGGTTTCGTACGAGTACATTCGTAACTCTCGTATCGTGTTCTCGCATCGCGGATGCACAATGATATCGTAGCTCTTGAGAAACTCGACACCATCCTTGACGCTATCCGTGCCTTTGACCGCATGCACGATGCGCGGGAAGCCATGGCGCCGCATGTAGTCGATTGTCTCAGGGCGCGCGCTGTCCGCCGTTATCTGCCAATCCCTTGAGCCTGGAATGCGGTCGAATAGACGCGGTGTGGCGTCAATCGCGCATCCGACTTGGCACACTTCTTGATCGACATAGATTGTCCGGCCCACGATAAAGCAACGTACTAGCACGGTCGGATCATTGGCAAAGCCCCAGTCGGCCCCAAAGTAAAAACGTGCGTTCTGTGGCGTCTCGAACGCCTCGACGCGCCAATTCCTAAAGACGCGAGCCTCGCTATTCTGGATATATTCGCCGCACCAAACATGTGCATACTTGTCCGGATCGCGGATTTTATCGCGTTCCGCTTCCTCTTTATTGGCTTGGCTTAACCATGGATTATCCCAATAGTTAACCGTGACCAAGGCGAAGTTTGGATCGTCTTCATAACCCGCGAAAAGTTTCTCAACCGGATCGTCGGGCTTGTATGGGTTCCAGGCGAACCACAGCTCGGTGTCATCGGCTCGGAGTGTCGGAATAGCGGTTTCGAGCGATTTCTTGCTGACCGACTGGGCCTCCTCGACGAAAAGGCGGTTGAAGCCTTCCATTGACTTGACACCGCCAACCGTATGTTTTTGCAGGCCCTTGAATACAAATAGGCTTTCGGTCGGCTTATACACGATTTCGGTGTCAGTGATTTTGAATTTGTCGCGCAAGCCGTGGTAATCGATCTTATCCTCCAAGACCTGCTTAACGCTTTCCGCGATTGAGTTCTGTATTTCGCGAGCGCAAATCATGCGGATATGCTGGCGAAGGGCGGACATAATTGCCATTTCGCCGAAGAAATGCGACTTCCCGCCACCACGCCCCCCTTTTGCACCTTTATAGCGCCGAGGAGCGAGAAGCGGGACAAAGGCACGTGCGATGCGCGGCTTTATGATCAAGCTGTCACCACGCCGGACCCGCTACGACGGTCCACGGGCCTTTGCTGTCCAATTCAGGCTTGAGCTTAGCTTCCATGTCGTCAAGCCCACAGCCCGGTTCGCAAGGGTCATTGGTGTCCCATTGCAGGCCGCATAGCTCGCATTGCATCATGTCGCTATATTGCACGATTTCGCATAGCGTGTTCATCTCATCCCCCATTAGTCGGATCAGTCACGACCCATTCGACCTTGACCGGCTTGCCGTCCGGGCCGGAGTGTTCAACGGACACTTCGTCGCGGAACGCCTCGCGATTGCAGTTCTTGAGCGCTGCAATGGCAAAGGTGACGGATGGGCCGCTTTCGGCATCGATGCCGCGTTTTTCCAGAAAAGCCGACCGTTTCGCCTGTCCAATCTCCATGGCGTCGCGAAATTCGGGGTAATCCTTTGCCCATTCATAGGCGCGCTGACGAGAGAAACCGATCATTCCCATTGCGGCCATGAGCGAATAGCCTTGCGCCATCGCTTCGATAACCTCGTTACAATAGGCTTGCCGATATTCACTCGGTCGGCCAACCGGTCGCTTGTCCACGTCAAATCCCTTTCCTGCTAGCCGACCGATTATAGGTGGTCACGGCTCTTTGGGCAAGCCGTGCCATTGCGCGGTTAGCTTACCCTTGCGCAACGCCCATTGGACGGCTTGGCGTGCGAGCCAAAAGCCCGCACAAATGCCAGCCGCAAAGGCTGCGATGTGGGTTAGCACGTCGATCATGACGCACCGCCTTTCGCCTTGGCGAGCGCGGCAGTAACGGCATCGTCTGGGCCGCCAAGCATGCCAGCCCCACGCAATCGCTTTTGCGCTTCCTCCAGCGCCTCAACCATCTCGTCATGGCAGTTGACTGCGTGTGCGACGTGCTCGCACTTTTCCTCGTCGAGGCAGTTCATATCGAGCCAGTCAACACGCTTTTGGAACACATCTGACATTTTCATTTTTCAGCCCTCACGAATTCTGCCGGTGCCGCTTCGATGTATTGATAGGCGCCATCTGTGGTGAACCATTCGGCCTTGAGCCAGGGCGGCACGGTGTCCAAGCCAACCTTGGCGGCGGCGCGCACCCACGCGACCCGCATGACCGGGCTTCCCGGCGCGCCGTGTTTGACCAGATCGCCAACGGCAAGCGGGCGCGGTTCATCGGCAGCCTTCGCCTTTTGCGCGGCTTCCCATGCGTCGGCATCGGCTTTGGTGAGGTAGGCGACTATGTTACCTTCGTCCGGCTTGCCGCCCCACTCCCAGTTCCAATCCCATGCGTGATATGGCTCAAGGTCTGGTGCGGATCGCGTGTAGCGGCGATAACGCAAAAGCACCTCACAGAGTTCATCGCCTGCAATCGGGCACGGCCCGCCGTGATGCTCACGCCACGGGCGGGCATCTGGAACCCAGGGCTTCTCGTTCGCGGGCATGTCAAATCCTCCCTCAATTCTTAACCGCGATCACGTCTAGATCGTGAGGCTTGCGGTCAAAGCGACCCTTCAGGGAACGCCAAGTCAGACGGTCCTTGCTATCGCGACCAATAACAGCGTAGGTGCCCTTTTTGCCGGTGAAGCCGGTGGCGGTAAAGGTTTCGCCGTTGCGAGTGATGTAGGTCTTGCCGATTTCGATCTGCATTTTCTTTCTCCCTCATTGGCGCCCCTCAGCGCCGTGCTTTGATGACCTAACCATATCACCCCTACAGACCATGTCAACAAGAATGTTTGGACCTATGTTATATGCATTTATATGCAAATTTGCATGTAGTGATTTTAGGAGTTTTAGATTTCTGACCTACCTATCTATACCACAACCAAAAACATATGCACGACACTAAATACAACTAACTGAAAAGTTCACCTCCTTAAACTCCCAAAAGTCAGTTATTCTTCTTTCTTATATAATCAAAAAAAAAAAAAAAATATATATAATTTCATTGGTTTACCTTGGTACCAATACCCGTTTTTTTAATTTTTAAAATATACAACCTATTTTTGTTAGAAACCCAAA
>JACCDV010160135.1_pt1 | contig 42239 bp, 52 predicted proteins | sample 7446131 | NCBI WGS metagenome assembly JACCDV01 (sample SAMN15323448, study PRJNA562643) | freshwater metagenome | isolation source: river surface water | place: USA:Blue River Watershed | collected 2017-08-17
ACCTCCTTAAGGGGAAGATATCTACAGCTCTGGGCAAGACCACTCCAGACCCATGGAACCCTTATGACGCCATAACCGCTATGGCTATATACCTAAGCGACATTATGGGCACAACTGGGGATAGATACACTGACGAGCGCACTGCTGCCTGCAGGTACTATTCGGGCAGAACCTGCTACTCTACTGCAGGGAGAGCCAACACAGGCCTCTCATACGGCAACAGTGTTATGTCCAAAACTACGGCAATCCAGAGCAATATTGACCTATTGCAAGATGTCTAAAATATTGTTAGATTAAGACCCTTATGAAGAAGGATATACATGCAAAGGTTTACCGCCCAGTCCTCTTTAAGGACAACGGTAACGGCACAGAATACATCATCTCCTCAACTGTAGAGACCAAGGAGGAGGCCAAGGCTAAGGATGGCAAGACCTATCCGCTCTTCCGCGTGGAAATTTCTTCCTCATCTCACCCCTTCTATACCGGACAGGAGAAGGTCCTAGACTCCGCAGGTCGCGTAGAGCGCTTCAAGCAAAAGCAGGCAAAGGCTGGTTCAAAGAAGTAAGTTAAATCTCGCAGAAGCTGACTTCCTGTACACGGAAGTATTTTCTGCTGAAAATCTTCCTGACGCTCGGCTCCAAGAGCCTCCGCGACGTACGACAAGCCAGCTTCTGCTAAACTAAATATATGGATATAAGTAAATACAAAGAGAATCCTCGCACTGCTTACCTAGCAGAGACTTTCGAGCGTCTGCTCAAGGAAGAGGAGGAGACGAGAGCAATGCTTGCTGGTGACCCAGAGATGGCCAAGCTTGCCGAAGAAGATATTAAAAATCTCGAGATACAGAAGGCAGAACTCTTAAGACAGATAGAGGAGATAGTGAAGGCCGAAGAGAAGGAAGAGGAGTTCCCCAACGAAATCATCTTAGAAGTTCGTGCAGGTGCAGGAGGGGAGGAAGCAGCGCTCTTCGCTAAAGAACTTGCCGATATGTATAGAGCCTATGCAAAGCTTGTTGGTTGGGGTGTGGCGCCTATAGACGAGTCACTCTCAAGCTTAGGGGGTTACAAAGAAGCTTCTTTCGAAATAAGGGGGATGGATGTATACAAGAAGCTTCGTTATGAGACAGGAGTCCACCGCATCCAGCGTGTTCCAGACACCGAGAAGACGGGCAGGGTCCATACCTCTACTGCCTCTGTTGCCGTACTCCCTGTGAGGAAGAAGACCAAGGTGGAGATAAAGCCGACAGACCTAGAGATAGAGACATCACGCTCTGGTGGTGCGGGAGGGCAGAACGTGAACAAGGTTGAGACCGCTGTGCGCATAATACATAAGCCTACTGGTATAGATGTGCGCTCTACCAGTCAGCGTAACCAGCTTAAGAACAAGGAGATGGCCATGTCTATCCTTATAGCCAAGCTCGAGGCCAAGAAGAAGGAGGAAGAGGATGCCAAATACTCCGCGGACAGGAAGTCACAAGTGGGTACCGCTGACAGATCGGAGAAGATACGCACCTACAACATCCTCCAAGACCGCATAACTGACCACCGTATTAATGTGAGTTGGCACAATATCCAGAAGATATTCCAAGGCTATATGGAGCCAATTTTTGAGGCTCTAGAGGCCGAAGAAGGAAAGGAAGACAAGGCTTGAAAAGGTCCGCAGACTCTGATAGAGTAATGAACGCACTAATAAATGACAACTAAGGCACAAAATGGCGGTTTGATTGATGAGCTCTTCCAAGCAGGGGCTCATTTCGGCTTTGTTAAGGCAAGGCGTCACCCATCTGCAAAGCCCTTCATCTTCGGATCCAAGAACAAGCTTGAGATCTTCGACCTAGAGAAGACTTCTGAGGAGCTACTTAAGGCACTTCAGTTCGTAGAGGAGAAGGGTAAGGAGGGGGCATCAGTGCTCTTCGTCGGGGGTAAGTCAGAGGCTCGTGAGGCCATCGTTAAGGCGGGCACAGAGCTCTCTATGCCATACGTCTTTGGTCGTTGGATCGGAGGTACTATCACCAACTGGACAGAGATCAAGAGAAGGATAGACAAGCTTGCTACTCTCACAACCCAGAAGGAGAAGGGGGAGCTAGGCCACTACACCAAGAAGGAGCGCCTACTTATCGACCGCGAGATAGACAAGCTCACTGTCTACTTCGGTGGGCTCTCAAACATGAAGGGCCTACCAAAGCTCTTGGTAGTTGTAGACCCTAAGAAGGAGCACATCGCTGTAGCCGAGGCCAAGAAGATGAGGATACCGGTGGTGGCTATCGCTGGCTCTGACACCAACCTCTACGACGTAGATTACGCTATACCTGCCAACGACTCCTCAAGAGCTTCTATTGCTCTTATCGTCTCTAAGATTGTTGAGGCGTACAAGGCTGGAGTTGGGGCGAAGAAGGAGTAAGATTTAAATAAATAATTTAAGTTCTATAACAATGACAGAGATAACAACTGCCGATATTAAGGCAATTCGAGACGAGACAGGACTCTCTATTGCAGAGGTAAGAAACGCTTTAGCTGGAGCAGGTGGAGACAAGGCCAAGGCTTTGGAGTTCCTAAAGCAGAGGAGTGTCGAGGTGGCAGCCAAGAAGGGTGATAGAGCACTCGGAGCTGGCTCTGTGGCCTCATATATACACAACGGCGGGCTCTCTGGAGTGCTTCTAGAGCTATCTTGTGAGACAGACTTCGTAGCTAAGAACGAGGAGTTTAAGACCATAGCAAGAGATATCGCTATGCATGTCGCTGCGATGAACCCAGCAGATGTAGCGGAGCTCTTAGGACAACCTTTCATCAAGTCTGGAGATATGACAATTCAGGATATAATTAATGGTGCGATACAGAAGTTCGGTGAGCGCACAGAAGTAAGACGCTTCGTCCGCTTCTCTGTTTCGGAATAAAATGTTCCTACCCATCACCTTTATAGTTTCTGGCCTCGTCATAGCGGCTCTCATTGGAGCTAAGATGATAGAGGACAGCAAGAAGAGGAAGCCACTACTTTTGAAGTTGGTGTCTTTGGGTGATGAGAGAGTGAGGAACTGGGGTATAGAGTTTGCTCACAGGTACTCCGACTTCAAGGCCAAGAGCCATTTGTATATAACCAACCAACTTCCTCTTCGGGCTAAGAACTACTTCAACAAGCTTGTGACTCTCTCTAAGGAGAGGTTCGAGAAGCATGTGGGGGATATCCGTGGTTCTAAGCTTCTAAAGAAGAGTGATGGTCTATCAGAGTATTTGAAAAACATTTCAGAGCGTCAGGGAGAGGGTAGAGTGGATGAGGTGCTAGATGTGCCCGAGGATACACCTAAGAGCTAATTGGAGCCACCTCTCGGATTTGAACCGAGGACCTTCACTTTACAAAAGTGTTGCTCTACCAACTGAGCTAAGGTGGCGTGAGGACTATCTTACTTGAGAATTGGTCGAAGTGGAAGAGGTCTTACTCTCCACTGCTTCAAGGCGGGAGAGGGCGGGGACAGACTCTACAAGGTCCTCCATAGACCTAAAGCCGTAGTATGGGTCACCGTTTATCACAAGAGCTGGCAGAGTCTCTTCTAGGTTATATATAGTTCTTAAGGTGTGCAGAGCCTCTAGGTCCATGTTGTAGTCGAAGGAGTATATGCGGAGGTCTGGGTAGCTCTCTCTAAGTGAGGTTAGGACGTAGCCCATCTTGGTACAGTCTCTACACTCCTCCTCACTTGAGTAGAAGTAGAGTATGAAGGTGCTGTATATACCACACTTCTCCGCCACTCTCTTCATAAAGAGGTAGTCTTGTATCTCAAGGAGGAAGTACTGCTTCTTCAAATCCTGTAGGTCCTCGTCGGTGCGACCTCTCTGCTCTTCGGCTGCCTCTAGCCTCTCTGCGATATCACCAAGTGCCTTTGATACCGGCACGTTACCATTCAACTGCCGGCAGGAGGTCTCCTCGAGGAGGGCCGACTGGGTTTCGGAGGCCAAGATGTCCAAGGAGAGTTGGTCTTGGATATCCTTTATAGCCTGGAGTCTCTTGTTTGAAATTGAGTTGGATACGAAGACAGCTGTCCCGAAGATAAGGGCAGTTATGAGGAAGGCGAAAAGGTATTTCTTGTTATCTATCATCTCCAAGTAATGCTTTGCTTCGAGATAGTACTATAAGTCGCCTTGGCAAGCCAGAAGGGGACGATAAAGATGTATATGAAGAAGTAGTAGAGTATTCCACGAGTAAACTTGAACTTCCCATCAGAGAGTCTCAATGAGAGGAAGACAATAAACAAGGTAAGAGAGAGGATGGTGAGGGAGATGAAGAAGAGGGAGCCGAGGTTAATGCTAAACCAGTCTATAGAGCCGAAGCTTGGTAGCGAGTAGGTCCAGCCCACTGCTTCAAAACGAAGGTACTCCTCACCAACCCTGTTTATCACTTCCATAACTGCCATGACAGACATATACATAATGGCGAAGACAGAGACTGTCGCTATGGGCAAGACGAGCATACCGATGTTGCCAAACTTCTTGTTGAAGAGCATGTCCTTGTAGTCTATGACGTTGTTGAGGAAGCCGTATGTCCATCTGACTCTCTGCTTATACAAGCCTTTGAGCTTCTCTGGGCCAACAGTGTAGACGAAGGCACTGTGCGAGTTCACTATCTTGTAGCCGTGCTTCTGCATCCTCATGGCCATCTCCATGTCCTCGGTATGATGCGCGTGCTTGTAACCACCAAGCTCCTTGAAGACCTTGGTCCTAAAGACGGAGAAGGGCCCAGGGGTTACGTATAAGGCGTTTAGCGAGGAGAGTAGACGTCTGAGGAAGATGCCCCAGCTGTACTCTACCTTCTGGATATGCTGGAGGATACTCCTTGGCTTCCAAATCTTGACCGAGGGGATGACAGCCATTATCTCCTTGTTCTCAAACATGGGGACCATCCTCTTCAAAGCCTCTCGGTCCACGAAGGAGTCTGCATCCAAGCAACTTATAAGCTCTGTCTCGGCCTTGCTTATGGCGAAGTTGAGAGCGGTGTACTTACCGCCGTTTTCCTTATCGTGTATTTGTATCTGTCCGTGGTTCTTGAAGTGCTCTCGGACAACGTTTAGAGTGTTGTCGGTAGAGCCGTCGTTTACTACTAGGAGACTCAACTTGTCTTTGGGGTAGTCGAGAGCAAGGAGAGACTCTATGGTCTTGACTACAGTCTTCTCCTCGTTGTAGCAGGGGACGACCACTGTTACCGAGGGGAAGTTGTTGGGCCCTTTGTCTAGGAGCTCCTTCTCGAGCTTTAGCTCCTCCCTTATCTCAAAATAGGTGATAAGCAAAAAGACCTCGAAGAAGAGCGAGACGAAGAGCCAGACATACATGATGATGTCGTAGGTAGTCATGGAAACATTCGCATTATATCGTATAATACGGCTTATGCCAAAGGCATTTTATCTATGAGTCATACATACAAAGCAGACCTGACGGAGGAAGCGAAACTCTTAAAACACCTAGACTCAAGGACAGACTTTGAGGCATCTAGGATCAAGAGATACCTCTCGATGAAGGATCTCTCAAGAACAGAGGGCAGTCCTCTCAAGGAAGTGGTAGGGAGAGCCTCTAAGGTCAAGAGTTTAGCTGGCTTCGACATTATTGAGGTGCCAGAGATCATACCCGTAGACATAATGTTTGATCTCTTCAACATGCCAGAGGGTCACCCAGCAAGGAGCAAGTCGGATACCTACTATGTAGACGAAGGGCATGTGCTCCGCACTCACGATACCGTCTTCTGGTACTACTACTTAAACATCCCAGAGATAAAGGAGAGGATAAAGAACAAGGAGACCCTCGGTGTCATCTGCTACGGCAAGGTATACAGGAAGGATGAGATAGACAGGAGCCACATGAACGTCTTCCACCAGTTTGGTGGACTCTACCTCGGTCCAGACGACAAGGTGAGCATTACTCCAGAGGACCTCAAGGCCACGCTTACCGAGATAGCCAAGGCCATCTTCGGAGAGATCAACTTCCGCTTCTACGATCACAACTTCCCATACACGGACCCCTCCTTCGAGATGGAGGCTGAGATAGGTGGTAGGTGGATAGAGATGCTTGGCTCTGGTATGGCGAGGAAGTCGGTGCTCTCAAACTTCGGGCTCGAGGGGTACCATGGTTGGGCCTTCGGCTTTGGTCTTGAGCGCTTGGCCATGGCCTCTATGGAGCTTCCAGACATCAGACTTCTCTGGTCGGACGACGAGAGAGTGAGGAAGCAACTTGTGCTTGGCAACAAGTACAAGGAGGTGAGCAAGTTCCCACCTGTGGTGCGCGACATCTCCTTCGTCGTAGATAAGGGCTTTGTACTCAACGACTACTTCGACTTCATCCGTGACATCGGCGGCGAGCAGGTTGAGCAAGTTGAGCTCTTAGATAAGTATGAGAACGCAGAGAAGTTCGGCACAGACAAGATAAGCTACACCTTCCGCACTACATACAGAGACTTGAATAAGACTCTGACGAACGAGGAGGTAAACGCTATGCAAGCAAAGGTGGAGAAGATGACCGAAGGAGAGTTTAACGCAGTAATCCGAGTCTCATGAGTGTTGTGTATAGAGTTGGGCTTTCAGAAAGCGATGTCAGCGAGGACGTATTAAATAAATCTGGTTTCAAGTATCACAAAGTCTCACCAAGAGAGCAGATGACCGCTTCGGCTAGAGGCGTTCTTGGTAAGCCATACAAGCGTGGTGCGAGTGTGCTTAGGGATGCACCAAACGCCTTTGATTGTTCGTCTCTCACTGCATGGTCTGCTGTAGAAGCAGGCCTTGCTATACCAAGAGTGGCTATAGATCAGTTCGTCTTCTCGACAAGGGTTGAAAGAGGGGACTTAGGCCCAGGGGATTTGGTCTTTTCCAATACTGGTTTGATTATTCATACTGAAGGAAGCTATTACTCTCAAGTTCTGAACAAAGAAGTGGAAGAAGTGCCCATTCGCACAGAGACTTTGGAGTATTTACCCGGTACAAAGGTCCCAGAGGGTGTTGACCATGTGGGTATATACATAGGCGATGGTGAGGTTCTGCATGCCACCAGTGGGAGGGGAGTGATAATAGAGAAGCTCGATACGAGCACTGGCTTCAAGAATATTGTGGGCTATGGCCGGATAATAAAGGATGACAGTGCCCGATATGTCGTGGAAATACCAGAGGATAGAAGGGAGCTAAGAGACCTTCACAAACTAGCTTCATTTTTGACTCAGAATCTGCTATAATTGGGATTACAAATGGCAGAAAAAAAGGCTAAAAATAACCCTAAAACAAACGGCAGTGGGCACCACTACACCGCCGAATCCATCACCGTCCTTGAGGGGTTAGAGCCCGTTCGCAAAAGACCTGGTATGTACATCGGGACCACAGGTCCTGACGGCTTGCATCACCTCATTTGGGAGATCTTCGACAACTCTCGCGACGAGGCGATGGGAGGCTTCGCCAACGATATTGAGGTATCTCTCTTGCCTGGTAATTACATCCGAGTAGTCGACAACGGTCGAGGTATACCAGTAGACGTCCACAAGCAGACGAAGGTCTCAGCTCTTGAGACCATCATGACCACACTCCACGCTGGAGGTAAGTTCGGTGGCGAAGGTTACAAGGTCTCTGGAGGTCTACACGGCGTTGGTGCCTCAGTGGTGAACGCTCTCTCAACTCACACCATCGCACAGGTGCACAAGGATGGCAGTGTCTATGTGCAGGAGTACAACGCCGGCAAGCGTAAGGCCGCGGTGAAGAAGACCGGCTCCACGAAGAACCAGGGTACCATCATCACCTTCCGTCCTGACCCAACCATCTTCCCCGACACCAACTTTGACTTTAAGAGAGTGGTGAACCACCTCCGTCAGCAGGCCTACCTTGTGAAGGGCTTGAGAATCACCGTCATAGACGCTCGCGAGGAGGCTATGGTGGAGTCGGAGGATGCCTTCTACATCCGTGACCTAGGACTCAATGTGCCATCTATGGCCTTCTACTTCGAGGGAGGACTTGTCTCTCTTGTGAAGTTTGAGAACGAGATCCAGAAGCCAGTACACAAGAACATCTTCTATGTAGACAAGGCTCCCAACGGCAACGACTATGAGACAGTGGAGGTTGCACTCCAGTATGTAGATGACATCTCCTCTCGTATACTACCTTTCGCCAACAATATCTATAACGCCGAGGGGGGTACACACGTCACCGGCTTCAAGACAGCACTCACTAGGACTTTAAATACTTATGCTCGCAAAAATAATTTGGTTAAGGAGAGCGAGGACAACTTCACAGGAGACGATGTGCTTGAGGGTCTAACCGCAGTTATCTCAGTTAAGCTCCGTGAGATACAGTTTGAGGGTCAGACCAAGGGCAAGCTCGGGAGCGTGGAGGCGCAGGCTTCCGTCACCACCGTCTTCGGTGAGGCCTTCAGTACCTTCTTGGAGGAGAATCCGGATGACGCCAAGGCTATTATCAATAAGGTAGTACTTGCTCTTAAGGCGCGTAAGGCCGCTAAGGCGGCTAAGGACTCGGTGCTTCGTAAAGGGGCGCTTGAGGGTATGACGCTCCCTGGTAAGCTTGCCGACTGTCAGAGTAAGTCCGCAGAGGAGTCAGAAATATTTATCGTAGAGGGAGACTCTGCCGGTGGTACGGCTAAGATGGGTCGAGACAGGAGGACTCAGGCGATACTCCCACTAAGAGGTAAGATTTTGAACATTGAGAGAGCACGCTTGGATAGGATGCTTGCTAGCGAGCAGATCAAGAACCTTGTGGTTGCCTTGGGCACTGCAATAGGAGACACCTTCGATATATCTAAACTCCGCTATCACAAGATAATCCTAGCTACAGATGCCGACGTCGACGGTGCACACATCCGTACGCTCTTGCTCACACTGCTCTACAGACACTTCAGACCCGTCATCGATGGAGGCTTCGTCTACATCGCTCAACCACCACTCTATAAGATAAAGAAGGGTAAGGAGGTCCACTATGCGTATACAGATGAGGAGAAGAACAAGATTGTCGGTAAGGACATTAGCGTAGAAGATGTAATAGACGAGAACGCGGACATCAAAGAGGAGGAAGAGGAAGCCGAGGAGGAAACAACAAGGAAGACCAAATCAACCAAGGTCTCTATCCAACGCTACAAAGGTCTTGGAGAGATGAACGCCGAAGAGCTTTGGGAGACCACCATGGACCCTAAGGTAAGGATCTTGAAGCAGGTAAACGTAGAAGATGGTCGCGAGGCCGACAGAATCTTCGACATTCTCATGGGCACCGACGTCCCATCAAGAAAGAGCTTCATCCAGAGCAACGCCAAGAAGGCTACTCTTGACGTATAGGTACAAATTTGGTATTTAGATAAGCAGAACGCAGCCACCTTCTGGAGGCATAATGCCCATCATCACCAAGGAAGATGAGTTGGAAGGACGTGCAAGGGTCGACGCAGCTCTGTCCAAGATGCACGAAGGGGAAAGGGCGGTACACGCCAAGGCGCGTCTCGACGGGCAGGTAGACGAAGCTTGCTTCTCTTGCCCCAAGGTCCTTCTGGCCCACAACGAAGTAGTTGAGTGTGGTCACAAGGAGTGCCCTTTCAAGAAGAGCGAGATGTATCGTCAGCGACTCTTTCCACGGACTCATGAGCAACATTTGGCGCAAACCAGTCTCCCTCTGAGGGGTTGAGTGTAGGTGGCGGGTCACAACGTGATCCGCTTTTTTATTTCCTATTTTTAATTTCTTCTTTAACTTTGGAGATGAAGTCGGGGAGGGGCATGGCTCCTGACACTTTTGCATCTCCCGATTGTGCGGTTTGCACTATTTCCGCCTGCGTTCTTGATTCTTGCACTGCCTTTACCATAAGAACAGTAAAACAGATTTGCCACACAATCATTATTATCAAAAGATGGAAAACTCCTAGATGTGTCAAATCAGTTGGGAATCCTTCTGAATAAATAGCTGGTAATCCGAGGCCAAAGGCAAAGGTGCTACAAATTAATACTAAGTACTTTGCTTGCTTTTTGGAAATATGAATGGGTGTATCAAGCGATTCAAAAAAATTAATAGACAAAAAAGTTCCGACTCCACTTCCGGCTAGTACAGCTACTGTAGATCCAAAGAATCTAAAAAATCCTCCAACCATGAAAGCCACATACCATATAATGTACCATCCGATTAAGAAAAAAATTACGCTGGTTAATTTGAAATTCTTATTATTTTTATAAATGTTAACTACATAAATTGTTATAGCTACACAATAAATAAGAGATAGGAAAGATGCTGAATAAATTGAATCTAGCATTCCTGAATTTTCTAGTAATTTATATAAATAAGACATTAGTTTAAACTAAATTTTATTTTTAATTTCTTCCTTAACTTTTGAGATGAAGTCGGGGAGAGGTGTGGCACCAAGCTTGTCCTCACGACCCTCGACTGTTACTTGGTTGTCTGCGATCTCCTTGTCGCCAATGACTAGGGTGTAGAAGACCTTGTCTGTCTTGGCATTTCTAATCTTTTTACCCAGAGATTCGTTGGACTCATCGAGCTCTGCACGGATGCCAGCATCCTTGAGTTCTGCAAAAACCTTATTAGCGTATTCGAAGTGTGCTTCGCCAATAGGCAAGACCTTAACCTGTACAGGCGATAGCCAGAGAGGGAAGGCGCCAGCATACTTCTCGATAAGCATTGCCATGGTCCTTTCTATTGACCCGATGGATGAGCGGTGCACGACAAAGGCACGGTGAGGTTTACCGTCTTCTCCAATGTAGTCTAGCTCAAAGCGTTGTGGGGAAGAGAGGTCGTACTGCACGGTGAAGGCGGTGTCCTCCTTGCCATTAACATTCTTCATCTGGACATCTATCTTTGGTCCGTAGAAGGCGGCCTCATCCTTAGCTTCCTTGAAGTCTACTCCGCGCGCTTTCATGAGCTCTCTTAAGAGCCCCTCCGCTTTCTCCCAACCGGCATCATCCTTGAAATATTTTTCTGTATTTGCTCTGTCACCAAGAGAGAGTCTGTACCAGTAATCCTTGCCATACTCGAGACTCAAAACCCCATTGGCGTACTCGATAAGGTCTAATGCCTTACCCATTTCTTCAACCGCTTGCTCTTCGTCCTTACAAATAATATGTGCGTCGGCTAAACAAAATGTGCGCACCCGCTGGAGTCCCATGAGTTCTCCAGATTGCTCATAGCGATATAGTTGGGCGAGCTCGGCAATGCGCATTGGTAACTCTTTGTAACTATGAGGCTTGGTCAAATATAGCTCAAAGTGGTGTGGACAAGTCATTGGGCGGAGCAGGAACTCTTCATCATCAATTACTATTGGTGCGTACTGACTGTCTTTGTAGTAGGGGTAATGACCTGATTTTCTATACAAATCTAACTTAGCAATATCTGGAGTACGGACGTGTAGGTATCCTCGCTTTATCTCCTCATCTACTATGAAGCGCTCAAGCTCACGACGAACAGTGGCCCCCTTAGGAAGCCATAGTGGTAGACCCTTGCCCACGGTGTCGGAGAAGGTGAAGAGCTCTAGCTCCTTACCCAGCTTCTTGTGGTCTCGGTTTTGGTTATCTTCTGGTGCGTTGGACATAGGGAAAATTGTATCAGCAAAGGGCTCTTGTTTAAAGCTTTAGATATTTGACAAAATGCGTTAAATACTATTAAATCATTTATGGAAACAACCACGGGGGTCTCATGAAGTGGAGAGAGTTCTTCTTCTGGATGGTGCTCATCATCCGAGCACTGGCCGCGATCATCATCGGTGGGGTGGGGTACGTGCTCCACATCATTGGTGGAGCCATGCTCTACGTGGGAAGCTATATCGCTGGTCCGGCACTTGAGAGGCTCTTCTCGAGTGGGGAGAGCGAGGTCAAGGCGGGTTAACCCTCGCTTTTTTGTTTATTTGACTAGTTGGGCTAAATAATGGTTCTATAAGTCTAGGCAGTTCCGGGGCAGTGATGCCCATATACAAAACCCGTGAGGGTCCACATAGGAGAAAGATATGTCTGGTATCGGCTTGATGCGCCTGAGTCAGGGTCAAGACAATCTTGACCGAATGAAGAAGAAGATCGAGTTTGGTGCGAGGTTGGTTGTCAATTTCTTCATGAGTATTGATACTGGCCATCTCCAAGATGGCTTTGAGTTTTCATACTCTGCTTCTACCTGCCGGTACAAGTTTGCTCATCGGAGCTGTTTGTATTGTATCCCAGTACAAACTGGTCCGTATGATCAGATGGTGTTGACCTGGAATAACCCACACCAGCATTTCGTGGTTGAGCACTGTCGTCTTGAAAACATCAAGAAAGTTTGTGATGGATTCGATGAGCTTCTTGGTGTGATTGCTAAGAAGTATCCAGGATTCCTGGAGAAACTGACTCCGTTTCTAGAAGCTGCGCCTTAGGGTGCAGTTTTTTCTATAAACTTTTTATTTTTTCGGCGACGAAGCTTAGCTCGCCGTTCCTCTTGTTCACCCTGCCCTTCACCGCTATACACTGGTCTCCTTGCAAGAACTCCTTGTACTCCTCATATACTCTGGGGAAGACGACCATATCCACGCTCCCGTTCATATCCTCAAGCTTCACGAAGGCCATCATCTCTCCACTCTTGGTCATGCTACTCCTAGCTTCGCCGACTATTCCTGCAAGTATTACTTCGGCTCCCTCAGGAGTGTTTTTGAAGTTCTGGCTCGTTACCTTGGCCTTCGAGAGCTTCTCCGAGTGCTCCATTAGTGGGTGGCCAGAGATGTAGAGACCGAGGAGCTCCTTCTCCCAGGCGAGCTTCTCCTTCTCCTTAATAGGCTCTGACTTATCGAGCTTGAGTGTGGGGAGGATACTCTTGTCCTCAAAGATGCCGAAGAGCGAGTCTTGGTGCTCCGCTTTGGAGCTCGCTTCCTTGTGATAGGCGAGGAGCTTGTCTAAGTTAGCAAGCATTACTCCACGGTCTTCAAACTCGTCTAGCGCTCCGGCCTTGATGAGAGACTCTAGAGACTTCTTGTTCAAATTCTTATCCTTCACTCGCTCGAGGAAGTCGAGTAGAGACTTGAAGGGGCCACCCTTCTTCCTCTCCTCAATGATGGAAGTGGCGACACCCTGACCGAAGTTCTTGATAGTTACGAGTCCGAAGCGGATCTTGTTTTTCTCTCCACTTGCTCTCGGAGGTACGGTGAACTGCGAGTAAGACTCGTTGACTGATGGGGGGAGCACTTCTATACCCATCCTCTTACACTCTCTGACCATTACACCAATAGTCTCCACATCTCCGCTCTCGGCCGTGAGCACGGCTGACATATATATAGCTGGGTAGTTGGCCTTTAGATACGCGGTGATGTAGGCCACATGTCCGTAGCTTGCGGCGTGTGCCTTGTTGAAGCCGTATCCTTGGAAGGGGACGAAGAGCTCCCAGAGAGCTTCTGCCTTCTCCTTGCTCATGCCACCATGCTTCTGGCATCCATCTACGAACATTACATGTTGTTTCTTCATCTCCTCGGGGATCTTCTTACCCACCGCTTTGCGGAACTTATCTACCTCGCCCCAAGAGTATCCAGCTACTTCTATAGCGGTCATCAAGAGGTCATCTTGATAGACAAGTACTCCGTAAGTGGTGTCGAGGAAGTCCTTCATCTTCGGGTGCATGTAGGTTACAGGGCGCTTGCCATGCTTCCTTGCGATGTACTCTTGGATGTTGTCCATCGGTCCGGGGCGGTAGAGGGCGACCATGACGTTGATGTCGTGGATCACTGTGGGCTTGAGTTCCATCAAGGCCTTCGTCATGCCCTGACCGTTCATCTGGAAGGTGCCCTCCGTCTCGCCACGAGCTAGCATCTCGAAGGTCTTCTTGTCATCCACAGGTATCTCTTCAACATCTATATCCACTCCCTCAATCTTCTTTATCCTTGCTATAGCGTCAGCGATGATGGAGAGGTTCCTTATACCCAAGAAGTCGAACTTGAGGAGCCCAGCTTCCTCTATAGAGTACATGTCGTATTGAGTGATAACCTTCTGCTCGCCCTTGGTGTCGTATTGAAGTGCGGTGTAGTCGGTGAGAGGTGTGGGGGAGATAACGACTCCAGCTGCGTGGACGGAGATGTGGCGAGCGTTGCCCTCGATCTTATCGGCCATGTCTACAACCCTCTTAACTTCTGGGTCAGTGGTGTAGAGCTTCTTGAAGTCAGGACTCTCCTTCTTGGCGCGCTCGATAGTCATGGGGAAGCCCTGTGCTCCCATCGGAATTAGCTTGGCTATCTTGTCGCCGAGTGAGACGGGTAGGCCCATCGCACGAGTAACGTCGCGCACAGCACCACGAGCCATCATGGTACCGAAGGTACCAATCTGCGCGACATGGTCTCGACCATACTTCTGTCTTGCATACTCAATAACCTCGTCTCTCCTGTCGTCAGCGAAGTCCATGTCGATATCGGGTGCCGAAGGACGGTCGGGGTTGAGGAAGCGCTCAAAGGGTAGCTTGTACTCAAGCGGGTTCACGTTGGTAATGCCTGCGAGGTAGGTCACCAAGGAGCCGGCGACTGAACCTCTGATGTTGGTGAGTATCCCATTCTCGTGTGCGAAGTGGAGGAGGTCGGACACCACAAGGAAGTACTTGGGGTAACCCTTGTCGCTTATAACCTTGAGTTCGTACTCTATACGGTCTGCCACCTCCTTGGTCTTCTCTAGCTTCCTTCTTTCGAGTCCTGCTTCGACAATCTCACGGAGAGCTTGGTCGGGTGTCTTGCCATCGGGAATCTCCAAGTTGGGGAAGACCCAGTCTCCGAGCTTTAGCTCAAGATTGCACATCTCCACAATCTTCTCCACGTTCTCTAGTGCTTCGGGAGTGCTCTTGAACTTCTTCTCTGCATCCTTAGGTGAAATGAAGGAGAAGTCGTCCTCCTCATCACTAAAGCCTCTACCTCGTCCGATACCTAAGTGTGACTGGATGGAGAGTACCGTCTCACGAGCTGGTCTGTCGTCGGGTGAGAGATAGTAGACGTCGTGGCCAGCAACTATCGGTACACCGAGCTTCCCAGCAAGAGCGATACGCTCTCTCTGCTTGTCCTCATGGTTAGCTATCTCCTCGTGGTGAGTAATCTCCATGAAGAACTTGTCTTTTAAGGTTTGCTTGTACCAGAGAGCTTGCTCCTCAAGATCTGTGTTGTTGAAGGAAGGGAGGATGGCTATGAGACCTTCCTTGTACTTTTCCAAGATCTCTTTATCCATCCTTGGCTTGTAGTAGAAGCCCTCAAGGTATGAGAGAGAGATAAGCTTCAAAAGGTTTTTGTACCCCTGCATGTTCTCTACCAAGAGGACCAAGCGAGTACGAGAGGCGTCTACTCTGGCCTCCTTGTCGTGGCGTGTCCTCGGTGCGATGTATGCGTCTACACCAATGATGGGTTTGATACCAGCATCCTTACATTCTTTGTAGAACTCGATAGCTCCGTAGATGTTGCCACTGTCTGTTAGGGCAAGGGCTTCCATATCGTGCTTCTTAGCTCTGGCTACTAGGTCGGGGATCTTGGGTAGGGCCTCAAGTAGGGAGTAGTGAGAGTGGGTGTGTAGGTGGGTGAACTTACTCATTTCCATAAGTATAATATAGTGGTACACGACTAACTAATGACTCATATAGTAGGCATAGATGAGGCGGGGAGAGGACCACTAGCGGGGCCTGTGGCTGTCGGTGGGGTAAGAGTGGAGGAGGGCTTCGAGAAGAAGTTTTGGAAGGGGATACAAGACTCCAAGAAGTTGAGCGAGTCGGATAGAGACTTGTGGTTTGCCTTAGCTAAGGAGGGCAAGAAGAGAGGCGATCTCAACTACCATGTGGCCCTTGTGTCGGAGAGAGTGATAGACAGGCATGGTATCGCCTATGCCATAAGACTCGGCATCAAGAGAGTGCTTGAGAGGCTTAAGGTGTCAGACACGGACTCGCAGATCTTCTTAGACGGGGGTATCAAGGCACCAGTCGAGTTCAAGCATCAACTCACGGTGGTGAAGGGGGATGAGAAGATACCTATAATCTCTCTCGCTTCCATATGTGCGAAGGTGACGAGAGACAAGTATATGAAGAAGCTTGGGGAGAAGCACCCAGAGTACAAGTTCGAAGTACATAAGGGTTACGGGACATTGGTCCACCGAGAGGCTATCAAAAAATACGGTGTAGCAGAGCCTCATAGGAGAAGCTTTCTCAAGAGCTTGACAAAGGGTAGTAAAGTGTAGTATAATACATACAGAGCAGGCATTAGGCCTACTCGATCATTTCATCAGAGGAGGCCTTGTGGCCAACTGGTATGCCGGGTGCATCATCTATCGTAGCAACGGCGGCAAGCTCGAGTTCATGGTCATCGACACCAAGTCGCTCCATCCGAGCTTCAAGGGCCGGAGCAAGGTGCAGACCAAGTTCGTCGGTGGAACGGAAGACGGGTATCTCGAGGCCGACAAGAACATCGTCGGTACGCGTGACCGTGAGCTCTTCGAGGAGACCAACATGCGGATCAGAAGTGGGTACAACCCCATCATGGTCCATAAGGAGAACTTGCCTGGGCATTTCAAGGCCTTCTACCTCATCCCGTACGAAGTACTCGAGGGTGACATCCGCAAGGATGAGAAGACCGTCGACCTCGACTGGATGAGCCCCCCGTACTGGTTGGACCGACACGCCTTGGCCCATGCGCTCTACAAGTCGCATCAGAGTGCCTTCATCGAGGCGCTCGAGTACCTCGAGAAGCAGACCATGGGAGCAACGTAAACGCCCCGCACAAAGGAAGTCCTGTACTTCCCGAGTGCGGGGCTTTCTTTTTTCTAAAAAGCTGGTAATATGGCTACATGGTTGTACGAATGAGACACACGAGGGCGCACACTGCCAACAGGCGCTCTCATCATGCGCTAGAGAAGCCTGCTTTGACCGTGGCTAAGAGTGGTGCCGTACATTTGCGTCACCGCGCACACCCTAAGACGGGTGAGTATCGAGGCCGCAAGGTCTAGATCAACAGTTCTTTAATCTATGTCACATCGCCATCTTTCGCGCTCCGTTGTATTACAGACGCTTTTCGAGTGGGACTTCGACTTGTCTTCTGGCAAGCCAAAGTCTGATATAGATGTATCGGAAATTTTTGATAGAACAGCTAAGGAGTTCGCTCCAGAGACGAAGGACAGACCCTTCATGGAGCATTTGCTTAAGAACGTAGTAGACAAGAAGACTGATCTCGACAACATCATAGAGAAGGCAGCACCCGACTGGCCGATAGAGAAGATTTCTATTGTAGATAGAAACATTTTGCGTATGGGGCTAGCCGAGCTCCTCTTCGCCGATAGGAAGGAGGTCCCTCCTAAAGTCGCTATCAACGAAGCCATAGAGTTGGCTAAATCCTTCGGTGGTGAGACTAGTGGAAGGTTTGTGAACGGAGTTCTCGGAGCAGTGTACAGAGAGATGGGCGAGCCAGGTAAGGATGATCAACCCAAGCCAAAGAAGAAGTATGGCAACGTCCCAGACTCCGAGCTCCCTCTAGAGAAGCTGGCCGGAGCAGTGGTGTATGCGAAGGAAAATGGAGACACTTATCTTGCTCTTGTACACGACATCTTCGGTCACTGGACTCTGACCAAGGGCAAGCTTGAGGGCAAGGAGACGGAAGAGGAGTGCTTGGTCCGCGAGGCAGGAGAAGAGCTTGGTGTGCCTATACAAATAAAGGAGAAGTTGGGGGAGAACGCCTACACCACCTTCCACCCAGAGAAGGGCAAGATTAAGAAGCAGGTCACTTACTTCCTCGCCGAGGCCCCCTTCCAAGAACTAACTCTTGAGAAGAAGGAGGAGAAGGGAGGCTTGGACGACGTACGCTGGTTTAGACTCTCTGACATCTTGGATCTCAACTTCTACGACGACATTTTGCCCATAGTCACCAAGGCTTTGCAAAAGTTGGCTCAAACTGGTTAACTCTAAGGTATGGATTTCAACAAATTCGAAGAGGCCTTAGGCCTAAGCTTTAAGAACAAGAACCTCTTTAAGCAGGCCTTCACCCACAGGTCATATATAAATGAGAACAGGTCTTCCGGTATGTCTCACAACGAGCGCCTAGAGTACTTGGGTGACGCAGTGCTCCAGCTTGTCATCACGGACTTTCTCTTCAAGAAGTTCCCGCTCATGGACGAGGGCGAGCTCACCTCTGTCCGCTCGGCTCTAGTCAATGCCGATACCTGTAGCTCCGTAGCACAAAAGCTTGGGGTCAACGAGTATCTATTATTGTCTAAGGGTGAGTCTAAGGATGTTGGTCGCGCTAGGCAGTACATCTTGGCCAATACTCTTGAGGCTATCATCGGAGCAATTCACCTAGACCAAGGCTTCGCAGAGGCGGAGAAGTTTATATTGAAGAACATCACCCCTCTAGCCGACAATATCGTGGAGAGCGGGTCTTGGATAGATGCCAAGAGCCTCTTCCAGTCTAAGGCTCAAGAGGAGTTTAGTCAGACACCTATATATAAGACAATTAGCGAGTCGGGGCCAGACCACGACAAGCACTTTACCGTTGGAGTCTTCGTTGGAGATGAGAAGATGGGAGTAGGTGAGGGCAAGAGCAAGCAAGACGCCGAGCAAGAAGCCGCCAGAGCTGCTCTCAAGACCAAGGGCTGGGAGTAGCTTTACTTCTGGTATACTAAAGGTCATAGAAACTAAATAAATAAGATGGCAAAGAAAGTCAAAAAGACAGTAAAGAAAGTTGCAAAGAAATCAATGAAGAAGGTAGCAAAGAAAGTAATTAAGAAGGTTGCAAAGAAAGTAGTTAAAAAGGCAAGGAAGGCTAACCCAGCATTCATGAAGCCGATGAAGATAAGTGCAGAACTCGGACTTGTCATAGGCAAGGGTCCTATGCCAAGAACAGAGGTTACCAAGAAGCTTTGGGCCTACATCAAGAAGAACAAGCTTCAAGATGAGAAGAACAAGAGGAACATCAATGCAGATGAGAATCTCAAGGTGATCTTCGGAGGCAAGAAGACTGTCTCAATGTTTGACATGACCAAACTTGTTGGCAAGCATCTCTCATAAATCAAAATTTGTAGTTGTTGGGGTTGTAGTCGTCGCTCTAGCAGTTTTCATCTTGTCTCGTGGAGAGCAAGAGGTGACCAACTACCCATCACAAGGTAGAGACGTTATCGCCTTTGGCGATAGTCTTGTGGCTGGAGTGGGGTCAAGTAGTGGAGGATTCGTAAGTCTCTTGGGGGAGAGTGTTATAAATCTAGGAGTAAGTGGTAATACCACGAGAGACGCCTTAGCTCGCATAGAGGAGCTAGATGCCTATAAGCCCAAGGTAGTTATAGTGCTCCTCGGTGGCAACGACTTCCTAAGGAAGGTGCCAGAGGCAGAGACCTTCTCCAACCTCTCACAGATTATCCAAGAGGTGCAGAAGCGCGGAGCAGTGGTGCTACTCCTCGGTGTGAGAAGTGGGATACTCAGCAACAGATACGATAAGGAGTTCAAGCGGTTGTCCGATGAGTTCGGCACCGCATATGTCTCGGATGTTTTGGATGGAGTCTTTGGTCATCCAGATCTTATGTATGATACGATACATCCCAACGACTCCGGCTATAAGCTGATAGCCGACAGAGTAGAACCAGAGTTAAACAAACTAATAGAATGAACAAATTCATAACAATACTAGGAGCTGTCGGTATTATTGCTCTCATTTGGATACTTAGCTCATCTGGCATGATGAAGAAGTATGACTCTAGTGGTCTGGGCATAAGCTTTAGCTACCCCGACAAGTACACTCTTACAGAGAGAGATTTGGGTGCTGGGCAGAAGGCCATAACTCTCATAGAGGACACCACAGTAGTAGAGAATTCAGAAGGTCCTACCGCCATTAGCATCGTCTACCATCAAGGTCAGACCGCCACTCCAGACACTTGGGTTAAGACAAGCCATTACTCAAACTACAACCTAAAGATAGGAGAGTATCAGGAAGTTAAGTTTAGAGATCTTCCAGGAGTCTTCTACACAGCAGATGGTTTGTACGTGTCAGACAACCATGTCTTCTCCTACAACAACTCTATCGTTCATATATCTGTTACCTACATCACACAAGACGATGCTATAAGGAAGGACTTAGCTAGGATGCTTAAGACCCTCAAGTTTGCTACTGGAGGTATTAAGGGTAAGTCGCAACAGGGTCAGGAGCCTTACCAAACGGATTTGGAGTTGGTTGACTTCAAGAGTCAGAAGGTGGTGAAGGAGTTCTCCTCCAAGCTCGATGGCTCCTTTAGCATAACTGTATACCCGGGGGAGTACATGATCCGCGCTGTTAGCAAGGTTGATGGCAAGACGGAGTGTGGCAAGGACGGCTTGGTCCCTGTAGAGATAAACGAGTACACAGAGGTCATAGTCTTCTGCGACATAGCAGTAAGGTAGTGGTACAATTGATAGGTTAGGTATTAACATATTTCATATTATGAAAAAGCAAAATTCCATTTTGGTTCTTTGTGTCGCTGTGGCACTTTTCTTCTTTGCTTCAAACGTTCTTGCTAAAGAAGATGAGTCTCGTGTTCGTGAGGTTGAGGCTTTAGGGCAAGTAAGGTTAGATGATGACAGTGATACAGATGATACAGATGATCTAGATGAGCTCGAAGTTGAGATAGAACTAGAGGATTTGGAAGATGAGTTAGATGATGACTCTGACGACTCCAATGAAGATGGGGACGATGATAGCAAGGGTAGAGGAGAGGAGCACAGGAGTGAGGTAGCTGAGGCTGTAGAGAAGCTCTTGTATATTGCCGATAGGAACGGTGGCATAGGTGAGGAGATAAGGAAGATAGCTCGTGAGCAAGCTAGTTCCTCTGACGATGTGGTTGAGGCGATAGAAAAGGTTGAGAAGAGAAGCAAGTTCAAGATCTTCTTGATAGGTACCGACTACAAGAATCTTGGTGCAATAAGAAGCGAGTTAGTTGAGATGGAGGCAAGGATAGCAGGTCTTGGAAGAGAGGTTGAGAAGCTCATACCCTTCGAGCAGGAGACAGTAAGGGCCGAGATAGTAGCCCTTGAGACTGAAAGAGAGAGACTCCAGAAGTTCATAGAGGACAACGAAGACAGCTTCAGCCTCTTCGGCTGGGTAGCTAGACTCTTGACAAATTAGTAGGGTAGTATATACTCTGTAGGTAACTAACACTCACAAGGTTTCGTTTGAGAACTCTCTAACGTCCGCTTCCAAAAGCAATAAACCTCACGAGCAAGGTTTATTGTTATGTATTCAAGAAATCGCGGGCCACGTCCGTCATATAACCATAGGTCACCAAACAAGCGTCCACAGAAGCTCTTCTCTGACGTATCTAAGTTCGTCAACAAGGCTGTCATTACCGAGGAGGTAGTAGAGTTCGTACCCGAGCACAAGTTCGCTGACTTTGCCGTGGGAGAACTCTTGAAGAGTAACATCGCTTCCAAGAACTACCTTCTCCCAACTCCTATCCAAGACAGAGCTATACCTCACATCCTTCGTGGTGAGGATATGGTTGGTATCGCCAACACCGGTACGGGTAAGACTGCAGCCTTCCTTATACCGCTTATAGATAAACTAATTAAGAACCCAAGAGAGAAGGTCCTAGTCGTTGTGCCCACAAGGGAGCTGGCTCACCAGATAGACGAGGAGCTTAGAGTCTTCGCTAAGGGGTCAGGCCTCTTCTCTGTCATTTGTATTGGTGGTGCAGGCATCGGCAAGCAGATAACCGAGCTTCGTCACGAGCATCACTTTGTCATCGGTACTCCAGGTAGACTCAAGGATCACATAGATGCTAGGCGCTTAGACCTCTCTCGCTTCAAGACCGTCGTCCTCGACGAGGCAGACAGAATGCTTGATATGGGCTTCATCAACGATATGCGCTATATGTTAGATAAGATGCCCAAGGACAGGCAGACCATCTTTTTCTCAGCGACTCTCTCAAGAGAGATAGAAGGTTTGATACACGAGTTCCTCAAGACTCCTGCACGAATCTCTGTAAAGACTCGCGATACATCACAAAACATTGACCAAGACATAATCCGCATCAAGGGCAAGACCAAGGCAGAGGTGCTCCTAGATCTCTTGAAGCAAGAGGACTTCGGCAAGGTTATTGTTTTCACTCGTACTAAGGGTGGGGCAGACAGACTCTCTAAGTTTTTAATAAGTTCGGGCATTAAGGCCGACGCCATACACGGTGACAAGCAACAGTCTGCAAGACAAAGAGCTCTTAAGGAGTTTAAGGAGAACAGGGTTCAAGCCCTTATTGCCACCGATGTTGCAGCTAGAGGCTTAGACATTGCTGACATCTCTCACGTTATCAACTTTGACCTACCAGCCACCTACGAAGACTACGTCCATCGTATAGGACGCACCGGCAGAGCTGAGAAGAAGGGTAAGGCCCTAACCTTTATTGAGTAGAGCGCTTGTAGAATAGTACCTCGATCGAATCCCAGAAGCCGTCTCCATTGGTGTCCTTCTTCCTAGGATTGGTCTTAGCACAGCTACTCGAGACGTTTGTGTCACCACAAGTCTCTTCCATATCAGGAAGATAATCTCCGTCGGAGTCTCTAGTTATCTCCTCTAATCTCGCTTCTACTGTGGAGGTGGCTTCGTTGCTCCTAAGGCTTATAATGCCATCGAAGGGCTCAATAGATAGAAGCTTAATATCCTCACCATCTCTTACAAAGTATACGAGCCCTCGTATCATGCCGGTTGAGGTAGCTTCTATTGTCTTGGTGTAGTCTGTGGCTAGGATTATCTGCTTCCTGTCGTATGACACTTCTTCAATGTCTTCTAGCTTTATAGTTTGGCCGAAGAAGTAAGCGGTATCCATTCTCTCCTTACATTTGGGTAGTCTACTATCGTCCAAGCAGTCCTCCGAGAGTTGGTAGGACAGAATCTTTAACCCCTCTACATCGTGGTTCTTCGCTATATCTAGATAAGTCTCGAAGACCGCCCAAGCACTCAACTTTAAGTCTTCGGCCTCAAGCTTCTTCATATAGACCAAACCAGCTACCCCAACTAAGACCAAGATTAGGATTATAATTTTTTTCATGATTGAGCTATTATATCAAAGTATGAAAAAGCTTTTTTATCTAGCAATACTAATCGTCGTCTCTATCGTAGTTTGGAGATCTTTAGACGATTCCAAAATCTTTGTAGAACTCCCTAAGAAGAACGCGGAGGTCTCGTCTCCTATTGAGCTAGTTGGGCGCGCACGCGGGCCTTGGTACTTTGAAGCATCTGCACCGGTCAAGCTACTTGATAAGGATGGCAACCTGTTAGCACAGAGTTACGTCACAGCTCAAGGCGAGTGGATGACAGAGGAGTTTGTGGACTTTATGGGTACTCTCTCATACGAATCGGGGTACAAGGGCGAGGCCTCACTTGTCTTTATGAAGGACAATCCATCAGGCGACCCTATTAGGGACGAGTCCTTTGTGGTACCAGTGGTACTGAAGTAGTTACTTCTTTATTAATTCTCAGGGTGGATATCTAGGTTGTCTCTAATAGGAGCCTTCTTGATGAGGTCTATTATCTCGTCGTGGTTGTCTGTAATGGTAAAGAGGTTCAAGTTGTCGGGGAGTATCGTCTCTCGGGTTAGGAGCTCTTCCTGTATAAACTTCTTCAGAGCGTTCCAGTAGTCGGCTCCTACACAGATTATCGGTGTTCCTGTTAGCTTTTGTGTCTGGACGAGAGTCAAGATTTCGAAGAACTCGTCTAGCGTGCCGTATCCACCAGGGTAGAAGATGAAGGCCGCTGCTTGGAAGGAGAGCATCACCTTCCTAACGAAGAAGTAGTTTGGGTCTACTTGCTTGGTAATGTAGTCGTTGACTATCTGTGGATGAGGTAGGCGTATTGTGAGAGCGAGAGAGGCTCCTCCGTTTTCGTACGCTCCTCTGTTGGCAGCTTCCATAATCCCCGGTCCTCCACCGGTAAGTACTGCGTAATCGAGCTCCTTTACTATGCGTCCTGCGAGCTCTCTGGCCGAGCGACAGTATAGGTTGTCCTCTCTCATGAGTGAGGAGCCAAAGAAGGTGACGGTCTTTGGGTAGTCCTCAAGGAAGTTGAACCCTTCGGCAAACTCGTCAGCTATCCTCTCGGTCCTTATTTTGGCGACTCTCTCTATGTCCTCTTTGGTGTGGTTGTGTGGGGTGTTTTGTTCTTTGGGCATAAGGGCTATAATATCATATACATAAAAGTAATATTATGAATAAAAAATTAAACAAGGTTATAGGGGTATCGGCAGCGCTTTTGGTTTTGTTGGTCCTGTTTTATGGACACGCCTTTATGAACCTCTTTAACCCAACATCAGTAGAAAACAACATGAACACAAATATAACTACAGGAGTAGAGAAGGAGGAGATGGTCGCTGGCTCTGGTGAGACAGCTGTCGCTGGTGATGTTGTTACTGTGCACTATGTAGGGACACTCGTAGATGGGAAGGTCTTTGACAGCTCTCGCGATAGAGGCACTCCCTTCACCTTCAACCTTGGAGCAAGAGAGGTTATACGCGGTTGGGACGAGGGCGTAGCCGGCATGAAGGTCGGAGGTACAAGACGACTTATCATTGCCCCTGACTTTGGTTATGGAGACAGACCTGTGGGCCCAATACCAGCCAACTCGATACTCATCTTCGAGGTTGAACTCTTGGGAGTAGAGAAGCCTACCAACTAAACACATGCATCACGCCGTACTCTACATCGGCGAGAAGGAGCAAACAAACTCTCATCTTGAGAGTTTGTTTGCTGAATTAGGGATAGAAACCTTAGGTAACCCCGATATCTTTCTTATAGAGACGGACGTCTTCTCTGTAGAGGATGCAAGGAGCTTGAGTGAGAGAGCTATCGAGAAAGCCTTTGGTGAGAGGAAGTTCTTTGTTATTAAGGCAGAGAGGTTCACTCGCGAAGCGCAAAACGCACTTCTCAAGACTCTTGAGGATCCTGTGCCTGATACTCACTTCATTTTGCTGGCTAGAGAGGTGGGGATGTTCTTGCCTACGGTAATCTCAAGACTTCATATAGAGGTCCTCTCTGGAGACGCTACAGAAGAGAGCGAGGTCAAGAAGTTTCTGAAGAAGACATTAAAGCAGAGAATAGACTTCGCCAAGAAGTTTGCGGATGAGAAGGGTGAGCGTGGGGCAGGAGCTTTGGCCCAATTTCTGGACTCTCTTGTCGTTACTCTTCGGGATTCTGGTAGAGATCTAGGAGTACTCAAGAAGGTCCTAAAGATGCGCTCCTACGCTCGCGATACTGCAGTGATGCCCCGCCTCATCTTGGAACATCTAGCGCTAGTGGTTTAAATCGAATTAATTCTGATTTATCTACAATCAAAGACATTTCACACGATCGTATGAAATGTACTATAATTTGAGCTATGAATTTTGTTCAAGAATTACTCTATGTGGTCTCCAATTATCCGGGTGGTTATCGCTTAATATACGACATGGTTTATGAAGCTAGGCCAAAGTCGGATAAGTCAAAACTCAAGAATACAACTAATAAAACTTTAAGTAGGCTTAAGGAGAAAGGATTAATAACAACCAATGATGGAAAATGGAAGATAACTCAAGCAGGGAAAGAATTTTTAGAATCAAAGAAAAGAAATGAAATAAGGAAATTTGATTTTTCTGATTTAAACATAAATAGAGAGAAAAAACTGATAATTACTTTTGACATACCAGAAAAGAAGAGAAAGTATCGAGACTGGTTGAGAGCGGAACTTGTTGGTCTTGGGTTTGAATTGGTTCACAAGAGTGTGTGGTTTGGACCGGTTTTGCCTAAAGAGTTTGTCGAATACTTGGAAGATATAGGACTCACACAGTATCTGCGCTTCTTTAAAGCAACCGCCAAGGATATTATTTAGAGTATTATAGTACAAATAGAACGATCGCACCGATTGTTTTTAGATTTGGGAATTGATTAAAATGAAAGCCGCCCGTGAAAGCGAGAGGCTTTCTTCGGGCGGTGTGGATCAGCGGGTCTCGGACTCCATTTTCTCGAGCTCCCACTTGTGTTCGGGATCGGTGACTAATACCAAGCTCATTGTCACAGCAGCGGCCTCACCGGAGGGACTACCACTTCTACAGGAGAATGTCTCGCGCACGAGCCATCCACCAGGCACTTTCAGGCGGTGCGATGTGTGAGTGAGATTTGGGTAATTAAGACCACGAATACTTTCCCACATTGCAGGCTCCTTGAAAGATTGTTGGTATATAATCTATATACATTATAGACCTAAAAATGAGTGTTTGTCAAGTCTAAGGAATGGCTATGTGTCATGTTAAAATATCGTCATGGCATACAATTTCTCGCAGTTTAAGCAGGGGGCAGAGGGAGCACTTGAGTGGCTTCGTAAGGAGTACGCTGGTCTTCGTACTGGTAAGGCGGCGCCAAATATCCTTGATGGAGTACTGGTTGATGCATATGGCTCTAAGATGCCAATAAGCCAAGTAGCCAATGTGGGGCTCGAGGGTCCGCAGTCTATCCGTATCACTCCTTGGGACGGCACGCTGACCAAAGCTATAGAGACGGGCATACAGCAGTCGAACCTAGGCCTCTCCGTATCTGTAGACGATAAGGGCTTAAGGGTAAACTTCCCACAGCTAACAGGTGAGAGGAGGACAGAGCTTACTAAGGTTGCCAAAGCCAAGCTTGAGGAAGCCAGAGTGAGAGTAAGAGGCGAGAGAGAGAAGGTGCATAGCGACGTAGACCGACAAGAGAAGGCGAGCGAGATGGGTAAGGATGATGCCTTCCGCACCAAGCAGGACTTGCAAAAGCTAGTAGATGAAGCGAACAAGCACCTAGAAGAAATGTTTGATAAGAAGGAGAAGGAGATAACAGAATAGTTCGATAAACTCACTATAAATAATGTCAGTAATAATCTTCCTCATCATCCTGTCTGTCTTGGTTGTAGTCCACGAGGCTGGGCACCTGTTTGCTGCGAAGAGTGGTGGTATAAGAGTTGATGAGTTTGGTCTCGGCTTCCCACCAAAGATAAAGAAGCTCTTCTCTTGGAGGGGGACAGACTTCTTCCTCAACTCACTACCCTTTGGTGGTTATGTCCGTATCAAGGGAGAGAACCCAGAAGAGGGCGAGGAGGTAACGAGCGACAGCTTCGGGGCAAAGAGCCGTGGGAGAAGAATCTTCGTCCTTGCAGCGGGTGTGCTAGCCAACTTCATATTAGCTTGGGTCCTCTTCTCCGTTATACAGATGATAGGCATAGAGAGCCAAGACGGCTTTGTAAAGCGAGGCTTCTTTAGCTCTATATGGCACGGACTTCTTACTACGGGGAAGATTACTTGGCTTACCATTGAGGCTATATGGCAACTCATCTATGGAGCCTTGGTCGGCACAGCCGACCTTACAGGAGTAGTAGGGCCAGTGGGGCTGGTGGGTCTAGTTGGGACGGTTAGCGAGGCTGGCTTCGTTTATCTCCTCTACTTTACAGGGCTTATATCGGTAAACCTAGCAATAATAAACCTCGTCCCTATACCAGCTCTAGACGGAGGTAGGATATTTATCATCCTCATAGAGTGGATAAGAGGTAAGGTTATAGAGCCTAAGACCTTCAATATGATGAACACAGTGAGCTTCGTATTACTAATACTGCTTATGGTATTAGTAACTATCCGAGATGTAGGACAGTTGGTATAATAAGTATATGAATTTCGAAAGACCAGAAAGTAACCAAGAAAGTAACATAGAGTCATTAGAAGCAAAGAAGCTTCGTGTATCAAACGACATACAAAAGGAGATTATGAGTCTTGTTTGTTCGCCAGATGATGGGGAGAGTTGTTTCGTCGATTGGATAAACGACAATGCCCTGCAGTTCCATGAGATATTTGAGGAGGTACTCAAGCATGATGATAAATATCTAGACAAGTGGGACAAAAATATTGATAACGAGAGGGACAGGAGTTTAGACTTCTTCATGTCAGAACTAGAAAAGAGTAAGAAAATGGCGGCCTAGTTTTGGGTCTACTTTTCAGGTAAGATATGGCCATGTTACAGAGCCATCTTTTTACCAAGACTCGTAAGGAGGCCCCCAAGGATGAGGTCTCGAAGAACGCCGAACTTCTCATACGTGCAGGGTTCATCCACAAAGAGCTTGCTGGGGCTTACGCCTACTTGCCATTAGGGCTAAGAGTTTTAAGAAAGATAGAGAGCATCATTAGAGATGAGATGAACTCTCTAGGAGCACAAGAGCTCATGATGACAGCTCTCCAAGACAAGGAGGTGTGGGAGAAGACAGGTAGATGGAGCGATGAGGTAGTGGATGTTTGGTTTAAGTCAGAGCTTAAGAGTGGGAGCGAGGTAGCTCTAGCACCTACTCACGAGGAGCCTCTAACACAGCTTCTTACGGAGTATGTATCTTCATACAGAGACCTACCTTTCTCGGTCTACCAATTTCAAACAAAGTTTAGAAACGAGCTTCGAGCTAAGAGTGGCATAATGCGCGGAAGAGAGTTCTTAATGAAGGATTTGTACTCCTTCTCTCGTACACAAGAGGAGCATGATGACTTTTACGAAAGAGTAGAGAAGTCATACCAAAACATTTTTAACAAAGTAGGTATCGGCGAGAAGACGTATCTCACACAGGCCTCTGGTGGGAGCTTCTCCAAGTTCTCTCATGAGTTCCAGACCATAACAGATGCAGGAGAAGACACTATATACATAACGAGCGAAGACAAGAGAGAGGCAGTAAACAAGGAGATAGGTAGCGAAGGTAGGGAGGCAAGAGCGGTGGAGGTGGGGAACATCTTTACCCTCGGAACTAAGTTTTCTGACGCATTGGGGCTTAGCTTCAAGACAGAGAGTGGGGAGAAGCAACCTGTAATCATGGGCTCATATGGCATAGGCCTTGGACGACTTATGGGTGCAGTCGTGGAGGTTCTGTCGGACGATAAGGGTATTGTCTGGCCAGTGTCTATTGCTCCATTCCGTGCACACATACTCTCTATAGGGCAAGACGAGGAGGCAAAGAAGCTTTATGAGAAACTCACAAGTGAGGGTGTAGAGGTACTACTAGATGATAGAGATGCAAGTGCTGGGGAGAAGTTTGCCGATGCAGACTTACTTGGTATCCCCACACAGGTTATTCTCGGCAAGAAGAGTGTGGAGAGTGGCAAGTTTGAGGTTAAGGATAGGAAGACAGGGGAGAAGAGCGAGCTTGATCCAGAGAGCCTGATAGAGCTTTTAAGGAATTAAATATTATGAAGAGAGTACAGGAGAAGCTAAGACGCATCTTAAGCCACGACATTGGAGTTGATCTTGGTACCGCTAACACGTTGGTGTATCTTCGTGGTAGAGGCATCGTTATCAACGAGCCATCAGTAGTTGCAGTAAATGAGAAGACAGGTCAGGTAGTGGCAGTAGGAGCAGAGGCCAAGGCGATGCTCGGTCGCACACCAGCTCACATACGAGCGGTGAGGCCTCTTGTAGACGGAGTTATCTCTGACTTCGAGGTGACGGAGGAGATGCTTGCATATCTCTTAAGCAAAGCCCAAGAGTCCTCAAGGAAAATAATGTCACCGAGAGTTATTGTGGGGGTGCCCTCTGGTATCACATCGGTTGAGATAAGAGCCGTGCGTGATGCTGCGAAGAACGCTGGAGCGGGGGTGGTCTATATCGTAGAGGAACCAATGGCTGCAGCTATTGGGATGAGGCTTCCAATACACGACCCAGTTGGGAGCATGGTGGTGGACGTTGGAGGAGGTACATCAGACATAGCTGTAATATCTTTGGGCGGGATGGTGAGGTCGAAGAATTTGCGCATCGCTGGAGACCGCTTTAATCAAGATATTATTTCTTATATCCGCAATCAGTTTAAGATTCTTATAGGAGAGAAGACTGCCGAGGCAGTGAAGTTCTCTGCCACCGCTCTTATGCCACTCGATGCTCCACTTGAGGCCAAGGTGAAGGGTAGAGACCTCGTCACGGGGCTACCTCGTGAGGTTATTATTACAGATACAGATTTGAGAGAGGCTTTGGGTGGGTCTATAGAGGCCTTGGTGCTTGCTATTAAGGAGGTCTTGGAGACCACTCCGCCCGAGGTCTTGGCTGATATCATAGAGAGAGGTATCTTCCTCTCTGGTGGTGGGGCGCTTCTCCGTGGGCTTCCAGAGGTGCTTGAGTCGGAGCTTGGTATACGGATCCATGTCGCCTCCGACCCTCTCTCGGCTGTGGCTAGAGGAGCAGGAGTAATACTCGAGAACATTGATAAGTACGCAGATATCTTAGTAGAAAATGAAGACGAACTTCCGCAGAAGGCTTAGCCCTAACATAGTTAGGAGACGACGATTGGCTTTTGTTGTGGGGGCGTTTCTTATCGGGGTAGTTGTCTTCTCAACTTTTAGAGGATTAGTGATGTCAGTCTTCTCGCCTATTTGGCAGGGAGAGAATATGGTCTCTCAGGGGATTAATAACTTTTTCAATATATTTAGAGACAAACAGTCTCTCATAAGAGAGAACACAGAGCTTAGAGGGAAGTTGGCCGAAGTTGAGGTTCTTGAGAGAGGTATCCGTGTTCTTGAAGAGACACAAGGGGAGATGCTAGCTCTCTTTGGCAGAGAGGCTGGTAGAGAGTTTGTCTCGGCTGGAGTCTTGGCTCATCCGCCCAAGGTACCTTATGACAACCTTGTGATAGATGCTGGTAGACAAGACGGAGTAGATGTGGGCGACAAGGTCTCCTCTCCATATGGAGGAGCACTTGGTCTTGTTATGGAAGTTCTTGAGAGAGAGTCCAAGGTCCTGCTCTATACGAGTAGTGGACTTACGACAGAGGCTTATTTAGATAGAGGAGACTTGACCCTTACTCTTACTGGCAGGGGCGGGGGAGTCTTCGTTGCTGACTTACCTAGAGAGGCAGAGGTAGAGGTGGGGGACAAAATATTTCTCCCTGGTATATATGCAGAGCTCGTTGCCATAGTTGAGGAGGTGCTTGTAGAGCCTACTGACCCCAAGCAGGTCTTGGTGGCTCGCGGAGTTTCCAACATCAACGACCTCCGCTTCGTAGAGGTAATAAAATAACATGAGGCTCATCTTCTCACTCTTCGTTGTCTTGTTTATTGCCTCAGCCCCATATTGGCTGTATCTACCAATAATCTTGATCGGGATAATTATCTTCCCACTTTATCTTGAAGCAATGCTCTTCGGCTTCATTATCGATACTCTCTACGGCCTTGGTGGAGGATACTTCTTTGGCTTTACCTTTGCTGTCTTAGCTACTCTACTTGTATACTTTGCCCACCCACTAAGAGAACACTTGAGATTCAATGTATAGACTCATCCGCAAACTGAAGAAGAAGTTTGGCACCACAAGCCGAGAGATAAACCCGGAGGATATCTTTATCGACTCAGCCAATCTACCAGGACTTGATCATGACCGCCTTGAGGGTAGGATAGAGAGACCTATAGGCGACAGGACCTTCTTACTCTTGAAGGTCTTTATACTTTTGGTCTTCTTGTTTCTTGGATGGAAGCTCTTGGACTTACAGATAGTAAACGGTAGTACATATAAGGAGATGAGTGAGGAGAACCGTCTCTCACGTCTCATCATCTTCTCCGACAGGGGAGTGATATACGACAGGAACGGGGTTCCGCTCGCCTTCAACTCCACTCGTGAGGAAGATGCTGACTTCGCCAAGAGAGAGTATGCCGATATGGAGGGCCTCTCGGCTGTAGTTGGCTACGTTAAGTATCCGCAGAGAGATAAGTCCAATCGTTATTATGACGAGTTGTATCATGGCCAGTCTGGCGTAGAGAAGTTTTATAACGAGATACTGGCCGGCACGAACGGTAGCAAGCTAATAGAGATGGATGCTTTGGGCAATGTCACTTCGGAGTCCTTGGTTGAGTCACCCAAGAAGGGTAAGGACATGTACCTCTCACTTGATGCACTGCTCACAGAGAGACTGTACAAGGCCATTAGTACTACAGCACTCGACAGGGGCTTTACTGGTGGGGCAGGAGTCATCATGGATGTCTTGACCGGAGAGATCTTGGCTCTTACAAGTTACCCAGAGTATGACCAAAGTGTGGTGACGGAGGGTGAGGATAACGTAGAGATAGAGAGACTACTCAAAAACAAGTACACCCCCTTCCTCAACAGAGCTGTATCTGGGCTCTATACCCCCGGCTCTGTCGTTAAGCCTATTGTGGCTTTAGGGGCGCTAAACGAGGGGGTTATATCTCCAGAGAAGGAGATACTATCAACAGGAGCTCTCACATTGCCGAACCCATATAACCCAGATAGCCCATCAATCTTTAGAGACTGGAAAGCCCACGGCTTTGTAGATATGCGAGATGCTTTGGCAGTATCCTCCGACGTCTACTTCTACCAAGTTGGTGGAGGCTTCGGCAACCAGAAGGGTTTAGGTATTACCAAGCTTGATGACTACTTCTCTCTCTTTGGTATGGCAGAGGTGACGGGTATAGACTTACCGGGAGAGGAGGAGAGCTACATAGCTACTCCAATGTGGAAGGCAGAGAACTTCCCAGATGATCCCGATTGGCGTGTGGGCAATACCTACCACACCTCTATAGGTCAGTATGGTACGCAGACTACTCCCATCTCTATGGCGCGAGCAATATCTGCTCTTGCCAGTGATGGTAAGCTCTTGACCCCAACAGTACTCTTGAACAGTCGCTCAGAGGCCTCAAGAGTGGCAAGAGACATAGATATAAACGAGGAGTACTACGAGATAGTACGAGAGGGGATGCGACAAGCAGTGACAGCAGGCACTGCTTCTGGCTTGTCTCTTGAGGGAGTAAGAGTAGCGGCCAAGACAGGTACGGCGGAACTTGGCGCAAGGAAGGAGAACGTGAACTCCTGGGTGGTCGGCTTCTTCCCCTACGAGAGCCCGAGGTACGCCTTTGCCGTCATTATGGAGCGAGGACCTGTGACGAACACTATCGGAGGAGTCTACGTAATGCGCCAAGTCCTTGAGTGGATGGTGGAGAACACCCCAACTTACTTGAAGTAAAACTTGACTTTCTAATATATCAATGATATAAAAGTTATAGATGTCTAACCTACCGCAGGGTTTTTTCGCGGAGGAGTCCCTTTTAGGAGGATGTCATTATGCGATGGAATCAGCCAAAGGTTGGTGCCTTGAGGGTTCGACGTAGGTTCTTTTTTCTTCCACACTCACTGAGTGGTCAAGTGCTGTGGCTCGAATTCGCTTGGGTCGTTGAGGAGAGACAGGGCGGATGCATGTATGCTGGGACCGGACCAATGTGGTGGCCCATCCGACTTGCCACAGAGAAGGAAGTTCACATCGAGTCGATGAAGAGTCAGAGCATCTGATCATATAGTCATTTTGTTAGCATTGGGTAGATCCCATTGCCCGCCCGCCAAGTCTTCGGACCTCTGGCGGGTTTCTTCTTGTCTTGAAAATTATCTATATTTCTGGTATCATCTTCGGGATAATTTTAAAGACATGGAATACCTAACACAGGCTAAGTACGACGAGTTCAAGAAGGAGTTAGAAGACTTGAAGACCACTAAGCGCACAGAGATAGCCAAGCAACTAGAGTATGCCAAGAGCCTAGGCGACCTCTCAGAGAACGCCGAGTATCATGAAGCTCGCAATGCTCAAGCTCTTGTGGAGGATCGTATCATCCACCTCGAGCATCTCTTGAAGTCGGCTTCCATCGTGCAGAACCACGACACCAGCGCTGTCTCTGTGGGCACTGTAGTTACTCTAAAGAAGGATGACGGTACCAAGAAGATCTTCACTATCGTAGGGTCTGAAGAGTCTGACGCAGCGAGTGGCAAGATATCTATGAAGTCACCTCTCGGTGTAGCCCTAATGGGTAAGAAGAAGGGAGAGTCCTTCACCTTCTCAACTCCAAGTGGCACTATGACCTATAAGGTGGTTGATATAGAATAGACTCGTGGCATCTATAGACGAAATACGCGAAACTCGCATAAAAAAACTCGAAGCCCTAGTCGAGAAGGGTATAAACCCATACCCAACTGCTTCTCACTTTGACAAAACTCTGGCTGAGGCTGCAGCCACCTTTGCAAACGGCGAGCGACTACAACTTGTAGGTAGAATCATGGCTATTCGTGGTCAGGGCAAGGTAGTCTTCTTCGATATTGATGATGGTACTGGAAAGTTCCAAGCGTTACTCAAGAAGGGTGACCCAACCAAGGAGGAAGATTTTGAATTATTTAGTGAGTATTTTGATATTGGGGACTTCATAGAGGTTAAGGGAGAGCTCTTTCTTACCAAGCAAAACGAGAAGACCCTACTTGTAGAGAGCCTCCGCATGCTTGCGAAGAGTCTTAGACCATTACCCGAGAAGTGGGCCGGACTTACTGATATAGAAGAGAGGTTCCGCAAGCGGTATCTAGACATCCTTTCTAACTCTGATGTTAAGGCAAGGTTCCTAACCCGCTCGAAGATTGTTTCTTTAATACGCGAGTTCTATCTTAAGGCAGGTTATGTGGAAGTAGATTTACCAAATCTCCAGCCTCTTGCTGGCGGAGCTACAGCAGCGCCCTTCACTACGCATCACAACGCGCTCGATATGGACTTCTACCTACCAATTGCTCAAGAGCTCTATCTTAAGGAGTTGCTTGCGGGTGGTATGCCTAAGGTCTTTGAGATCGGTAAGAGGTTTAGAAACGAGGGGATAGACTCCACCCATAATCCTGAGTTCACCATGCTTGAGTCCAACTCCGCCTACGAGGATGCCAAGATGCAGAGAGAGTTTATCCAGAGCTTATTTAGATATGTGGTGCATGGCGTCTTTGGTAAACTCCAGTTTGAGTATGACGGTAATGTAATAGATCTTGAGAAGGACTTTGAAGTAATGAAGTTCCCAAGCATGACCGACGAGGAGTACAAGAAGACCTTGCGCCCCACACTCATCCAACCAACCTTCCTTATAGACTATCCTGTGGCTGCAAACCCCTTTGCGAAGCGTAAGGACGATAACCCAGATTTGATAGACCGCTTCCAGCTTGTGATGGGAGGTGCGGAGTTAGTAAACGCTTTCTCGGAACTCAATAACCCCATAGATCAAAAAGAGAGATACCTAGAAGAAGATAAGAAGGGTAAGGGAGGGGACAAGGACATCTCTCCATCAGATATGGAGTATCTAGAGGCTATGGAGTATGGCATGCCTCCAAATGGTGGTATCGGTATCGGTATAGACCGTCTCGTGATGCTTCTTACCAACGTCACCAACATTAAGGAAGTAATTCTCTTCCCAACTCTTAAGCCTAAAAATAGGGACTAAATACCACCCCGCCTACCGGCAGGCAGGTTGACAAAGTGGTATAAAACGTGCTATTATTAAGCTTGGTAAGCTCTTCGTAAGTCACCCCAAAGACACCGGAGGTGTCTCGTGCAGAATGTGAGCGTCTCGCTCGTTGTGATGGTGGTCTTCACCATCCTCGCATACATGCGTCAGACGAACCTCGTGTACAACTCGAAGATCTCCGGCGTGAAGCCGAACATCGCGAGCTGGCTCCCGTGGCTCGTCGTCGACGCATCGATCTTCTTCGCGTCAATCGCCCTCGGCGAGGTGAAGGCGTCGATCATCTTCGGCATCTTCACCATCGGAACGCTGGTCACACTATCCCTCATCGTGAGGAACGGTGAGATCAAGCTCTCGAAGATGGACAAGATCTCGCTCACACTCAGCCTCATCGCGATAGTGATGTGGAAGATGACGAGTCAGCCTGAGGTTGCGCTGTACCTCAACATCTTCATCGCCGTCATGGCTTCGATCCCGACTTTGAGGCAAGCCCTCATCGACCCGAAGCTCGAGGATGGTCGAGTGTGGTTCTACTTCTCGGTTGGTGGAGGTGCAAATCTCCTGACCATCGAGGAGTGGACCATGACGGCAGCACTGCCGGCTGTACTGGTATTCCTCATCCAGCTTGCCCTCTTTTGGGCGGCTAGCCGAGAGGAGAAGTGGTTCAAGATGCTCTTCAGGGCGTGACGGGTGACATAAGGGCGCGGGATTCTTTCGAGAGTCTCGCGCCCTTTCCTTTTATATTGACTTTTTATAATTTTGTGATAAGGTTTTTGGTGGAATAAGTTCGCTCGTTCACACCTTTCGGAGGGGCTCATGCGGTTTCTGCTTTTCTTACTTATGTTTGTGCCGAGTGTGCTCACTGCCCAGAGGTGGGAGGCGGGTCTCTATCACCAGAGGGTGAAGATGGCCGATACCTTGGGTGTCGAGACGCGTTCGCAGAACAACTACTTCGACGGTTGGGCATACCTCGGTCGGAGTAAGCGGGTGGGGGTTTGGGCCTTCGCTTACGAGGAGGGGGGATACCAGTCGGTCGTGGGAGGACTCTTCCTCGACTTCGCAAGCTGGCTCGAGCTCGGAGTGGGAGCAGGAAGCGAGTCCTACACGAAGGAGGAGGTGAGTAACCCTCGCTATGCGGGGTTCATTCTACTTTTCTCTGGTAGGGCTTGTACTCTTGAGGGCTACTACGAGAGTGGGCCTGCAAGAGACCCTTGGTACCAAGGTGACCTCCTCTGTCGGCCCGTTGATGGTGTTGGTCTCAGCATCTTCTCTCAGAGTGGTGTGGGGACAGGGCCGAGGTTGCTCCTTGGCCTGAGCCATAAGGTTCCGCTCCAACTCTGGGTCTCGCCCTTCATGTATGACTTTGAGAGTGAGGGCTCGAGCCAAGCACTTGGAGTGCAACTCGTCTTCCGCGGAAGGAAGTAGAAGTATGAGATGCAAATATTACAGGGCGCGGATTCTAACGGATCCGCGCCTTTTTCGTATACCAAATCAGTGAGTGTGGATAACTTTAGTAGGTAAGTGGTGGGTGGTGGGATAGAATGGTGTCTAGGTGGGAAAGTGTGGTAAAGTTAAAAACAATGTTCATAGGCGAGTATACACACACAGTAGATGAGAAGAAGCGCTTCTCACTTCCGGCCAAGTTTAGGAAAGAACTTGGCAAGAAGGTGGTCATAACTCGCGGTAAGGACCGTTGCCTTTCTCTCTACCCATTTAAGACTTGGCAAGACATCTCGGAAGAGGTGAAGAAGCTAGGTCACGTACAAAACGACCACCAATATGAGCGATTCACTTTCGCTGGTGCAGCCGAGATTGAGATTGATTCTATAGGCAGGATCCTTATACCAGAGTTCTTGAGAGAGTTCGCAGAACTCAAGAACTCGGTAGTTGTCACCGGAGTCCACGACAAAGTGGAGATCTGGAACGACAAGCGTTGGGATGCTTATAGGAAGAAGCTCGAGTCGGAATATGCATAAACCTGTACTTTTACACGAATCAATAGAGGGTCTTAACCTCAAGGATGGCGATATCTTCCTCGACGGCACTTTAGGCAGTGCCGGACACAGTCTTCTTGTCGCAGAGAAGTTTGGGGACGGAGTCGAAATAATTGGGATAGACAGAGACCCAGAGGCCTTGAAGCGTAGCGAGGAGAGACTCCGCGAGCTCACCCAAAGCGCCTACCTTAGACTCGAAAGCTTTAGAAACATGGACACAGTCCTACAGGAGCTCGGAGTCAGTGGTGTAAACGCTATTCTTCTTGACCTTGGGATCTCAAGCGAGCAGATAGACGTCTCTGGTAGAGGCTTCTCCTTCCTTCGTGACGAACCGCTTGATATGCGGATGTCTAGGGAAGGCTTAACAGCGAGCCAAATTCTTAACTCCTGGGACGAGCATGCCATTGAGCTTGTCCTCCGAGGATTTGGCGAGGAGAAGCGCTCAAGACAGATTGCTAGAGCTATAGTCGAGAGGAGGGGGACAAAGCCCTTCAAGACGACCCAAGACCTTGTAGATGTGGTGGGGAAGCGCACAGGCAAGATCCATCCAGCTACCAAGACTTTCCAAGCTATTAGGATCGCGGTGAACGAGGAGCTTCAAGCCTTAGAAGACGGCTTGGAGAAGGCCTTCAACTCTCTCGCTCCCAACGGCCGACTTGCTGTCATCTCCTTCCACAGTCTTGAGGACAGGATTGTGAAGAACTTTATGAGAGATAAGGCCAAGGAAGATAAGGCGAGACTCATCACCAAGAAGCCTATTGTGCCAAGCGATGAAGAGATAAGGAGCAACCCCCGCTCGAGAAGTGCCAAGCTAAGAGTTTTAGAAAAGATATGAACTTTATAACGAAAATACTTTCAATAGATAACAGGGTTAGGATGTTTTGGTCCTTATCCTTGGTGGTGGTAATCTCCTTGGGTGTATATGTATATGCAGTACTTGCTACAGTGCACCACACAGTGCTCCGCGAGCGCTTGGCTCTTCAGGGTGAGTCTTTGACAGAGAGAGTGAGTGAGCTTGAGTTTAGAAAGATCGCTCTCAAGAATGACGTAGACCTTGAGAAGGCCTTGGGTTACGGCTACACCGAAGTAAGGAACCCTATTTATATATCGCGCACAGAGTCTACTCTTACTCTAAATATCAAGAAGTAGGGCAAAAGTAAGAAAACAAAGTTAGAATACTAGGATATGTACCAAGGGCGACTAAGATTCCTGACCTTTGCCACCTTCGCCTTCGCGCTTTTGCTTATCTCCAAGCTCTACTATGTACAGATACTAAACGGCGAGATGTACCGTGCCAAGGCTGACCACCAGTATGTGGGAGTCGCCAACTTCTTTGATAGAGGGTCTATATACTTTACGACTAAGGATGGGAGTTTGGTGCCAGCAGCTTCTGTTAAGAGCGGGTTCATCCTCTCCATCGACCCACAGCTATTCCGCATAGAGTCCTCAAACAAAGAGAGTATTTATGAAAGGTTAAACAATATTTATCCAATAGATAAGAGTATTTGGGACACTAAGGCCTCTCGTGACTACGACCCATACGAAGAGCTGGCTAGGAGGTTGCCCAAGGAGACAGCCGAGAAGATCCAAGCTTTAGGGATAAAGGGAGTCTCTGTGTACAAGGAGGACTGGCGAGTCTACCCTGGGGATAGTATGGCCGCTCATGCCGTGGGACTACTTGGCTTTGGTGGAGAGGACGGCAAGGAGGTGGCTGGGCGCTACGGACTTGAGCGCTTCTACGAGAGTGTGCTTAAGAGGACGGGGGAGAAGGCCTTCGTGAACTTCTTTGCCGAAGTCTTCTCCGATATCAAGAAGACCTTAAGCTCCAAGGAGAGTCCAGAGGGAGATGTGGTGACGACCATAGAGCCCTCTGTACAAGCTGCTCTTGAGGATGAGCTAGCTCGTATACAGAGCAAGTACAACTCCGAGTTCTCAGGAGGGATTGTTATAGATCCAAGGAACGGTGAGATACTGGCTATGGCTATCGACCCAACCTTCGACCCCAACACACCATCAAGTGCTAGCTCTGTAAGCGTCTTCTCCAACAAGCTTGTAGAGGACAGGTACGAAATGGGCTCCATCGTGAAGGCTCTGACCATGGCGGCGGGGCTCGACTCTGGAGCAGTGACAAGGAAGAGTGTATATAACGACCCAGGGTGCCAGACCTTGGACAAGAAGACCTTCTGTAACTTCGACAAGAAGTCATATGGTACCAGAGTGCCTATGCAATTAGTCTTGAGTAAGTCTCTCAACACTGGTGTAGCTCATGTAGTCGACGAGATGGGTAACAGTGTGTTTAGAGACTACATGTATGCTTATGGGCTAAACGAGAGGACCGGTATTGATCTTCCTAGTGAGGGTATAGGACTTATTGCCAACCTATCCTCTCCAAGAGACCTAGAGTACGCTCAAGCCTCCTTCGGTCAGGGAGTTGCCTTCACCCCTGTGCAGATGGTGCGAGCACTTTCCTCTCTTGCTAATGGTGGGTATCTCATCACTCCACATCTTGGGAAGAGGATTGAGTACAAGATTGGTATTGGTAAGGACACTGACTTTAAGGTTGGGGAGAGGATCTTCAAAGAGGGGACAAGTGTGGAAGTCTCGAGGATGCTGACAGAGGTGGTGGACTACGCGCTGAAGAACGGCTCTGTAAGACTCCCCAAGTACTCTGTAGCTGCCAAGACTGGTACTGCGCAAATTGCTAACCCTAGTGGGGGAGGATACTACGCAGATCAGTATCTGCACTCCTTCTTCGGCTACTTCCCATCTTATGATGCGCGCTTCTTGGTCTTCCTCTACACCTTCCACCCACTTGGGGTACAATATGCTTCAGAGACCCTAACCGACAGCTTCATGAGTTTGACCAAATTCCTTATCAATTACTACAACATCGCTCCAGACAGAGAGGCTCCACCGCCCGCTACAGTCGCACTATGATTAAGGACATCTTGAAGCCTATTTTTATAAGGGTTTTGCACAAGCTCTCTAAGAGAGTTTTGGACAAGTACAGGCCAAAGATTGTCGCTATCACTGGTACGGTGGGCAAGACCTCTACCAAGGATGCCGTGTACGCCACCCTCTCCCGCTTTGAAAGTGTGAGGAAGAGCCCCAAGAGCTTCAACAGCGAGCTTGGTATACCACTAACGATAATTGGCGTTAAGAATCCAGCTAGCGATATCTTGGGCTGGTTTAAGGTCTTACTAGAGGGAGTGATACTTATACTTCTACCACACCATTATCCCAACTGGCTTGTGCTTGAGGTGGGGACAGACAGACCGGGTGATATCAAGGAGGTAACCGAGTGGTTAAAGCCCGATATTGCTATCGTCACCAAACTCTCAAGAGTTCCTGTGCACGTAGAGGCCTTCTCCTCACCGGAGGAGCTCTTTGAGGAGAAGGGTTACTTGGTCAAGGCCTTGAAGCCTGATGGGACTCTGATGCTTAATGCTGACGACAAAGACGTGCTTCTTTATAAGAACATAAGTGGGGGCAAGGTCTTACTCTTTGGTAATGCAAACGGCTCTGATTTGTCTGCCGATAGTTACGAAGTTATTTATGACGAGGACAAGAGACCTAGAGGAGTCATGTTTAAGATAAGTTCTGATGGAGAGATGGTTGATGTCGCCCTAAGCAATACCCTAGGTGAGCAACACAGCTACCACATCTTAGCCTCACTTCTTTTGGTTAAGCACTTAGGTTTCGATATGAGAGTGGCAAGTAAGGTCTTCCAAAACGAGGAGTCAGCCCCTGGCCGTATGCGTATCCTATCTGGTCTTAAGGGCTCAACTCTTATTGATGACTCGTATAACTCCTCTCCAGTGGCAGTCGCTGAAGCTCTTAAGAGTTTGAAGTCAGTGAAGTTGCCATCAAGAAGTTCGAGGAGGATAGCCATACTCGGAGACATGCTCGAGCTAGGGCGCTTCACCGCCGAGGCTCACAGAGAGGCGGGGAGAATAGCTGCTAAAGATGCGTCTATACTTGTGACGGTTGGTGTACGTTCGAGACTCACTGCCGAAGAAGCACTACAGAGTGGGATGCATGAGGAGAAGATCTTCCAATTTGATGACTCAATCGAAGCGGGGAAGTTTATGAAGGATTTGATCAAGGAGGGCGACGTTATCCTCGTTAAGGGTTCTCAAGGTATGCGTATGGAGAGATGTGTGGAAGAACTCATGGCCAATCCAGAGGAGAAACGAAAACTCCTCGTCCGTCAGGACGAGGAGTGGAGAGAGAGGATTTAGATTTGTGTTTGAGAGCCCTGTCTCCTTAACCTCCAAGCGTCTATGCTGATGGGGCTCACGCCGTGCATGAAGCTTGCTAGTGCACCTATGGTGATACCTAGGTCTCTTACTCCTGTGGGGTTGTAGCCGACCACGAAGGTTATGAGAGCCATGTGGAGGGTGAGTATCAGGCCCGAGGCTCTAGTGTAGAAGCCTGTTAGGTGAGCCAGACCCAAGATTACTTCTGTCCAAGCGTTTATCTTCACTAGAGTGAGAGCCGAGAGACCAGTAAGGCTAGTAGCCCACTCTGGGATGATGACTGTCCAAGCTTCATAGTCCTTTATCTGCTCCAAACCAAACCACATAATGACTAATGCGATACCAACTCTTAATACTGTTGGCGAATATTTTTCTAAATTTTGCATGGATTTATCTTACTACAAAAGAGGTAATGGTGTGACCAGTGCGGTCGTTAGAGGTGTAGGAGAAGTCGGCCGTGTAAGCCACATGTCCGTCCTCATATGAGACCACTCCCTTACCGTCTGCAACCTGGATGTCGGTGACGTAGAACTTGCCTCCCAAGACCTCCTTCTCTGGTGAGAGCTCCGAAATGTTTTGAGAGACATAACTCTCTACAGACATGAGTTTGCCCTGTGGCGCTTCCGTATCTTTATCTTTAAAGACAACCAGAGAGAGCGAAGCGAGAAGCAATAGAGCGATAATTACAAGAATCCTTTTCATAAAGCCTGTGACCCTAGACGACCTAGGATGGAACACCTTAGAAAACATGGTAATAAAGTGGAATAAAGTATTTCAGGATTTCCAAATTAATGAAATAAAACCCGAATA
>JACCDV011023155.1_pt1 | contig 42190 bp, 44 predicted proteins | sample 7446131 | NCBI WGS metagenome assembly JACCDV01 (sample SAMN15323448, study PRJNA562643) | freshwater metagenome | isolation source: river surface water | place: USA:Blue River Watershed | collected 2017-08-17
ACTATGGGTGCTTTCGACAGAACTCGCCCAACAGTAGCAGCTGGTGCTACAGCTATTATCCGCGCGTCGCTAGAGAACTCTAAACAGTACGCTATGGAAAGAACTTCTTTCGGTGTGCCGATTGCGATGCACCAAGCTATCAGTTTTATGGTTGCTGATATGGCGATGGATTATGAAGCGGCTAGATTACTTACTTGGAAATCAGCTTGCATGATCGATAGCGGTGTGCGTAATACTAAGTTCGCTAGCTTCGCTAAAGGTTTCGCTGCTGATGCTGCGATGAAACACTCGACTAACGCGGTGCAAATATTCGGTGGTTACGGTTATTCTCGCGAGTATCCTGTTGAGAAGTTAATGCGCGACGCGAAAATCTATCAGATCTATGAAGGTACTTCACAGATTCAGAGATTGATTATTGCTAAAGAGTTGTTCTTGAGAGGGGCTTAAGCTGCTTCTTTAAGTGTAGCTGTTTGAAAACCTAGGTTAGTAGCTAATCTCTTAGAAATAGTTGGTTTAGCTCCGAGATCACTGGCAAGCTTAGCTCCTATGCTGATTTTTACAGGTGCTTTTGGCTCTTCTGCAAAGGTAATTTTAAGTATTTGTGACTCAGTTAGCTGTTTTCGAACTCCTTCTGGTAACGCATTTAATGCTGCGTATTCTCTACCAGGTCGTCCTTCTCCTACTCCTGGGAAACTCATGCGTCTTACCGTAATACATAATTCCTCAATAAATCAAGTACACTTTTGATAATTTTTAAAAATCACTAGAAATGGCTCAACAGAGGCATTTCTTAGCGTAAAACTGATACGCCTATATCAATTTTACGCATAATTTTGATACGCATATATTAGAATTACGCTACTCATAATAGGTATCACGAATATGCTAGAATCATCCTTCCGTGCCTACAGAGACCACTACTACTTATAAACCCCTAATCGGCATGGATATGCCTGAGCTAGAGGCGCATGTCCTTAGCCTAGGTTTAGAGAAATTCAGAGCCAAACAAATCTTCAAGTGGATATATTCTAAATTCGAGCGTGATCCTTCTAAGATGACAGATCTTTCGCCTAAGGCACGCGAGCTACTTGCGGCTAATCCCATTGGTTCACTAAGCGTAGCTAAACATCAGATCAGCCAAGATGGCACTCAGAAATTTTTATTCTCTACATTACACGGTGACACCATCGAGTCAGTGTTTATGCCGATGACTAATGTGCCGCTCAATGAGGACGAAGATCCTAAAACACGCATTACTGCTTGCATTAGTTCGCAAGTCGGTTGTGCAGTAAAGTGTCCTTTCTGTGCAACTGGTACTGTGGGTTTCAAGCGCAATCTAAGTGCTGACGAGATTATCGAGCAAGTATTATTGATGCAACATGTCACTGGTGAGCGCATCGACAACCTGGTATTCATGGGGCAGGGAGAGCCGCTCAACAACTACGATAATGTTATTGCTTCGATTAACAAGTTTCGTCATCTAGTTGGAATCGGTGTGCGACACATCACGGTATCGACTAGCGGTGTGGTGCCAGCGATGCTGAAACTTGCTGATGAAGGAATGCAAGTAAATCTAGCTCTAAGCCTTCATGATCCAGATGATGCCGATAGAGATTACCTAGTACCTATTAACAAGAAATGGCCTGTTAAAGAAGTAATAGCTGCTTTGCAGAATTACGTAGATAAAACTAATCGTCGTGTGACTATAGAATATGCGATGCTGCGTGATCGTAATGACTCGCAAGCTAAAGCAGAATCGCTAGGTCAATTAGTGAAACATCTTCATTGCAATATCAATTTAATTCCTTACAACACTACTGATGTGACTGATCCTTTTCAGAGATCGTCAGACGCGACTATTAGAGCTTTTGCTCAGACTCTTGAAACAGCGAGTCGCAATAAAACTGTAACTACGCGTAGAGAACGCGGACACGACATAGATGCTGCTTGCGGACAGTTGGCTAATAAATAACATATATAATAGGGATTGTGGCGAAACTAAAGATTCCGGACATCAAACTCCCCGGACTAAAATCAGGCAATTTCAAATCTTCTAAACTACGCATAGTTTATGCAGCCGTTGCCGCTCTAGCTGTTGCCTTTGCTGTGTATTTTTATACTGATATTTCTAGTAGTGGACCGAGGGTTAGTGATGCTGAGTTTAAAGCACTTGAAGTAAAAATTCGCACAGCCTATGGACTAGCTAAAACTGACGCTAAATTAGGGATAAGCCAATTAGATAGTTTTAGTGGACTGCCAACTAAACTTGAAAATAGACGCAATGTCTTACTCGCTGCTATCTACGAAAGAATGGGTGAAGAAGCATTAGCCTTCCACTATTACTACCTTATAGATAGAGATTATTTACCACGCTTCGCAAGTTATAAGCTTGCCAAAATGGCAGAGCGTATCGGACTAGAGAGACTTGCCACTGAAATTTACGAAAATCTGGCTAGTAAATTCTCTAAAGATCCGCGTTATAGCTATGAATTGGCTAAATCATATTTGCGACAGAACGCAGTCGAGAAGGCGCGTGACAAATTTATGGCAGTGCAAGCTGCTAGCCCAGAATCTGATTTCGCTATCGGCTCTAATTACTATCTAGCTAATCTTTGTAGCCCTGATGATAAAGAATGCAAGGTCGCTTATTTACGCAACTATTTAGTTAAAAGTCCTATGGGTAATCTGGCGAGTTTAGTGGCTGATGAAGTTGCCAGTATGACAGATATTGAACGCAAACAATTTGCTGACTTACATAATGAACTCGGACTTGGCTATTACAGTCATGGTGATTACAGTAAAGCCCTAAGTTATTTCAACGCCAATGGCTCACCATTATTAGAACACGCTACAGCTTTAGCTAAGACCGGCAAGAGACAAGAAGCTTTAGCTTTATTATATCGACGCATCCCTAGTGAAGCTAACGATGAAGTAGCTAAGAACGCTATCGAATATTTATTAAGCCTCTCTTCAGAGACTGCAAGTATTAATCAACTGCGTACACTAGCACCACGCATGCAAAAACATCGCGATAAAGTGCTCTGGCATATCGCTGAACTATCTAAGATTAAAGAAGATTATCAAGCTATTTACGAGAATTACCCTGATAGTTTCTACGCTCCTGAGAGCATGGCTACGGTGTTCTGGAAAGAATATAAACGCGGGGCTGACCATAATGCTCTTGCCATTGCCAAGCAACATTGGGAAAAATACCCCGAATCCAAATCTCATCCTTTTGTGGCTTTCTGGGCAGCTAAACTCTGGGAGCAGCAAGGTGATCGCAATATGGCTAATGCTACTCTGCAAAATATCATCGAAGAACATCCATTGGATTACTATCGTTTCAGAGCTGAGCAAATTCTTGCTAAGAAAAATAAATGGTATCTACTACCAGGTGTTAACGAGTTTAGTTCTTACCCTAACTGGCGTTGGCCGGATATAGCCACAGAGGATGAGATCCAAGAGCGCTATGGCAATGAAGTTGCTGAATTAATTGCTATCGAGCAATATGAAGCACTACTAGAATCCGATGGTGCTGCAAATCAATACAAACTCGATGAAAATCTCAAGATGTGGTTATACGCTCAATCTGGTGATGTTTATTCTGCTATCAAAACCGGACATATGGCAGTAGAACATATGAAGGGCACTATAGATGTCAGTGACAAGAGATTATTTTTCGCATATCCATTACCTTACGCAGATTTAATCGCTGATGAGGCTGGTAAACGCCGCCTAGTGGATCCTATGCTGGCACAGGCTTTGATTAAGCAGGAATCTCATTACCGACCTCATATCAGTAGTAAAGCGGGTGCTATAGGGCTGATGCAAGTGATGCCATTTACAGCGCGCGATCTAGCACGCAGGCTCAGTATCAGTTCACCGAATGTTGATCAACTTAAAGATCCAAGCATTAATATCAAACTTGGCATTAGATATATGGAAGATGTTTTTGAAAGATTCTCTAATAATATGGTTTGTGCTGTAGCTTCTTACAATGCTGGACCTACGGCTGTTGCGCAGTGGATGAATAAAGGTACTACTGATATGGATTTATTTATCGAAGATATTCCATATAATGAAACACGTAATTATGTCAAAAAAGTTCTAGCAAACTACTGGACCTACAAAAAACTATATGCTTGATCGCAGACGTTTTCTTAAGTTACTAGGAATCGGCTCTATGGGTCTTGGTTTGAGTTCTTGCAATTTAAAACCTTCAGCTCCTCTACTCAAACCCAACCAAGAACTGGGCTTTGAGCCTATTACAGCTAGCTTGAGAGACGAAGTAGTTTTACCACCTGGCTTTAATTATCGAATAGTGCGTAGCTGGCAAGATAGTATAGGGGGCGAATTGAAATTCGGGTTCAATAATGATTTCACCTGTTTTTTCCCTCTGGAAAAATCTAACGAAGCCTTATTATGGGTGAACCACGAATCGGTAGACCCTAAATATATTCCAGATATAGAAGAGCAACGCCGTAGCGTTGGCGGGACGGTTATTAAGATCAAACGCAATGCTGATGCTGAGTGGGTTTACGACTATAGCGACGAAACTCGTTATAACCGTCGCATAGACGCTAATAGTCCTGTTGAATTTACTGGACCTGTTAGTTTTAAAGAGGAAGTCAAAGGAACTCTAGCTAACTGTAGTGGTGGACGTACGCCATGGGGTACAGTGCTCACTTGCGAAGAGAATTACCACGAATTCGACGAGAAATATAAATGGCGTAATTTTAAACGCAAACATTATGGTTGGGTAACCGAGGTTAACCCTTACAACCCTAAATTTATCCCGCGCAAACACAGTCTCTTAGGGCGTTTCGCTCACGAAAATACTGCTATTACCATCTCTCATAGCGGGCGCATCGTGATCTACATGGGTGACGATAAAGAGAACGAGCATATATATAAATTCGTCTCTGCGCGCTGTTTCACCAAACCACATAGCAAAATAAAATTATATGAATACAATGATATAGTTGATGGCTTTAGTAATTTATTGTCGGAAGGTCAACTCTATGTAGCTAGATTTTACGATGCTGCTAATGGCAAAACTATTAGTCCAAGTCTAGAACCTAGTGAAGCTGGTGTCGGGGAATGGTTGCCTATCAGTCGCGAGGATAAACGTATCGCTCGCCGCTATCGTAACGATGCGGAGATGCTAATCCACACTCGCGAATCGGCTAAGTTAATAGACGCTAGTCCTCTCGACAGACCAGAGGATCTAGAAGTCAGTCCTCATGATGGTTCTATCTATGTTTCATTAACCAAGAATCTTAGTCGCGCCAATACTTTTGGTTCTATTGTTCGTTTGTTTGAAGATAGTAGCAACCATGAAGCACTGAAATTTACTTATAAGAATTTCGTTGTAGGTTCTATTGACTCTGGCTTCTGCTGTCCGGATAATTTGGCTTTCGATGGACTTGGCAATCTCTGGGTGACTACAGACGCTACTGTGGAGTTAATGCTGCCTCATCAACGTCAGCTCTATGGTAATAATGGACTCTATGTGATCGCGCTGAGTGGTGAGCAAGCTGGAATCCCTCGCAGGTTCGCTTCTGCTCCTATTGGTGCTGAACTTACCGGACCATGCTTCAGTGATGATGGACGAACACTGTTTCTCTCGGTGCAGCATCCTTCAGGCTCGTCAGTATGGCCGCGCTCTAAGGAACATAAATATCCTAGACCCTCAGTAATAAGCATTAAACTTAGATAAGGTGTGTTAAGATAAGTCACTGTGTATAACAGCGCACTAGTAACACAAGCCCGTACCGGACAACCACATAGTTTCGGTCTAGCCGTCGCTGCGGATACTTATCATCGAAGAAGAATTGTCACCTTTAGTAATGAAGGTGCTTGCTCACATCCAGCTCTCATAAGAAGTATTTGCAGAATGCTAAAGGTTAAAAGTTGTCTAACAAAAGAACAAGATGAAGTTGTTAAAAAACTAGATCCCGGTCAAAAACGAAGCTGGATGAAAGTGCTTAACCATACATTTCTAGAATTAAGTAAAATTGAAGAGAAACTTTCCCGCGATGTAGCAAAAAGATCTGTAGCACTCACTAGTGTTCTCAAAAGGTTCAAAACATCTTTTAGCAGCCTGACCAGACGATCTAGTCATTGCTCCTGGGTAGATAAGCTACTCGCAAAGCCTTTAATGCCAGAAGCAGCCACAGCAAGCAAAAAAATCACAGCGAAAAAAGATGATCTCGCCATCTGTGATGTTACCAATGTAGGATCAGCAGGATGGTTATTCTTAGATCACTTAGCAAACTTCTTTAGAGGAGATACTTTAGCTGAACACCTGCATAAATCTCTAAGAAAAAAAGTAAAAGTACCTAGATCTCTTATCACTTTATTGAATAAATTCTTTTTTCAAAATGAGAAACCTAAATTTACAAAATTAAAAACTACTGGGCTAGGTAGTAAAAAATCAATAAACGAGTTTCTCAAAGGAGCAACAGATTACATAAATATCTGCAAAAGGCATCGTCATAATAAATTAACCAGAGAATATGCCATGTCTAAGTTGTATGACGAGCTGAGATCGAGGTTTCTTATCTTAAAAACAGCAAGCGCCAGCCCAAAACTGTGAATAACTCTATTAGCGTCTATATAAAACGCTAACTATGGAAGATCTTAGTAGACTACTTCCTGATTTGGAACCGAGCTTACAGATTGTAGGCCTGCTTTTCCTTTTAAGTTTTATACCTATTATCGTAGTCTCGATGACACCCTTCTTACGTATCATCATGGTGATGTCACTAATTAGGCAAGCATTAGGTACGCAGAACTCACCGCCCAACATGGTTCTAATAGGATTAGCTTTGGTGCTCACCACATATGTTTTAGGACCAGAAGTCGATATCATTAATAAAACTGCAATTGTACCGCTAGCTAATAATCAGATCGCATTGCCCGAAGCACTATCTCGTACCTACGAACCCTTAAAACAACATATGTTGCGCAACGTAGATAGCAAAGATCTTAAGTTCTTTTATAAGCTCAGCCGTGAGGAACTACCCAAAAAACCTGTTGATGTCAAGACTAGAGAGCTGTCTGCCGCCTATTTATTAGGTGAAATGCGCAAAGCTTTTCAAATTGGATTTTTAGTTTTCATTCCCTTCTTGGTGATTGACCTAATCGTTGCTAATATACTCTTAGCGCTGGGTATGATAATGCTCTCGCCAACTATTGTGTCGTTGCCGTTTAAGATTATGATCTTCGTGGCGATTGATGGTTGGGATTTAATTATCAAGGGTCTTGCTCAGAGCTTTAATTAAAAATGGATTGGATGCCACAAGCAATTCGAGACGGTATATTTACCGTACTCTTTATTTCTGGACCCTTGGTCTTGCTTGCTGCTGCCTTGGGCTTAGTAATCGGTATCATTCAAGCAGCTACCCAAGTACAAGAACAGACATTAGGTTCTGCTGTAAAAATTCTTGGAGTGTTTTTAGCGTTGATTATTTTTGGATTCTATATGTTCCAGTATCTCAAACAGTATGCAACTCAAACTATTAGCCGTGCCTTTAATTTAGTACCATCTCTCTCCTCGCATCCACTACCACCTAAGAAACTATTCAAACAACCAATTAAGAGTAGTGAAGAAACTGATCATCCACTCTTCTCACCAGAGGAACTCGCTGAAACTATGCCGGTACCTGAAAATACTGGTAGTCGCGGACCTAGTGCCGATAATAAAGCTGCTGTTGTCGAAGAACCTGAAGTCGTAGAAGTAGTACCACCACCTAGTACTGACGAACTGCCTAAAATCAATTACCTCACCAGACCTCCAAGCGGTATTAAAGAAGCTATATTCCAGACCCTCACTCCTGAAAGCACAGAAGAAGCTGAGCAAGGTCTAAGCCAAGAGCCTACAAGTCAAGAACCTACTACGACTAGAACAACTGCAACGCCAACACCGACAAGCAGACCTGCTGCAACAAGACCAAGCCAAACTCAGCAAGCAACAACAAGACCTGCTGCTGCGCCAACTACTAGACCGGTTCAACAACAAAGCCAAACAGCTCCAGCTGCTAGACCAGCAGCAAGCAGACCTGCGCCAACAAGAACTACTACTACAAGACCCGCAGCAAGACCAGCTCCACGTCCACAGGTAGTAGCACCAGTAGAAGAACCAGCACCAATAGTAAGGAATGAAGCTCCTCAGCGTAATGCCGATCTAGAAGCCAGTCGTAATAGCCGTCGTGCAGCATTAGCACGCATAAAATCATCCATCAATGAAGTAGAAGGAGCAGCCACGGCTGAGTAGTTAGCATGGAACTACTTGCAGGATTTTTCAGACAGTCAGCACTTAGTTCCGGTACCGAATGGGTAGCCGCTGCAAGTCTAGTCTTGGTCAGAGTTTTAGCCTTCTTACACGAGGCACCAGTATTCGGTCATAAAAACATTTCGACACTTAGTCGTATAGGCTTTGGCATACTGCTAACTATGATACTTATGGCAAGTATCGAGATCCCTAAACCGCCCAGTACTGGTTACTACCTACCTTGGGCAATTCTAATAAATGTAATTCTTGGTTTACTCATAGGTTTCGTTGCTAAATTAATGTTCGAAACTATAGTTGCTGGTGGCGAGATGATGGACTCCTCAATGGGCTTCTCCTCAGCTCAGACTTTTGATCCACACTCTGGATCACAAACCACCATCATGGGTAAATTTATGTCCATGCTTTCGATAGTTGTTTTCTTTTGGGTGCGTGGACCCGAGAGGCTAATTGAATCACTACATAAAAGTTTTGGCACTGTTGATATTTACGCACCGACATTTACTGTTGATACCCTTAAAATTGTGCATTTAGTAGGTGATATCATCTCCATGGGATTCATCATAGTAAGCCCAATAGTCTTGACCATTATGGTGCTAGATATAGTATTAGGACTGATTTCCCGGGCTTCCCCGCAGATCAATGCCTTCCAGATTAGTTTCACTATTAAACCTAGCGTTGGAGCTATAGTGTTTTTGCTAATTATGCCGTTATTCTTTATGGGACTAACTAATTTCTTCGGTAATGCCGGGAGATTAATAGGATTCAATTAATGGCAACTCTAATGACTAGGGCCAAATTTATATTGCTGGCAGCGATGCTGTTACTAAGCTGCACGGTCACAAAAGCTGAAGAAGAAAAAAAAGAAACATTATTAGTAGTTGGTGTCGGCTACAACCAACTCAGTCCAGCCGTTCGTCAAAGTATGGGACCAGTCAATGTTGTCGAGATCGAATTCACTCCTCAATGGCATAGATATATAGATCAAAGCGACGCTGATAAAGTTATACTAAGACACCCAAGTGGTTATACAGCTCTCTACCATAAAGATGGGACTTTCTTACGCGATCTAGGAGTAAATCCAGCTTCATACGCTTATCCTTATTCACTAGAAGGTAAACCCCCAAGACCAGCAGTTGACACGGTAAGCCCAACTCCAGACTGGAGTCAAGTTGGTTATAGTTCTGGTGGGCGCACTGATCCATACAGGCAATACGGACCACCAGCCTCACATCGTAACTATCAATCACTATCACCTGGCTGGGGATACAATCGCGAGAAAGCAGCGCCTAGTCGCAAAGATACTTTCTTTCAATTCCTAAGTTATTTTCCACTCGATACAGTTACACCATTTAATTATCCCGGCACTTTTGACTCTGTCGGAGTACCTACAGCTTACGCTCTTGGCTCTATACCGCATATTGGAGGTATGGCACTAGAAATGCGTGAAGCTAAAAAACAACGTGAACTCTATGATGCTAACGCAGCTGCTATCCCTGAGTACGTTGAATTTCCAGTACAGATGTACAACAATCAAGACCCTAATAATCCTTTAACTCAAGATCCTAACTTTATCCGCATGTCACCGATGCCAGAAGCCTTTGGGATGAAATTTCCTAACTATCAACAACAAGCAGATTACTATTCGCAATACGGCAAACCTAGTCCTTAGCAGAAACGTGACTGACGTCACATTTCTGCGCTTTCAACACGAGTGCAAAATCTTAGCTATCCAAAGCTAAATTAGCAAGCTGATCCGCTCTCATATTTAATTCACGGCGCACATGACTGTAAGTCACAGACTCTAACTTAGCTATTAGCTCTTTGGCTTTAGCATGCAGGGGTTTTATATTTGCATTTTTGACTTTATACTCGCCCTTAAGCTGCTTAATCATCAATTCACTATCAGCTTTAATCGCTAACTTCTTAAAACCTTTTTTCACAGCATATTCAAGCCCATAGACCAATGCAGAATATTCAGCAATATTATTAGTAGCGACACCAATAGACTCAGAAAGACTCGCTATCTCTTCATGATTCTCATCATAAAAAACAACGCCTATCGATGACTCACCGGGGTTACCACGGCAAGCACCATCTGTGAACATAGATATCACTTGGTTTTAGCCTTTTTGCCACCCAACTTAGAAACATTAAGTTCTGAAAGTGAAGCCAAAACCTCATCAGCAACGACTTTCAAGAGTCCGATATTTTCTTTGCTAACAATACCAGTAAGCACTCCTACCGTATGAGCACCTGCTGCTTTAGCAATATTAAGGTCATGCGGTGAATCTGAAACCATAATAGTTTCACTTGGTTCTACCTTTAGCTTCTTACAAAGAGCGATATAGATTTCAGTTGTCTTGAAATAATCACCCTGAACAGCTGCTACCGCTGATTTGATTTTAAATTTCTCAAGGGCGATATTAATATTAGTAGTCGAATCAGAACTATAAATCCCAAGTTTAAGACCAGCATTAGCAAGCTCTTTGATTTTCTCAATAGAGCCTGAGATCGGCTCTACCATCTCATTAAAATCTAACTGCACAATCGTATCAGCGAAACACTGCTCAACAATATCAGAGGCTTGTTTAAAACCAAAACTAGGATCCCAGGCATAAACAGTTAGGTAAGTAGCTACCTTAAGCGCTAGCTTCACGTCTGAAGCCGGCATAGAACAAGGTGCGTAAGCATCGATAGTCTCTTCCTCTTCATCAACACCCATAGCTCTAATACAAGCCGTGCGCAAAACATGAAACTGATCCCAAGTACCAGTAGCAGTCTCAGCGATTAGCTGGGCACGGTACGCTATCACTCGCAGCCATAGCTTGTGGAAATCAACAAAGACTCCGTCTTTATCTAGTATTATTGCTTTGATATTACTCATCACTTATATTTTACATTAGACTTGCCCCAAAATTGCCTATAACTGCGTTATGCTCATCCTCGGCATGCTCATTGACGAGATGAGTCAACTCCGCTGCCTCGAATTCGCATGCCTTGTTCTAGACAATTTTGGAACAAGTCAGTACAACAAGTAAGCTAGCTATCATTAACAGAGATTAATGCTAATACTAGGAATAGAAACAAGTTGCGATGAGACAGCAGCGGCAGTAGTAAAAGATGGCCGCGAGATGATCGCGAGTGTAGTCTATACCCAAATCGAAAAACATAAAAAATGGGGTGGAGTGATACCTGAGATGGCATCGAGGTTCCACTTAGAAGTTATTAGTCAGGTTATTCGTGAATGTTTAGAGAAAGCTAATTGCAATATAGAAACCGATATAGATGCTATTGCTGTTACTCAAGGACCTGGACTCACTGGCTCACTACTAGTAGGGGCTAATGCCGCTAAGACTTTAGCTTGGTTATACAAGAAACCTATCATTCCAGTGAATCATCTCCTCGGACATATCGCCGCGAACTATATAGGAACTGATATCAAACCTCCCCTCATCTGCTTATTAGTTAGTGGTGGACATACACAAATCATTCGCGTAGATTCTTACACTGAAATAGAAGTGATAGGTGAGAGTGTCGATGACGCTGCTGGTGAGGCTTTCGATAAAGTAGCAAGGCTAATGGGTTTGGATTATCCGGGTGGACCACATCTAGATAAATTAGCGCAAGAGGCACTTGCTATAGAGGGTGCACTCACCCACGAAAGCGCAGAAACGTGCCGTAAGGCACCTTTCTGCTATGAGTTTAAGATCCCTGAAGTCGGGGCTTTAGATTTCAGTTTCAGCGGACTTAAAACTGGTGTTCTTAGACTTAAAGAAAAAATCGGTGAAGAAAAATGGCAAGCAGATAAAGCTATGATTGCTAAAGCTTTTCAAGATACTGTTGCTGAGTTTCTGTTCAAAAAAGTAGCAGAAGCAAGCAGGATAACTAATTATAATAATATTATTATCGCTGGTGGTGTAGCCGCCAATTCCTCTGTACGTAAGCGTTTCAGTGATGGCTTTAAGGCTCCCGAATATCAAATATATTATCCGCCACTTAGTTTATGTACGGATAACGCCGCGATGATTGCAGCGGCAGCGTATCATCTAGAGCCTAATGATTTGGGTTTTGAAGTATATTCACGTTTAGCATAATCGACACCAACGTGTCGATTATGCGCTTTCAACCACGAGTGCAGAATTTAAGCTGTAACTCTTTTGAGCAATGCAACCGCCTCCACATGATAAGTATGCGGAAACATGTCCACAGGCTGAATCTCTTGTACTTCATAGCCGTAGCGTTCCATATATTTAATATCACGAGTAAGGGTAGCAGGGTTACAACTCACATAAATAATATTAGGTGAGGCGATTTTACCAAGCGCATCAAGAACATCATTAGTACAGCCTTTGCGCGGTGGATTCACCAAAACCAGATCTAAGGCTTTGCGATCACGCAAGAATTGTGAGCGAGCAACGAACTCCTCGATATGCTCTTCAACTTCACCAGTTTTGAATTGCACTGAATTAATTTTATTAAGTTCAGCATTAGCTATGCCATTACGCACGGCAGCATCTACTACTTCTATAGCGGTGATCTGCATCAACGGATAACTAGCAGCTAAAGATAGCGCTAGAGTACCTATACCAGCATAAGCATCAAGCACTTCTGCACCGACTGGATTTAATTCTTCAGCCTCAATCAGAGACTGGACTTGAGCTTTAACCACATCAACAATCTTAGCGAATTGATTATTATTAATCTGGAAGAAACTAGTAGGTGAAATTTTAAAACTAAGATCACCAAGTTTATCTTCGATAATACCGGAACCAGCCAGCACTACAGTGCGCTCACCAAAAATCACATTAGTAGAACCGTCATTGTAATTCAAACAACAACCTTTAAGCTGAGGATACTTAGCCATCAGAGCAGCAAAAATAGTTTTGAGACGTTCTTCAACAGCACTATTCTCTGGCTTAGAGATTTCACGTCCACGCACTATTAAGGTCAATAGTACTTGCGACTGATCTTGATTTGCTCTTAGATTAATGTGACGTAATAGTGGCTTACCGATAAATTTCTGTGAGCAGAGTTCTTTAACATCCTCAACAATGGCGTCGAAGATTTCATACTGCACAGGACAGTGTTTAACATTCACTAGCTCATGAGTGTTGCGTTTATAATAGCCAGCAAGCAGTCTAGCAGTGGCTTCCACTGTAGCAACCGGATAAGTGATCTTGTTGCGATAACGCCAAGGATCATCCATACCGATAACAGAACTAACCAACATATGCGGCGGACGCGGACTAGTAAGTTCTGCTTTACGTACGAAATCTATGACATTTTGGCGCTTAAATTCAAGTTGCTCATCATAGTTAATATGCTGCCACTGACAACCACCACAAACTTTATGCAGCTTACAAGGCGGATCAATCATACGCAAAGGACTAGAGCTCAAGACCTCATCAATCTCAGCATAGGCAAAACTACGACGATGATCATAGATATGCGCCTTCACCGTATCACCAGGACATGCATTCTCAACGAAAACCACTAAACCATCATCAAGATGACTAACCGCATGAGCACCATGCGCCATAGATTCTATTTCAAGAGTTATATCCGTCATCACCGTCATAAAAGCACCAACACTTTATCTATAGCACGCTTGATTAGCTCACTACCAGCGAGGTTCACCTGGTTATAACCATTAGAGAGATAAGCACGGCGTCGCTCCAGATCACTAGGGAATTCAGCTTCAAGATCAGCTAAAGCCACGTTAGTATGCTGCGCCACACGCTTAAGTGCGTTAGCCCAAGCTGGAATCTCTACTTCCGCCAGATCTACATTAGTAGGTCTCTCAGATGCTGGGCAGGCTGAAGGGATCTGCGGCACTGGAGTAATGAGAACAACTTCAGTATGTGGCTTAAGCAACTCGACAACCGCTGTCATAAATACTTCGAAAGACAATAAAGCAGCATGACCGAACCAAGCATCGTTCATACCAAAAGATATAAAAGTGATATCAGGTTTATAATTCAAAACGTCACGCTTAAGATAGAGCAAAGCATCAAGCGCAGAAGCTCCCGAGATCCCACAATTAGCAATAGTCGCTTTTTGATTTAGTTGCTGGGACCAGAGATAATGATAGGTCTGCTCATAATGCAGTTCCCAAGCAGGTTGCAGCCCAAGAGTAACTTGATCACCCCAAGCTACCACACGCAGCGGCTTGCTAGGATCTTTATGCTTAAACTGGACAACTTTAGATTTAAAATTATTTGCATCTGTCTTAGGTACTAACTGAGACAACACATGATTAATCGGGCTAATATCTTCGCCGAGTCTTAGCGTGCAATAAGCAGTCATCGCCAATGCTACGCGCGCAGAATTATAACTGTTCGGGTCTAGCTTCGAAGCGAACTCTGCGTTTTGCTTTAGAAGTTTATTAGCCAGCTCTAACCATTTCTCTGGGTCAAGCGGATTATTAAGTCTAAACTCTTCAACGAATAAAGCCAAATCTTCGGGCAAAACTTCAAGCACATTAGTAATGCGATCGAGCACATCATTGAGTTTCTCGGCGATCTCAGGGTTCTTAGATAGATGCAATGCATTCTGATAGCAATGAAAAGCATGAGGAAAGAATCTTAACTCCACAGCAAAGCCACCAGCATTCACCCACTCATCTACCGTATGTAGAGTCGGATCACTTTTAAGTGATTGCAGCATTATTTGAGTAAGTTTGAGGTCGCGGATCATTGCTTAGATATTTGCCCTAATATATAAGCATACAACTTTATTGTAGCTACTTTATGAAGGCTCTACTTTCATTCCAGATTGTTTAGGAAGTGTAGTTTTAGCATCAGCGGTTCTTCGAGCAGCTTTTTCTGCATGTTTTACTCCAACAATAGCTCCAAATATATCAATAATATTTTGAGAGACATCACCGATAGCATTTTTAGCTTCTGCTCCTAATTTAGTTCCTATAATTCCCCTAAACCCTTCAACCATTCTCTGTAGAATGTGATAATTACGAGTACATTGAGTATATAGTCTAGTACCTTTCGTAACACCAGGGAAATCTACACCATTAGCTCTTGGAGGCACAGTCTCTTCTGCTGATTTACCTAATGGAGTCATCAATTCTCTAAAAATATTTTCCGTAGGTTCATTAGCAGCTCTATCAAATTTTACAAACTCATTCAGAACAGAAAATAACTCTCTGTCAAAAGCCCTCTTATCCTTAGTTCTGTAATTTATATCACTAGAAGAATTGGAAGGTCCATTCAGATATGTAGGATTACTCGAAGAACCAGCAAACTCATACTCACAACCTTCTTTTTGTATATTTGCTCCCACGAAATCACGATTTGCTTTAATAGGACCAGCAGCTGGTTTCTTAAAGTCAGCACTAATAACATACTTATTAAACCCTAGTTTACCTGGTGTCTTAGGATCCCTTACTGGGACAGTGATAACCATCGTTTGTGTCTGAACTATTGCTCCATCAACTTCTCTTTCAGATGTAGGTTTAAACTCCATAGGAGATTTACTAAACTCTAGACAGCGTCTACCAGGATTGGACTTTTTAGCCTGAGCCTCTAATGTAGCAAGTACCTCAGCATTCAATTTCCACTGAGGACTATTACCACTAACTAATGAAGCAGTCTTATCAATTCTATCCATTGCTTTAGCAATAGCTGCTAATGCCAAGCTACCTTGATAAGCAGTAATTTTATTAGCAGGTAGATTAGGTTTTGTAATCATTGCGACAGTATGATCTGCAAGAGCTTTTAACTGCAAATTAGTATTTTTCTGATTATTACCAAACATGTTTAGAGCAATATTAGCCAAATCAGTTTCACCTGATTCACGCAATATTTTCATTGCTCCAAGACCAGTACCTTGGGATAATCTATCCAACGTAGTATGGAGGATGCCTTCCGTACTCTGAGGCATTGGATAACAAAGTTCTCCTGGCTTCCCATCTTTTCCATCTTTCCAGAAAATACCACCTTTAAAAACCTTTTCAAGCTCTTTATCATTACCTACCATCTGAGGTACTAGCTTCTCAGTTAAAAACTTCCAGAAGCCTTCTTGTGGACCGTTATGACACAAGAGAGTTAAAACAGCCGCTTCAAAATCTTTTTCACTAAGACTAGTATTCGCTTTTTCAAATAATAATCTCAAACCTGGAAGTTCATGCATGAAGGGTTGAAGAATCCCATGTTTTTTAAATATTTCAATAGCCTCTTCTGGTTTCAACTCTGGATTCAAGATAGATCCCTTACCAAAATGCTTCATTAGCAAACCTTGTAACAACTTAACAGCTTGAGAATTATTGCTAATACGATGAATAATCAGATCATCTTCCTTCTCATTGCTATCACTTCTTAAAGCTAGCTCCTCTCTTAAAGCTTTTTTTTCTGCTGCGGTTAATTTAAAATCACTAGTAGCCCCTGGACTTGCAGCACCAGCTTCTCGACTAGCACATAATGTTGCAAATACAAATCTTGCTCTATGGTGCTCTAGTAATGTACTAGGCAAAGGAACCGATTGATCAAAAGTGTGTTTCCCTTCAGGGAATTTACCATAATCAGACGCTATTATTCCATGCTCTAAAGCCTTTAAATTAATACCAAAAGCTGATAAATACTTACGGATCTGATCCATTTCTTTATCATCAACATTACGAGGAGTAAAAGCAGCAACCAATTCAGCAATATGTAACATATTCAATTCAGAGGCGTTTGCTAAATTCAGATTCTTCATCAGAACTGGACAGTTTTGAATTACCTCCATCAAGATAGCAGCAGTGTATTCATCGTCAGGCATTGCTGTTCGTTGTCTATTCAATTGAGTTACAGCACCCCAGAGAGTACCGTCACCAACTATTGCCGCTGGTCCGTCTGCTATAAATTTAGTTTTATCCTTGTCTGGTACTCTTGAAATAAACTCTGTAACACTGGTACCAGTCTCATCAGGATTAGCCCTAACAGCAATATTAATAAACCCTGGAGCATCTCCAGCTCTTAATCTATTTTTTTCACCCTGAAGATCTCCAGCAGCAGCATCTGCCCGTGTGAACATCTGCCATGTATCTAAATCACCAGTTTTTGTTACCATTCGCTAAATTCTACATAACCTCCTCTTATCTAGTCAATAGATAATATGAAAAATGATACTTATATTATTATAATGATGCTGAGGTAATAATGTACATATAGGTTATAATCAACCAAGTCATGAAACGCACACTTAGAGGCAGTACACGCAAAAGAAACAGAACCAGCGGCTTTAGAGCACGCATGAGCACTCCAGGTGGCCGCAAAGTCCTTAGTCGCCGTCGCGCTAGAGGTCGTCACCAGATCGCTATCTAATTCAAGGTTTATCCCATGTTAAGCAAATCCGAGCGCCTGAAGTATCGTGGTTTGTTTCTGCAGGCTTATCAAAAAGGTAAAAAGCTCAGCTCAGCTAATCTGATCGTTAATTACACGCCGACACGTGCTGACTGCGCTGAACGCCTACCTTTTGTTGGCTTTAGTGTCTCTAAGAAATATTCTAAGAAAGCCGTGTTGCGTAATCTTGTTAAACGCAGATTAAGAGAGATATACCGACTCTATCGTCTCGATAAAACTAAAGAAGAGAAACTAAAATCCATAGGTTTATTAGTAATTGCGGTGCGCGGTTCTATTACTGATCCTAAGGATCCGCTGGAAGAGAGTCGATGGTCGCACTTAAATTTAAAAATAGAACTAGAAAATTTACTCGACAAGATATTCTAATGCGTAGGTGCGTGAATCCCCGCCGGCACGTTAGATCTACCAGATGCTTGCCTTCCAGCAGGCTGATTACGCCTAGCTTTGGCAGCTTCTATCTCAGCTTCACCAGTTGCAACTTGCTGTCCCATAAAAGGACCTAGAACCTTAGCGATAAAATTCGGCATCTCGTAGTTAAGGATGCTGAAGAATTTTTTACGTTGATCCATATTAGCAATCTTAGGAAGCCAGCTCTTAAGTGCGTCCTCTGCAGCAAGAATCACTGGATCATTTGCTAGTTTATTAGGGAATAATATTCGAGAAATAAAATTCTGCTTACTGTTTCTTTGATCTTTAATAATTTTAATTAATGACTCGCAGGCTTCAACAGCATAGGTAGTCGGACCATAAGGCATATTCGCTAGCCCACCGAAACGTTTTAGTTCATTAACTTTGGCATCGGTAGATGAACCTAAACCCAAAATAAATTTCACAAAAGTCCAAACATAATGGAATGGATTGAGAGACACTGCAAATGATTTACGAAGCAAAGCGACTTCTTGAGAGAACTCACGAGTATCTAAAGTATTTTCATCAGTGGGTGACTTGGCTGCCAAATGCAATTCTTTGAGTTTCTCAAAGAAAGTAACCATAGGATCAACGAAAGACTGAGCACCAGGCATCATGGTCGTTATTAACTCTCGAATACCTGTTTTGGCACCGGGAGCTATCGTCGCTTTCAGGGCCTGAAAGAGATTAGATGTGGTCGTTCCTACAGCCATAGCCGTGCTACGGGACTCCTAGCCCGTGATATACATATTAACATATTAAGGTTTATTTTGAGCCTTCTATGGGTTTTTCAGGTAAACCTCATAGAGGAAGGGCAAAATCCCCTGAAAACGCGTCGGTCTAGCATTACCTAGCTTCAAAGAACCAGCCTCAAGTATGCGAGGGGAGACCAGGTAAATAACAGGGTTTTCTTGGTAAATAATTTTTTGGAACTCAGAATAAACGGCTTTGCGCTGAGTCATATCCAGTGTGCGTACTCCACGTGAGAATAATTTATCTACCTGAGCTTCCCAACTACGAACTGGACTTGTGACTTCTCCGCGCTGATCAAACATATGCAGCCTGCCGTCACTACGCCAAACATTAGCACCACCATTCGGTTCACTTGAACCAGTGAGCCCGATTAAACCCATCTCGTAATTTTTGCCAGCACTAATGCGCGCAACCAGATTATTGAATTCTAGAGTTTTAACATAGAGACTTATGCCTATCTCTTCGAGATTAGCAGCGATGATACTTGCCATCATCTCACGCTCACGATTACCAGCATTAGTATAGAGACTGAATTCAACTTTATGCCCTTGCGCATCATAGAGAATAGGCTTAGAACCTGCTTGAGATTTAAGTTTGAAGCCAGCACCAGCTAACAGCGCACGAGCGCGTTTAAGATCACGTTTATGATGGAACTGAGTATCAACGAAAGGCGACTGCAAAGACTCTGCCGTAAATAACGGCGCAGCTAGTCCTTGAAAAACATTAGCCACCATACTATCTCTATCAACAGCATAACTAATAGCTGTGCGAAACTCAGTATTGTTAAACCAACTACGCTGCGGTTGCGGCAATGATGGACTCATATTAAACCAAATAAAATTAGTACCACTGCTAGGACCTAAATCATAGAGTTTAAACTTATATTTCTTCTCTAAACTTTTTAAGAGTGCTGCATTATTGGGACTGACTTTAAGTTGATAAGATTCACCAGCTAGGAATTTAAAAGTATCAGCGCTATCATCCTGCACATAAGTAAAAACTATTTTATCGAGATATGGCAGTCGCTGATTGGCTTTATTAACTATATAGTAATTAGGATTGCGCTCAAACTCTATGCGTTCTCCACTCTTAAGGCGTAGTAGCTTAAAGGCACCACTAGTGACCATGGCGGCGGGCTTAGTATCAACTCCTAAGTATTGATTGAAAGCTAGTTGTTTTTCGTTTAATGTACGTGCTTTGCGCTTCAGAAAGAACTTCTCTATGTCGTGTTTAGGAGCAATCGCAATTCCTAGATTCTTAAGAAAAGGTGCGAAAACATCTTGAGTTTCAAACTTAATAGTGTAATCATCTATCTTGCTGACCTGCGGGAATTTACCATCAACTAATAAAATATCTTTTAAAGATGATTGTGCGACACCGTCTCTAATCAGTGTGTTCCAAGTATAAATCACATCATCAGCCGTGATAGGATGTCCATCAGTCCAAGTCAGCCCTTTACGCATGACAACTATAATTTCTTTGCCACCTTTAGCAACGCTGTAAGACTTAGCTAACCTTGGTAGCGGCTCATCAGTATCAGGGTCAGGCGTGAATAAACCCTCGAATAAAATACTGGCGTAGAAACTACTAGTGTAATCATTAGAGATCCAAGAGTTGAAAGTCTTAGGATCTTGACCGGTATGAGTGAGACGCAGAACACCATGGAAACGCCCTAGGGGAGCGTCACTGCTTAAATAGTCGGTGGCTTTGACGGGGTGCGCGATTATTACAAGAAATGTAACAGCTATCAAGGTTGCGAGCCGTGCAAGACCTGTCATTAGCCTTCCTTGCTCGCTAGGCAAGCCAACTCAGCAACCACCATAATAATATTTAAGTACATCAATGATGGCATACTAGCGATCATAAAATAATTAGCATGCAAAATCACCGCCATCCAAGTTGCCATGCGCATCGGAAAACCAATAAAAAACGCACCAGCAATAAACATCTCAGCATGCTTAACAAACCAAGCGAAAATATAGGCGTTAGGAATTATTACAGTTTGGAAAATCTTAGTATAAGGATTATGTCCGCGCATTAAGATGTCGTCGCGCAAAGTTAAAAAATATTCTTGCGCCGCTGCACCAAAACTTGGATCAGAGAATTTAGGGTAGGCGTTCAAGAAAAATATCAGCGCAATAGTCCAGCGCAATATAAATAACCATGCCAGCGCTTTAGGTGCTACTTTCTCATCAGCCATACCTACATTCTAATGCCGCTTTAGCTTGGGGTCTAGCAGCGGGAAACTCAGCTCCACCAAGGTGTTTATTATCAATAAAAGCAAGGCAAAAACCAAAACCACCCCTGAAACCAAAAAATAATCACGATTAATAAATGCCGTCACGAAATATTTGCCCATACCTGGCATAGAAAAAACGTGCTCGACAACGAAACTTCCCGTAATCAATATTGCTGCTAGTGGTCCCACTACTGTAAGTATTGGCAATAAACTATTGCGCAAAGCATGTCTGATGAGTACTTGCATCGGTGCTACGCCTTTAGCGAGCGCTGTACGGATATAATCCTGATTCAAAGTATCAAGAAGAGATGAGCGCGTGATGCGAGTGATATAGGCAGTAGGAGCTAGTGAGAGTGTGAGCACCGGTAGAATAAAATACTCTGGACCTTCAGCAAGGGCAACTGGCAGCCACGAGAGTTGCAAACCAAAAATACTAACCAAGATAGCCGCCATCAAAAAACTTGGCAGCGACATAGCGAGCGTCGCGAAGTTCAAAGCCGCAGAACCCAGTAAAGATCGAGGATAGAGAGCAGCAAGTGTGCCGGCAGTTACGCCAAGCAATGTACTAAGTATCAAAGCAAAAAATCCAAGGCTAAGCGAGACTGGCAAAGCTTCAGCGAGGATCTCAGTAACTGAACGGCTGGTGTATTTAAGGCTGGGACCTAGATCACCATGCAGAACACCTTCTATGTATTTGAGATATTGATGGCTTAAAGGTTGATCGAGTCCGTACTGGCGCTCAAGGTTAGCCTTGATCTCTGGAGCCAGTGCCCTATCCTGATCGAAAGGACTGCCAGGCAGAATACGCAGCATAAAAAAACTAGCGCTCACTGTAATAAATAAAGTGATTAAAAGGATGGTGAATTTAGTAGCAAGGAGTTTAATAACCCCTAGTTTAACTTAGTTGTTGGAAAAATTAACTCTGGGCTTCAGTAGGTCCAGTTAGAGCCACTTCTTTGTATTGGCGACCATTGTAATAGCCACAAGCCTCACAGATATTGTGTGATTTATGCATTTCGCCACAGTTTTTGCAAGCTACTATGGTAGGCAAAGCGCCTTTCCAATTGGCCCTGCGGATTGCTTGGCGGTGGTGACTATGATTTTTCTTAGGTACTGGCATGGTTTTATCGCTTTACCTGTTTAAGGCGTGCAGGGGCTAATTGTAGCAAGATGCGGGGCTATTTAAAGCCTATAATCATGCTTAAAAAATTGAGAAGATAAGGGGGAAATTAATCGTGTTATCTATAATTAGTTGAGTGCAGATTAATGATTGTAACTACTGCGTAGCAATAATACCTAAGGATTTAAGGAGGGGGGCGCCGGCCGACTTAATTAAGTTAAGGAATAAGGCTGTTGCCCATATGACAAAACTGGGTAACGAGCAAAAACTTTTTTCTAGGAAATTTCTCTGTGAAGCACATGTATATGAACCTTCCAAGATTGTGGGAGAACCAAATCAGCAATTGGAGCGTTTCATTAAAGATAGAATCACTCGTGTAAAGATGTCAACTTCACTGTCTGAGGTTGAAGCCGCAAACGCAGCTGGAGTGAATCTTGACGCAAAATTTCGAGATACGGCTGCAAATATGTTTAAACAAACCCTTTTGGTTGTTTCTCGTGATCATTTAAAACCACTTGTTACTGCGATTAATAGTGCAATCAAAGAAAATTTTACGCCTCCACATGTGGTTATAGAAGATCACCCTAATGCTCGTCCTGCTGATCTTCAAAACTTGCTAACAAGTGCTTCTGAGATTCCAGCAGTTGAACTACATCCTGATGATAAGGGTGGGTTAAAACTAGCTCGGGCGATTAACGTTCAGGGGTCTATAAAGGAGAAAGATTTATTGGCGCTTATTTCTAAATTATTTCAGCGCCGAGGTAATGATGAGGAATTGGCTTTAGCTTGCTAGTTACCTAATTACGTAATGCTACAATTATCCAGACTATGACTTTAATGGCAAGGTCAGTTGTCGATAAGACAGCTGAGAAGCAAGAGTTATTCAATAGAGTGCGCGAGCTGGCTAAGACCAAGAACGCCGTTATTCTTACGCATATTTATCAGCGCCTTGAAGTTCAGCGCGTGGCAGATTTCGTCGGTGACTCATTAATGCTCTCTAAGAGCGCAGCAGAAACTGACGCAGATATTATTGCGTTTTGTGGTGTGCATTTTATGGCGGAGACAGCTAAGCTTCTCAGCCCATCCAAGAAAGTTCTATTACCAGATATTCAATCTGGCTGCCCGATGGCAGATATGATTAACGTCGATGATTTGCGTTTGTTTAAAGCCAGTCATGAAGGCGCGCCGGTGGTCTGTTACGTCAACAGCTCAGCGGCGGTGAAAGCAGAGTCTGATATTTGTTGCACCAGCACAAATGCGGTAGATATAGTGCGCTCGCTTAAAGAGCGCGAAGTGATTTTCGTTCCCGATAAGGGCTTAGGCGAGTGGGTGCAAGAACAAGTGCCCGACAAGAAGCTACATATCTATGATGGTTTCTGTCCTACTCACTGGCAAATCACGGCTGCTGAAATAGACAAGCAGCGCGAAGAGTACCCAGAGGCTCTGATCATCGCGCATCCTGAGTGCGACCCAGAAGTTTGGCGTAAGGCGGATTTCGTCGGTAGCACTTCGCAGATTTATAAATTCGTTGAAGAGAACCCGGGTAAGAGTTTCGTGATCCTCTCTGAGCAAGGTCTAGTGGCGCGCATGCAAGCTGATATGCCAGAGAAAATTATCACTACAGTGTTTCCGCTGCCACTCTGCCCTAATATGAAATATCACAACCTAGAGAATCTCTATGATGCTATCGATCAAGAGTTCACAGAGATAAATATTCCTGAGCGCATCGCGGCACCAGCGCGCGCGACTATAGAGCGGATGATGGAAATAAGTAATCGTAAGAAGATTTGGGCTGGGCCTAGCACAGCAAAAACATGACCTGCGTCATGTTTTTGCGCTCTCAACCTTGAGTGCAAAATTGATAATTTTCTGCCAAGTAACTATGCAGCCTGTTTAAAAACCCTTGCTTCTTTCCACTCATCGCCCACTCCGGCGCTATCAATTCTCCGCGCGGACCCTCGCCCATAACGCGTTGTATCACCCAATGCTTAGGTATGCGGTTAAGGAACTCAGCGAGCAATTCTATATATTCTTGCTCCTCGAAAACATTTAATTCGCCATTGAGGTAATCGATCTCCATCGGCGTGCCTTTAAAGATGCAGAGTTGGTGGATTTTAAGATGATCTATTGGTAACTGCGCAAGTCGTTCAGCAGTCTCAAGCATCATGGAGCGCGTTTCACCGGGCAAACAAAGAATCACATGAGTGCAAATTTTAAGATAAGGATTCTTAAGAGCAGCGAGGCGATTAACAGCATCGACAAAATCTTCATAAGTATGGGCGCGGTTGATTCGCTCTTGAGTTACATTGTGCGAAGTCTGAACACCAATATCTACCCATAATTCCAAGGGCTCTTGACCATCACGTACTAAACCAGCGTATTCATTGAGCAGCTGCAAGACATCATCACCAACACAATCAGGTCTAGTGCCGATCGCAAGCACGCGCACACTAGGGTGATCTATCGCCTGATCATAGAGCCGGCGTAATTCTTCAACTGGCGCATAGGTGTTAGTGAAAGATTGGAAATAAGCGATAAACTTATCGACGCCGAATCTACGACCTTGCTCTTCTATACCTTGCAGTAGTTGCGCGCGAATAGTATCAGTAGCGTTCTGAGCTACTTAGATCGAGCCCTGATCCGTGCAGAATGTACAGCCACCTATTGCCTTAGTACCGTCGCGGTTAGGACAAGTAAAGCCGCCCTCTAGCGTAACGCGCTGGACTCCGCCGCCAAAGCGTTGTTTTAAATATTGATTTAGGGTGATATAAGGTGCGCTCAAGACAGAAGATTATATCAATACGCCCCGAATTGCTAGAATAGTTAACCATGACTAAAGCTCTACCCATAGGCCTAGGCGTAACCGGTGCTAGCGGCGCTGTTTATGGACTTGGCTTACTAGAGTTTCTGCTGGCGCATGATTTTCAAGTTGAATTAGTGTATTCAGAGAACGCACGCGAGGTAGCTTACCATGAGCTTGGTATTGATTTGCGCGGACTAAATGATAATGAATTCAAGAGCCAATTGCTTAAATGGTTTACAAGTAGGAGTTCTAAATCTGATTTATCAAATGCTTTCGCTAATAAATTGAATCTCTGGCATCACCGCAACATAGCTGCCAGTATTTCTAGCGGCTCTTATAAAACCCAAGGCATGATTATCGCGCCAGCGAGTATGGGCACTATCGCTAATATCGCAGCGGGTACCAGTAATAATCTCATCGCTCGCGCTGCTGATGTGGTGCTGAAGGAGAGACGTAAACTAATATTAGTAGCGCGCGAGACACCACTAAGTACTATCCACTTGCGCAATATGCTTACTCTAAGTGAGATGGGCGCTGTAGTCCTGCCTGCCGCCCCTGGTTTTTACCAGCATCCTAAAACTATCGAGGATCAGGTGAATTTCGTGCTTGGTAAAACTCTTGATGCTTTTGGACTAGATCACGAATTGTTTACGCGCTGGACTAGTTATAATAAGCTTTATGCAGAGTCTTAGTGAGTTTCTAACTAAAGTTAACCAAGAACTCAAAAACACTAATCTTTTTCGTAATATCGAAGATAAAGTTATCTCAGCTAAGGAAATAAGTTTTAGTGGTAATGACTATCTCGGTCTTGCTCGCGAGCATTACAGCGCAGGGATCACAGACTACTGGGGAAGCACCGGATCGCGCCTCACCACTGGCACTCACCAAATTCATCTTGATCTGGAGAAGCTGCTTGCGCGCTGGAAGAAGACAGAGGCAGCGATATTATTTAGTAGCGGCTATATGGCTAATCTCGGCGCAATTAGCGTCTTGCTTGATTCGCGTGATGTGGTTTTCGTCGATGAGGTGGCGCACGCTTGTATCTACGAAGGTATCAGGCTAAGTAAGGCGCGCAAACAAATCTTCAGACATAACGATGTAGCGCATCTTGAGCAGCTCTTAGCTAAATCTCGTAATGATGGCGAGAAAGCACTTATCATCACTGATTCGGTCTTCAGTATGGACGGCGATAGAGCACCGCTAGTAGAAATCTCTAAGCTCGCCCAGAGATATAATGCAAGTCTTTATGTAGATGAGGCTCACGGCGCTGGCGTGCTTGGTGCGCGCGGAGCTGGACTAGTCGAAGAGTTAATCGACGAAGGTTTACTTAAAGCCGGCGACGTAGAAATCCAGATGGGTACTTTCTCTAAAGCCATAGGTCTTGAAGGCGGCTATATCGCTGGCTCGGAAGAATTAATAACTTATTTGCGCAATAAAGCTCGCACCTTCATTTACAGCACCGCTGCAGCTCCGATAGTAGTCGCTGAAGCTTACGAGCGCGTGCGCAGATTATACGATGGTGAACTCTTGGATCGCCGCGAGAAGCTAATAGCTAATATAGAATATTTCCGCGAGCAAATCGCTGCTAAAGGCTACAGCACTTACCATAATGCTTGTCCCATTGCTGAAGCTGATACTAAGCCTAAAGTCTATAACGATTTAACTGCTATCTTTGCTGTTTTCGTTGGTGACACTGATAAAACTATGGCAGTGGCTGCTAAGCTGCGCAAAGCTGGGATTTTCGTTACACCGATACGCCCGCCGACAGTGAAGCAGGCGCGATTACGCATCTCTATGAGTGCAAGGCATAGCAAAGAGCAGATCGATAAGTTGCTAGGATTACTCTAATGGCTAAAAAACTTTTTATCGACTTAGAAACCACCGGCATAGATGCTGTTAAAGACCGCATCTGCCAGATCGCAATCATTAATGTCGATGGCACAGAATATTCTTCACTGATCAATCCCGAGAAAGTAATTCCCGAGCAAGCTACCGCTATTCACGGCATTACTAACGCGATGGTGCTTGACGCACCTAAGTTCGGTGAAGTTGCTGAGCGTGTACGTGAGATGCTTGCAGCAGCTGACCACTTCGTTGCTTATAACGGAATTTTTGATTTTCAATTCCTCCAGTCAGAACTCAACCGCACAATAGGCTTCGATCTTAATGAACGCAATTATACTTTCGTAGATCCTTATAAGATTTTTCGCAAAATGTTTCCCCATAATCTTTCGAATGCTTATCATTACTACACTGGTAAGCCACTGGAGAACGCTCACAATGCTATTGTCGATATTCGTGCGACTCGTGAGATTCTAGAGCAGCAAGAAACCAAATACCCTGAGCTCTTCAGTCATGGTTATGAGCATGTAGCGAAAGAGACTATCGGCAGCACTTCTGTACTCGGTAAATGGTTTGAAGTCAAAGAAGATCAAGCCACTTATTTCAAGCAAGGCAAGCATAAAGGCGAGAAAGTATCACTTGCCCACGACGGCTACCTCAAATGGATCAATGGGCTAGAAGATATAACGGTTTCTGAACGCCGCTTTATTAATGAGATCCTTTCGCAGCTAAAACAGCCGGCTCGTTAAGAAGCCTTAACCTAAATACCTGAAAACCCCTAAAAAGCCTGTATTAAAGGCCTTTTTGCTTAAAAATATTTAGTTTTCGAGCTATCAATACTAGCTCTAGACGAACCTTATATATTCACAAGTCAAACAGAGGGACATAATCACTATGCTTCAAGTAAAAGAAATAGAGAACAAATTTATATTCAAAAAATTAATTAGCGATGTTAGCTATATTAGCGATGCTGAAGGTCAAGTTCTTGGCTTTAATAGACAAGCTAATGGCAATAACGTGATTTTCACCAAAGATCTTGAAGGTATTGAAGTGGCTATTGAGCATTGCCCTGATGGCACTAAGATTTTCCATATGGAGAAAGACTCTAAAGGCTTGCCTGCGATGCATGAATTCAAGCCCGATGGTACTGAGTTTATTTATCTGTTCGATTCTTCTAAAATTCTAGAGAAAGTAGTAGAGCTTAAAACCAACGGGGACAAACTTACTTACTGGTTCTCTAAGAATGGTGATGAGATTACTCAAGAGCAAAGACAAAAAGGTGGCATTCTATTCAAGATGCGCACTTCATTTGCTGAAGCACTGGTCTGGCTGCATAGCGACGGTGATGTCGAAAGCCACGGTCACCCTAAAGTAGTAGAGCATCTACAAAAAGTTTTCGGTCAATACCTTGATGGCGTTGCACTAATCTAATTAATATTTACTTGTGGCTCTATCTATATCTCTTTGCTGCGCTTTGCGCTTAAGAGTATCGCGCTTATCGTGTTGCTTTTTACCTTCAGCAAGATTTAGAGTCACTTTAGCGAAATTACCTTTAAAAAATACTTTGGTAGCAACTAAGGTTTTATTAGTAGTAGCTAGCTCGAATTCGATGCGATCTAATTCTATGCGGTTTAATAATAATTTTTTGGCACGCATCGGATCATGCTGCTTAGCACTATGAGAATACTCGGCAATCTGGCAGTTGAATAACCAGGCCTCACCATCAATAATCTTGGCGTAACAAGCTTTAAGCTGCACTTGCCCGAGACGCACAGATTTAACCTCGGAACCTTCTAAGATGATCCCGGCTATTATCTCTTTACCTAAATGAAAATCGTGACGAGCTTTACGGTTTTGCGCGACAGTAGCTTTACCGCTCTTGGTGTCAGCGGCTCGTTTTTCTTTAAGCTTTTTTTGTTGTTTGGCGCGCCCCATATTTACTTATTATAGTAGGCAGCCCAGCAGCTTATTATTCAGCAAGCAGCCCCTATATTGTGCATTCATAATTAAAAGCGCGAAAACGTGACATCGGTCACGTTTGTCGCTATGATTAAGATATGGCAGAAACCGTTAAGTTTAAGGTCAAAAGACAAGATAGTCCCGATAGTTCATCATATTATGACAACTTCGAGGTGCCGCTTGAGCCGAGCATGAATGTGATTTCGCTTTTGATGGCGACGCGCGCCTATCCAGAAACCACTGATGGTAAAGCGACTACTCCGGTTTGTTTTGAATCTAGTTGCCTAGAAGAAGTTTGCGGTGCTTGCACCATGGTTATCAACGGTAAAGTTAGACAGGCTTGCACAGCACTAGTCAGTCAGTTCGAACAACCAATTAAACTTGAGCCGATGTCTAAGTTTCCTGTTAAGCGTGACTTAGTGGTGAATCGTTCAGTAATGTTCGACAATCTCAGAAAAGTTAAAGCTTGGGTGGATGTTGATGGTATCTATGATCTTGGCGAAGGTCCTCTGGTGCAGCCAGCTATTCAAGAAGATAGTTATCTACTAAGCCGCTGTATGACTTGTGGTTGCTGCCTTGAAGTTTGCCCGCAGTGGACTTATGACAATAGTTTCATTGGTGCGCAAGCTATCTCTCAAGCAGTATTATTCAACAGTCTTCCTAGTGGTGCTAATCTCAGAACCGATCGCACTCAAGCTCTAATCGATAACGGGCTTAATGATTGCGGTAACGCGCAAGAATGCGTTAAAGCTTGTCCTAAAGAGATCCCTCTAACAGAAAGTATCGCTAAAGCTAATCGTGAAGCGACTATTCAATCTATAACTAGCTTCCTTAATGTCTAAAGCACTATTATTTCTGGCTCCTTGGGCTATTGCTTTTATATTGTTTTTCTTTGGACCTATAGTTGCTAGTCTATGGTTATCATTTACTAATTTCGACGGGCTCAATTCTGCTCAGTGGTTGGGTCTAGAGAACTACCAGGAAATGCTGGCGCGCGATCCGATGTTTTGGAGTTCGCTAAAAGTTACATTGAGTTTTGCTGTAGTCGCTTTACCACTAGGGACTATCTTCGCGATATTTGTCGCTATCTTATTAAATCAACGCATCATCGGACAGAGTGCCTATCGCTCACTCATCTATCTACCTACTATTATTCCTATAGTCGCTTCGAGCGTAGTTTGGTCTTGGGTATTTAAAGCCGATCAAACAGGATTACTGAATAATCTATTGATGCCGGTTTATAAGCTAGTCGGGATGCCAGCACCAATGTGGCTTGCAGACCCGCATTGGGCTCTACCAGCACTTATCATTATGAGCTTCTGGTCATTAGGAAATCCCATAGTAATCTATCTGGCTGGTTTGCAAAATATTCCAGAGTCTCTTTATGAGGCTGCCGAGATTGATGGTGCTGGGAGTTTGGCTAAACTCTGGCATATAACTTTACCGATGTTATCGCCGACTATTTTTTTCAACGTCACGGTTGGATTGATTCAAGTCTTTCAATATTTCGTGCCAGCTTACGTGATGACCTCGGGCGGACCTCAAGGCGCTACTATGTTCTACTCGCTCTACGCTTATCAAGTGGCTTTCGATGACTTTAGAATGGGTTACGCTTCAGCGCTGGCTTGGGTTTTATTCTTGGTGGTTTTAGTAGCGACCATGCTGAGTTTTAGGTTGTCGAGGGATTTAGTGCATTACAACTAAGTAGACCAAAGATATTCAACTGGCACTTGGTAAATATTGGGGTAGATCTCTCGAAACTCAGAACCTTGATAAAATACTAGCCCTTTACTGAAATTCTTGCCAGCCTGCTCTTTAAATTCCAATATGCCTTTAAGCTCATCTGAGCCAACTTTCTTAAGAGATTTAATCTCAATAGCGACTAAACTATTCTCGTGCTCAAGAACTAGATCAACCTCAGTCCCCTTCTGGGTTCTATAGTAGTAATAATTAATATTCAACTTAGAAAAACTAATCTGCTTAAGGATTTCCAATATGATGAAGTTCTCAAATATATGTCCTCCTATTTTAGGAGGCTCTTTATGATAGGAATTACCTCGTAAATAGCCAAGCACACCAGTATCAAAAAAATATGGTTTAGGCGACTTGACTAGGCGCTTAGATTTATTTGAGAACCAAGGTTTAAGAAACATAATCAAATATAAAGCTTCTAACAAACCTATATATCTATTTAAAGTACTAAGCGGTACTCCAGCTTCACGAGCTAAATTAGAAGCATTAAACGGTGTTGCTATGCGTTCAGTTAAAAGCCTTAATATCAAAGGTAAATGCTTGACACCATCTATATTACTAAGCTCACGAGCATCTTTATAAATCAGACTTTCGATATATCCTTTAAACCATTCGATTTTAGTTGTTTTATTGTATTTGAGATAGACTTCAGGGAAACCACCTTTATCAATTTCATCACCAAGATTGACCCTGGATAAAGGTTTAAGTGGTTTCATTATTTTAGATTTAAGGAATAAATTTTCTACGAAATCCTCATTGACTCCTCGTTTCTCCCCCATGGAAAATGGATAAAGTGTTTTAATCGTGATTCTACCTGCTAAGCTCTCTGATACTTCTGGCAAGAAAAAAATATTAGATGAACCTGTTAGTAGTAAATGTCCGGGCTTATTAGTTTCATCAATAAAACATTTAACTGGTAATAGTATTTCCGGTACACGCTGAACCTCATCAATAACAGTAGCAAAGCCTAGAGCCTGCACATATGCTTGAGGGTCTGTTTGCGCCAGATCTAGTTCAGTCAAATTATCAAAAGTAATATAGTGTTTAAAAGTTTTGTTTTGAATTAAAAGTTTAGTGAGCGTAGTTTTACCACACTGACGAGGCCCAACAAGTGATATAACTCGCGAACGCTTAGCAGATTCTTGGATACGCTTCTGCAATTGACGAGATTTGCTCATAGTGTAATTTTACCACTATGTGGAAGAAAATCTTCCACCAGATGGTTAATTTGCACTATACGAATAGTACGCTTAGATGCTGCACTCGCTGTGAAAGCGCAAAAAGATTTGCGCGGAGGACTTTTGTCCATAGGCTAGGCGTACGAGAGCGAGGTACCGGAGTTTACTGATGCGTAAATGAGGATACCGAGCTCGAGTACAACAACGCCTATGGGTAAAAGGACCAGCGCAAAAAAAAAGAGCGATCTGAGTAGGCAGATCGCTCCTAATGAGGGGGGTGTGTATTACTTATCATAATACTTTCAAGTTAAGCCCAGATTAAGAGTCTTATCTTTCAATTAAAAGTTGTATTTACATTGAGAAAGACTAGTACAAACGACCTATTTTAACCTTTAGACCTAGATGGGCTAAAGCCTTGCTCAGTGCTAATATTGGCTTGATTATGACTAAAACCAGCAGCCTTAGTAGTACTGACCTTAGCGGAGTTAAGAAGATTTTTGCCAGCGAACTTGCTGAGATTTCAACTGCTCTTGAACCCAAGTTCCAAGAGCTACAAAAAACACTAAGCACAGCCAGCGCTAAATTAGAGTATTTCAAATGGCTAGACTTCGATTATTTGCGCAAGATTAACGCTGAGACCAAAGCTCTGGCAAGCAAAATCAAAGCTCAAGGCATTCGCAACGCACTAGTAGTAGGCATGGGCGGCTCTGGTATTAATTCTATGGTTCTGCAAAATGCCTTGCAAGAATTCAGGCTCACTAATGCTCAAGCAGTTAAGCTCATAGTTCAGAACAATCTAGATCCTAGTAGTCTTAAGGCTCGTTTACTTAAACTAGATGTCAGTGGTGAACTTGAAAAAACTGTTTTTATAGTTATATCTAAATCTGGTAGTACTGACGAAGTAACGCGCAACACTAATACTATTATTAACTATCTCTCACGATCTCTTGGTAAAGCTGCTAGCAGCGATCAAGCTGAGGTTTTGGCTAATTTCGCTTCGCGCTTAGTCATAATCACCGAACCAGCGCAAGAAGGCAAGAAGAATTTCTTACTAGATCTTAAAAAAGAAATCGAAACTAAAAGCTCTGTGAGTATTCCAAGTCTTGAAAATCATCCCTTTATCGGTGGTAGATTCTCTCTGTTCTCGCCTGTTGGTATGCTTAGCGCTGAACTGATGGGACTTAGTAGTGATGCGCTGATCGCTGGTGCTGACTCTTGCTGGAAGGATTTCTCGGCTGCTAGCTTGGCTGATTCTACCGTAGCTCAGTTAGCACTATTAGATATTATGCTAGTGCGCAAACATGGTTACGCCCACAGATACAGCATGGTTTATGCTGACGCGCTTGAAGCGGTGAATAAATTCCGCGCTCAACTCAAGGGTGAATCACTAAATAAAACTGGTATTGATTCTACGGTGCATGTAGCTGGCATCGGTACAGTTAATCACCACTCTGATCTCGAGCTACTGCTTAAAGAAGGAAATAAACTTGTGCTAGAGCAGATTTATTTCGCTAGACCAGCCTTGGATCATATCAACCAAAGCACTGGGCTTGATGCTTTTAAAGCTATAGAAAATGAGTCCAATCACGAGTCATTACTGCGTAATCATATTAAACCTCTTGGGGCTTATTTATTAGGCAAGAATTGTCCGGTGATCGAGACAGTTATCTCTGAGCAAAAGGAAGAACCGTTAGCTTATTTCTTAATGCAAGATATGCTAGTCACTATAGTGCAAGCCGGTCTGCAAGATGCTCCTGGCGCTGTTGAGAAGCTAGATCTAGCGATTAGACAGTGGGAAGTAGAGAATTATAAGAAGGCGCTGAGGAAATAAATGTTAGCCTAATAAAGTTGATTCCAGCGCCCTCGCCTTGATCTCCGCTCGTATCTTAGTCATAAAATCAGCCACTGACATCTCAGCCTGGGCTTCTCCGCGACGATAACGCACATTCACACTCTTATGCTCTAATTCTTTATCACCCACAATTAGCATATAAGGAATCTGCTGTTCTTGAGCATTACGAATCTTATAATTCATCCGCTCAGATCTAGCATCCACTGTTACGCGCAGACCTTCATCGATCATCTCATCAGCTATGCGCTGAGCGTAATCATTATGCTTATCAGTAACCGGAATAACTATCGCTTGAGTCGGCGCTAGCCAAGTAGGGAAAGCACCAGCGAAGTGTTCAATAATTACCATACTGATACGCTCCATAGAACCGAATATCGCTCTATGTATCATTACTGGCTGCTCAGGTTCAGAATTAGCGTTAGTATAAGTAAGGTTGAAACGCTGTGGCAGATTGAAGTCTAGCTGTATAGTTGCCCCCTGCCAGATTCTACCGATGGCATCTTTCATTTTGAAATCTATCTTAGGACCGTAGAAGGCACCGTCGCCAGGATTTAGTTCATAACTAACACCAAGTCCATTGAGCGCTTGTTTAAGTCCAGCTTCAGCGAAATCCCAAATATCAGCACCGCCGATAGCATCAACCGGGCGCGTAGATAATTCAACTGTGAAAGTCAAACCTAAAGTGCCGTATATTTTCTCAATCAGGCGATAAACACCTTGAATCTCATCAACGAACTGCTCGCGAGTACAGAATATATGCGCGTCATCTTGAGTGAAACCGCGCACCCGCGCAAGTCCGTGCACCGCACCACTAGCTTCATTGCGATATACCGTTCCCATCTCTGCCATGCGCACCGGCAGTTCTCTATAACTCTTCTTAGCGTTTTGGAATATAAGTATATGGAAAGGACAGTTCATCGGCTTAAGCACGTATTCTTGCTCGTCCACCTTCAATGAGTACATGTTGTCTTTGTAGAAACTATTGTGACCAGATGTATCCCAGAGTTCAGACTTAGCTATATGCGGCGTCACCACGAACTCGTAGCCAGCTTTACGATGTTCTTTCTTCCAGAAATCCTCTAACTCTTGACGCACAGTAGCTAGATTCGAGTGCCAGAATATAAGTCCAGCACCAGCCAGCTCATGAGTGGAGAATAAATCCATAGACTTAGCTAGGCGGCGGTGATCGCGAGCTTCCGCTTCCTCGCGGCGTTTGAGGTATTGTTCTAACTCCTCATCAGTCCACCAGACAGTACCATAGACACGTTGCAGAGCATCTTTAGCAACATCACCTCTCCAGTTAGTACCAGAGACGTTAGTTAGTTTAATAGCTTTAATAAATTTAGTATTAGGTAAATGCGGACCAGCGCAGAAATCTGACCAGACTTTGGCACCATTATTATCTACGAAATAATATTCGGTAGGGTTATCGTTGCGATGTTCTTCAAGCAACTCAGCTTTATAAATCTCACCTTTGGCTCTGAATTCTTTAAGGGCTGCGTCCACGTCAGCAACAGGTTCGCAGCGTAGCTCGTAAGCACCAGAAGCGAATTTTTTCATTTCCTTCTCGATATTAACCAGGTCATCATCAGAGATAGGCTTGCCGCCTTCAGTGCGAAAATCATAGAAGAAACCATTCTCGGTAGCTGGTCCGACGCCAACACGAGCGTGCGGGAATAATTTCTGTACTACAGCAGCGAGCACATGAGAAGTAGTGTGTCTAAGAACTTCATAGCTTCGTTTATCACCAACACAAACTATCTTCACCTCGTCGCCATCATTAAGCTTGCTCGTTAGGTCATAAACTTCACCATTACGCTCAAGCGCGACGGCTTTCTTGGTTAAGCTCGGTGATATAGCTATCGCTAAATCTAAACCAGTGCTATTAGATGGTAATTGACGGCTGCTGCCGTCAGGTAGTTTGATAGTAATCTCAGAAGTGGTGCTAGTCATTCAGATCCTAATTCTACCTCTAAGACTTTAATTAAAACAATACTTATAGATAAGGGTTGTATTGCCCACCACTAGGAGCTGTTTGCTGACTAGGTGCAGCATAACCTTGCGGCGCATACTGTTGTACTTGAGATGGAGCTGCGTTAACCTGTAGAGGCTGATCAAGCACGAAAGGTACTTGAGTGCCAGATTTCATCACGAACTCTTGACCTTTTTTGATGGCGCCGCCAAGCAAACCGATGCCTGCTCCGATGCCAGTGCCAATAGCTGCGCCCTTACCTTTAGAGCCGCCACTGATTGCTGAACCTACTAAACCAGAAAGTGCACCAGCACCAGCTCCTACGACTGTACCTTTAGCGATAGAGCTAACGGCACCACCATCAGCTGATAACGAAAAAGTATTAGATTCTACTTTCGCTGATAGCGGGTAACGGCGACCATCAGGAGTGATCACAGAAGTTAAACGAATATCAATAGAACCTGGTCTACCTGCACGTCTTGCCGACTCAACTGCCACTATCTGCCCTTGCACTGTTGAGCCAGGACCAGCGACTAACTGATTGCCTGCATAAATAGGAGCAGAAAGTGTCGCATTGAAAGTTTGACCTACTGAACTTATCTCTGAACCCAAAGCTTCATTAATAACTACTGCTACTGGAGTACCAGCGGGTACGAAACTTACTTGTCCTTGCAGAACTGGTTGTTGCTGATAACCTTGAGCATAAGCTTGAGGCTGCGCAAAACCTTGCGGAGCATAACCATAACCTTCAGCAGCCACTGGCATCTGGGCCGCTACGGTAAGCATAGATATATATAGTAGTGATTGTTTTTTCATAATTATTTGTTTCCCCTGTTGTTAATAGTAATTTTAGCGCAGTAGCGCTGCCACTGACGCTTCTAGTTGTGGGATATCGACGGGTTGCTTAGTTCCAGCCAATACCACTAAATACGCCTGCTGTCCGACTTCAGGAATACCAGGCAACTGAGCTAATAACCAAGCACCTTTCTCAGCGAGTACTATAGCAGTGTTAATGTCAGCAGCGTCACCAGTGAAGCTAGCAGAAAAAACATCAGCAAACAATGCCTGATGTCCACTAGGCACTCTAAAACCTGCGCGGCTATCCACCACCATAAACTCCGAATCTAAGAGCGCATAGCCATCGACACCTTCGACTGCTAGCAAATTAGTGAAATCATTCTTGCTCATCTTCACTTGGTTCATCGTCATCATCCTTGGCAATTTTTTGTTTGATCTTGAGTTCAGTAACGTCCACCCAAGCTTCACCAAGAGCTACCGCGAATACTTTACCTTCAACACGTACCATATCACCGTGCTCAACTCCAGAAAGTATCTCATCATCCTTAAACATTTTAATCGGCACAGCAAGTTTAAGTTCAACTAATGGAATCTTAGGGTGGTCTGGCCTAGTTAGTACTATCCCGACATAATCCTTACTTGAGCGCATGGCATTTTTATAATCCAAGGGTAAAGTCGAAAAAGCATAAAATTCACCTTCAACCGCTACTTTGTGACCTTTATACTTCGCTGGGCTAGCTACTAGATCAACAGTAGCCATCGGCGGGGCATCACATTGAGAAGTGGCTAAAAATACCGCCTGAGAGGGCAAAAATGCCAAAAATAGCACAAGAATCGTTAAAAATGACCTAAAAAAGGACCTCGACATAGAACCTATCATAGCAGCAATTAATATGTTATAATACATAGCTCTGCTCAAGAGTGTTGTCCCCGCTCTTGAGCAGTTTTTTTCTCATATGCTGAGCCCAGAAAAGCTAGATACTCTGAATCAAGCCAACACTTTGCTCAATCACAGGCATGCCAAATTGGGCCTAAAACCTATGCTCACGACTGGAACTAGCCCTGAAAAGTTCAGAGCAGCTCTTGAACGTAAACTGAGTAGCCGGGTCTTAGCAAGCAATGTCAGTGCAAGAGAAGAAGAGATCAATCCGCGCATAGTTCAACTTGCCGATGACTACAAACAAGTCATAGATGAGATCAAAGCAGAGCCTAAAGTCATACACCAAATTCCAAGTAAAAAAACTTACTCTAGTAAACCTGATTACTTATTTTTCTTCACCGGTATCATCCTTGTAATCGGGCTTCTAATTTTCGCTTATAACTGGTGGGCACGCAGCCTTGAGAGTCCTGTTATTAGTAACACAATAGTAGTATCGAGCAACGATAGACCACTAGCTGTTAGCTCAGGTGTTTTCACTAAACGCTCAGAAGCTCAAGCTATGCAAACTGAAGTAGAGCGTATTACTGGTGATAAAGTGCGCATTATCAAAACCGGTAACTACTACACTTTACAGATCGGTGATAGTTATAAAAGCCGTGAGGATGCCTATTCACTCTTTGAAGAGCTGATTAAATACCCACTAAGAGATTTGGCCATACGCAGTATATAATACTGATATGCTGAAAAATTTACAGAGTAACTTCTTATTACGCCGCCTGCACTCGCTTAGTGGCATAGTGCCAATTGGTGGCTTTTTGGTTTTCCATTTACTTGCTAACTCTACAGCTATTGAGAATCCTGAGAACTACAATGTTCTGATTAATTTTTTGCGCCAATTACCTTTTGTTGAATATATCGAATGGTTAGTTCTTTATATTCCTATAGGTTTCCATGCTCTTTATGGTGTCTTGATTTATACCACTGCTAAACCTAATCATATGCAATACTCTGGCATAGAGAATTTCAGATATATACTGCAACGTATAACTGGTTTCGTAGCACTCGCTTATATTGCGTATCATATTTGGCAATTCAAAATTGTTGAGAATCTAGATTACGACTATATCGCACGTGCGATGGCTGGTACTCAAGTTATTCCTGGGCTTCCTTTAGTTCCTTGGCTGAATCCTTTTAGTGTTTATTGGTTCTATATTATCGGTCTAACTTCTATTACTTATCACTTCGCAAACGGGCTCTGGGGCTTCTGCATAACTTGGGGTATTACTGTTGGTAAGAAATCTCAACAACTAGTTACTCAGATTGGTTTAGTAGTTTTCTTAGTGCTAACTTACGTAGGTGCAGCGACTATTAACCATCTGGCTGATGCTGGTAAAACGATTATAGCGGCAGAGGCTAAAGTAGAAAAAGCTGAGTAGTGAAACTTAAGAGTCTAAGCTCAATACTAATATTATTCTTCCTACTCTGGGTTTTCTCCCGCCCATTGAGTTCGATCTTACTCTGGATCTATCAAGGCACTGGCACGCAAATACACAAGATCGCCGGCAATGTTCGTGAAGTTAAAAAAGACGCTCTTAATCTATTAAGTGCTGAAGAGCAATTAGAAAAAGCTGAGCTGCGCCTCAAAGAACTTGAGCTTGAGAATTCTACTCTGAAAACCAAAACTGCTGAACTTGAAAGTCAAACTGCTCAATTAAATTATGCGGCAAAATTCCAGTACGCTATAACCTCAGCTCAAGTAATAGGTCGCAGTCCTGATACTTGGCATAGACAAATAATTATCAACAAGGGTAAGCGCCATGGGCTAAGAGTCGGACAAGGTGTAATCAGTAATAAATCTATAATCGGACAAATCGGTAAAGTCGCTGATGATACTGCGATCGTTCAATTAACGCAAAATCGTGACTGGAAAATGGGGATTAAAATCAAGCGTAGCGGACAGTTTGCTGTCTTAATCGGTGACTACCCTGCTACTCCACACTTAGAACTAATTCCTATGGATTCAGACATCGAGATCGGTGATTGGGTGCTTAGTTCAGGAATCTGCGTTGACTCTTATGGCTGTCCTTACCCGCCAGATATGCCGGTTGGGCAGGTAGTAGAGGTCAAACGTGACCCTAATCAAGTGGATCTCACTGTAAAAGTCGCTTTAATTGATGATTTGAGGGCTTTACGCGAAGTGTATATAATTAGATAGATCGAAAAGAATATGAACAATTTAACCAACACTGCTTCTAGCCCTGAAGAATTTATACAACGCATCCAAGATACCCTCGAAGAAAGCAAAGTAGTTTTCTTAGCAGCTCTGCTCGCTGAAGAGAAAAAAGCACAAGATACTGAGATTCTTGATATTAGAGAATGCGCCGATATTTTTGATTACATCATGATTACTTCTGGCGATAATCCAGCGCAGCTTAAAGCCATCGCGCGTAATATTGAGGATAAATTATCCGTTCAAGGCTACGAACCAACCAAGAAAGAAGGTAAACAAGGAGATATTTGGTTTCTCTTAGATTACGGTGATTTTATAGTACATATTATCGATGCTAAAGCTAGAGAGTTTTATAACTTAGAAGAATTATGGTCACGTGCGTATTTCGTGCCGGAGCATCAGTGGACGGAAGCTTTGAGCAGTTAATGTCATCGCCTTCGGCTCGCGCAATGACTATAAAGATACCAGCAACTCAACAAACTCAGCACCATGTTGCCCCCACAACTGCTTCCCATTCAATTCATCATCAAACTCAACAGTGATGCAGGGTACACCCATATCCTTAGCATAAGAACCTAGGGAACCAGGTGTGCTGTAACCAATATCCTCAGTAACTGGCAACTTAAGTATCTCAGCAACTCGCTCTGCAAATTCACGCCCATACTTATTACGCTCAGCTATATCTGCGGCTGCATCTACTCTAATATCCAAATTCACTTGCGGTGGATTTGGATTCTGCACGTAATGATTAGTGTGAAAAGAAATAATCAACTCGGGTTGAAACTTATAAATCAGGTCTAAGAGCTTTTTAGTCTCAGGCTCGCTAGCTGGCTTAGCACCACCGTAATAAGGGTTGATTTTATTATTAGGTAGTATCGATGGTGTCGCTTGCCAATTCTTACTCGGCATATTACGGTTCAAATCCACTCCCCGAGCATTACCACGAGTATTAGCTTTAATACCATCTGGATTAAGAGTAGGGATGATTTGTATATTCGGCTGCTTAAGCTGCTTTGCTAACTGTTCAGCATAGTAACTACTCTGAGGCTCGACGCCATGGGTACCGCCGATAATAAGTATTTTAGGTTTGGGGGATTTAGACACTGAGATACTTAATGATATCAACCAATCTATCTTCTTGCGCTATCGCCATAATATGCGCGCCCTTGAAAGGTAATTTGCGTAACTCAGCTGTTAATTTTTGTGCAATTTCAAGTCCTGCTTCATGCTGACGTTTCATCGCGTCTGGCGACTTAGCATCATCTGTGCCTATCGCAGCAGTCATGGTTGCCATGTTCGCTTCAGGAATATTTACTCCCCAGATATTCTTGTTGATGAAATTCGCTTGCCCAAGAGTTTTGAGTGGAGTAATCCCGACAAGAGTCTTACGCGCAAGTGATTCAGGAATAGAATCCGCAAAACGCTTAAGCTGATCTATATCGAAAACTATTTGGGTCTGGAAGAACTCAGCACCAGCATCTAGGCGGCGCTGCATAGTTTCAGCTTGAGCTTTAAGATCAGGCGCGCCCGGGTGCGCAGCAGCGGCAGCGCAATAATCAATCACGCCCTCTACCTTATTATTATCGAAATCTTGTCCTTGCTTAAGTTTAGAGACAGCTGTTAGCAGCTCATCACTCTTAAGATCGAAGCTACCTTTAGTAGTAGGAGCATCGCCCTTATCAGCCGGATCACCGCTTAGTATAAGTATGTTGCGCAAACCTAGCGCCCAGCCACCTAATAGATCAGACTGCAAACCAAGACGATTACGGTCACGGCAAGTCATCTGCCAAATAGCTTCGATGCCTGTTTCGCGCTGCATTAAATAGCTAACGGCTAATGACGCCATTTTCATGCTCGCTCCAGAATTATCAGTAATATTAATAGCCGAAACCAGATTCTTCAGCGGGCGGGCGCGCGCGATCAGAATATCAGCATTAGCTGCTTTAGGCGGGTTTAATTCCGCGGTGAAAATAAATTTATTCGAGCTAAGGTCCTGACGGAGAGTCACAGGGGTTTACTTTAGCATAGACAATAAATGATCTAACTAAACTGTTGGTCTTTCATTTCCCCACACCGGAACGCAGGGCGTCCCAAGAGGTACAACCCTCTGGATCAGAGCATCTAATGAATGAAAAATTGCCTCAGGTTTAGCAGCTTGATCTACAGCAAGTATTTGAAAATCACTTCTTGCTAACCTATGTAGATTGCTCATATCACGACGAGAGTCTTTTGAAAAAAGAAGAACGGCTTTAACATTATTCGCAGAACCTTTAGATAATGCTGCGATTTTAGCGCGCACTTCGTCACTTCCTTCTAGAACTAAAACTTCCGGCTTAGTAAGTGGTTCTCCAGGTCTATAAGCAGCACTGGCATATTGATCGTATTCTTTGAGGGTCTTGAATACAGCAAAATCACTAGCTCTCTCTTTTAGACTTCTTTCTAATTCAGACCTGTGATGACCACTAAGTCCAACTAAGTGAACCTTAACATCAGAGGCTGTGAGTGCATTGAGCATAGACTAAGTTATAGCAAACAGGGTATTATCTGTCAATCTCGTTTTCAGGCACCATTTTAAACGCCCATTCAAAGGATAGAACTCCATCATACCCTCCCCACGGTACGATGCTTAAATATTGTTAATACATACATTTTCTCGGGCAAAACTGACCCCTATTATTCTAGAATAGGTCATATGAGTTTCTTTAATTTATTTGGTAATTTGTCACACAATATAGGTATCGATCTTGGCACC